>Ga0164313_10001138_pt1 | contig 23235 bp, 22 predicted proteins | sample GuaBasSedimGuay4_FD_113735 | JGI IMG/M metagenome (GOLD analysis project Ga0164313, IMG submission 113735) | Subseafloor sediment microbial communities from Guaymas Basin, Gulf of California, Mexico - Guay4, Core 4569-4, 0-3 cm | ecosystem: Environmental > Aquatic > Marine > Hydrothermal vents... | reverse complement strand
TCCGATATGCATCCACCAGTTGAACTGGTGCCAGAATTCGTTATGATCCCCGGCATCGATCCAGGAAGCAAACATATTGCTTATCGGATAAAGTCCCACGACCCCATGACCTGCATGGGTGGCTGACAGGATATAAAAGGTGTTCATTCCCAGAAGAGAAACCATTAAAAGCAGTATCATGGTGAGCGCCACATTGGCATCCAGGTGGGAAATATGTTTCATCTCGATCCCTGAGAAGCGCTTCACATGAAGGAAAACGCGTCTGAAGAGAAATACCAGGATGCCAACAGCAATAATCAAGGCAAAGATATCGCCCGATGCCATGATAAAACTATGAAACCCGCCAAGGAAGGCAAGCGCCCGTTCGGTCCCGCTTAGTCCATCGATAATCATCTCGATGCTTCCGATCAGAATCACCAGAAAACCCCAAAATACCAGGGCATGCAACAAACCCATCACCGGCCGACGGAAAATTTTGGTCTGACCAATGGCCACCTCCATCATCACGCCGAACCTTCGGCCAAGTTGTTTGACTGGAAAGCCCTTGCGTGTATGCTTGAAATAGCCTGAATACTTGCGCACAGTAAAGCCGAAAACCAGCAGAGTAAGCAGCAATACAAGCAGGAAAACTATCTGTCTGTCCATGTGAAAAGGATTAAGTAAGCTATTGAGCTTTAGCAGCCCTGATCTCAGAGATCAGTTCAGGCAGCACCTTCAGGGCATCCCCTACGATTCCATAATCGGCCGATTCAAAAATTGGTGCATCCTTATCAGTATTTACAGCTACAATGCACTTGGAGGAGCTGACTCCTGCCAGGTGTTGAATGGCACCAGAGATGCCGAAGGCCATATAAAGATTGGGAGCAATGATTTTCCCGGTCTGCCCGGTATGTTCCCCGTGGGGCCTCCACCCCTCGTCCGATACAGGACGTGAACAAGCAGTGGCTCCTTCTAGGATGCCGGCAAGCTCTTCAATGGGAGCCCAGTTATCACCCGATTTCATTCCCCTTCCACCTGAAATAACCACATCGGCATCAGTGAGCAAGAGTTTTCCCTCCTGCTTCTGAACATCCTTGATGGTCGTTTCAGCAGCAGACACATCCACGCCCGAATCAAAGGCTTCTACGCTGGCAGTGCCTCCGGTCTCCGCAATCTCAAAGGAATTCTGCGAGAGGGTCAGGATGGCTTTTTCTGTAAGAATCTCCACCTTACCAAAAGCTTTCCCGCTAAATACTTTTTTGTTTACCACCAGGGGATTGACTGATTCTGGTACAGCTGTAACGCCAGCAGCCAGCCCTGCCTTCAAGCTGACAGATAGACGGGGAGCAATGGCCTTACCGGTGTTATTATGGGCCATTACCAGCACTTTGGCTCCGCACTTCTCCATGGCCGCAGCAATGATTGAAGTAAAAACCTGGTTATCGAGTCCGGATGGGGCTCCATCCGCACTAAATACCAGGGAGGCTCCATATTTGCCAAGAGTTGACAGTTCATCCTGGTCCACGGTGCCAATTGAGAGGGCAGTCACATCGCCCCCTGTTAAAGCGGCCACACTTAAGGCATAGGATACCAATTCATAAGAGAACTTCTTGAATTTGCCATCCCAGTTTTCTGTATAAACTAATACTGACATATGTATATAGTTAATGGTTATAAGTTAATGGTTAGTCTAAATCTCTAGAGGACTTTGGCCTCGTTCTGGAGGAGGTTGACAAGTTCTTTCACATTGTCGGCATCCACCATTTTACAGGGGGCTTTGGGTTCCGGCATTGCAAAGGCCTGGTACGCAGTAAATGATTCCGCATCCGCTGCAGGAACTACCTGTAAGGGCTTCTTCCTTGCCATCATGATTCCGCGCATGGCAGCAATCCGAGGCTCCTTGGCAATTCCCTTTTGCACAATAGCCACAAAAGGTGCAGGAACACTTACCTCTTCTTTACCTCCATCGATATCCCGGGATAACACTACCTCTCCCCCATCGAATTTAAATTCAGAGACTGCCGATACGGAAGGAATACCCATAATCTCAGAGATCATTCCTCCAACAGCCGATCCATTGTAGTCGCTGGATTCAATTCCACAGAGGACCACTCCAAAGTCACCATTAGCAGCAACTGCTGCCAGCTGTGAGGCCACAAAATGAGCATCGGTAGAAACAGCATCCACCCTTATGGCGTCGTCGGCTCCAATGGCCAGTGCCTTACGGAGAGTGGGCTCTGCTGCAGGAGAACCAACGGTCACCACAGTCACATTCGATACAGGGTTGGAGGCATCCTCCTTCAGTTCCATGGCCCTGGTAAGTGCCAGTTCGTCCCATGGATTGATAATCCACTGAACTCCGCCATCATCAAAGCTTGTGTTATCGGTCGAAAACTTCACCTTGGTGGTGGTATCAGGTACATTGCTAATACAAATGAGAATACGCATATTAATCTGATTTTAAGACGATGCAAATATAAAAGAATTCTAAAAATGCTCCTAGAAAAGTGGTTATCTAAAATCAATACAAAAAGGCAATGATCTAGTGTGCACTCAACACATTAACTTTAAATTCCTTAAAGCTTGAATAAAGTAAAAAATCTGACCATGCAAATTGATGAGAACAAGAGCCATTTGCATCTTACGTGTCAATATTGTAAATTTATACGTAAATCGACTGTTATGAATACAAAGCTGACACTGAATGTAGATAAAGCTGTCATAGAGCAAGCGAAAGCATATGCCAAATCTCAGAAAATCAGTTTGTCCCGATTAATTGAAACCTATCTTGCTTCATTAACAAGTCAAAAGAGAGATGATTTTGAAATTACACCCCTTGTGGAAAGTCTCAGCGGGGTTATCAAGATTGATAATAATTATGATTACAAAGAGGAGTATTCTGATCACCTGACAAAAAAATATGGATGACAAAATTACTGATTGACACCAATATAGTACTGGATCTGTTGGCCAGGAGAGAACCTTTCTACAATTATGCTGCTCAAATTTTCTCTCTTGCAGATAAACATAAAGTTTTGCTTTCAGTAAGCTCACTTAGTTTTGCAACAGCTTACTATATCTTATCAAAATCACTCCAACCCAGGGAAGTGCGTGATATCCTCCGAAAATTAAAAATCCTGGTAAATGTTTTCGCTCTTGATGATAAAATCATTGAATTGGCCCTAAATGACAGTGCTTTCGAGGATTTTGAAGATGGCCTGCAATATCATACAGCTGTTGAAAACAGTCAGGACATCATTATCACCCGAAACCAAAAAGACTTTAAAAAGTCAATGATTCCTGTTATGAATGCTGATGAGTATCTTACTTCTTTTACTCAATAGCAATCATTTAGCCAAAACCTGATCCTGCAAATCAGTATATCATTCTCGTCATTGGAAGAAGTATCAATTTTGGTATTTTTGAGAATAGCTATGCATCATGGGAAGGAAAATAATTGAATTCATACTTACAGCCCTGGGATTTTTATTGATTTCCTCAAATCTGAGTGGACAAGTCATACAAGGAAAGATACTTGACTCCTTGGATGAAAGGCCACTGGCTTATGTGAATGTGGGAGTCATCAATGTTACCAGAGGAACCATATCAACTGAACCGGGAGAATTTCAACTAAACTGCAATGATTTGCCCGAGGATGCTGAAGTTCGATTTTCAATGATCGGGTATGAATCACAAACATTTAAAATCCAGGACTTACTCAGTAGTTTCAATACAATCAAACTGGTAAAAAAAGCGATTGAGCTCGAAGAAGTTGCCATAAAATGGAATGGAACCACACGAAAAATCGGGACTTTCAAAACAACAAAAATAGGGGGTGTTTGCGGTTGGGGAGGAACAGATTTTGGACGTGGTCACGAACTAGGATTGCTATTGGATGTTGGCAACAAAACTGCGAAAATCGAGGACTTGAATCTTAGTGTGCGCAAGCAGTCCTTTGATACCATTGTTTTCAGATTACATATTCGTTCCCTGGAAAGTGGATTGCCTGCTGAAGAATTACTGACGGAGAATATTTACCTGACAGTAAGTGAAAAATCAGGTTGGCAAAAAATTGATCTGGCAAATCGCAACATATTCATAAGTGGAGATGTGGTGCTATCTCTTGAATGGATACGCATCTCCAATGTAATCGAAAAAAACCGTGTGAAGATGAATGGAGCTAAGACAGCCACTCCAGTCGTTCTTTTCAGCTTAAATAGGAAAAGTGGAACATTATTTAGCAGAAGAGGAAGCGAAGCAAAATGGAGGAAAGAGGAGAACTGGAGCCCCGGGTTTTATGTAAGCGTTAAGGAATAGTACTTATTAGCCGGTAGCACTGATCTCTGACAACCTTCCCGGGTCGGTAATTACAATATCCTTGCCGACAAGAGAGAGAATACCTTCTTTCTCAAACTCCTTGAGGAACTTAATCACACTCTCCACCGAGATGGATGCAAAATCTGCAATATCCTGCCTGGTCAGATAATTGAACACCTCTTCGCTCCTGAGTGTGTCTGAATCCAGATAAAGCAAAGCAGTGGCAAGTTTCCCGCGCATCTGTTTGTAGGACAGGCTGGCTACCAGCTCCATCAGGTACTTCTCCGAATTGAAGTTTTTGGAGGTGATTCTGAAACCAAATTCGGGATTGGTCTGCAAGAGTTTTATCAGATTTTCCTTATCGATCATCAGCAGTTCGGAATCTTTCATAGCCACAGCCGAATAAGAGTAGGTCCGTTCCCCGAACATGGAGGAGAAGGCCAGGAAATCACCGCTTTTAGAAATCCACAGATTCTGCACCTTGTTCCGGCCGGTCTGGAGATAAACCCTGATGAGCCCGGATTGTATAAAAAGCACATGAGGTGCAAAGGCCCCCTGTTTAAATATGGTTTCCCCTTTCAGGTAAGTGATCTGGGTTCGGTTTTCACTGAGTGACTTCAGATCCTCCCTGGAAATCAGCTGAAAACAGTCCGGCTCATTCTGCCGCTTGCCACCATCTTGATTGTGATTCTGCTCTGCCATCTGTCTTCTATGCTTTGTTTTAAAAAACCAATCCAAAGTTAGCTGAAAAATGATAGTAAAAAAGCTATCAAATCCCCGTTCACTCCTGGTGCACCTTCATAACAAATGAAAGATCTTTGCACGATCAAAATAAACAGAAACATTAAACCATAAAAGATTTAGAAAAATGAAGATGCTACACACAAATTTACTTGAGATAGAAACTGCAGCTGAACTTGAAAAGCTGATTGCTGAGAATGAAAACGTGATGGTCTGTTGCGGACGCATGGGACCCATGTGCATCCCTGTATATGACGTGATGGAAGAGTTGGAGGAAGAGCGTACGGATGTGAAATTCGCGGTTATGGCTTTTGATTCACCAGAAGCAGGAATCATTAGAAATGATGATGCATGCCGCGGATTTATGGGACTTCCCTTTACCATGTATTATAAGAATGGGGAAGTTGCAAAAGCTACCAGCAGTATCCAGAATATGCAGCAGGTAAGCTCCATCCTGAATGAGCAATTCAGCACTTCTGATGTTCAAAATGCTTAGGCATGAGTACAGAGGAAATATTTGATGTCATTGTTGTCGGTGGTGGGGCTGCAGGCCTCACCGCTGGCATTTACAGCTCACGTGCACGCCTCTCCACCCTGATCCTGAATGAGGGAGCAATAGGTGGTCAGATGGTACTTACCGATGAGATTGCCAACTACCCGGGGGTTGAAAAGACCAACGGATATCTACTGGCCAATATCATGAAGAAGCAGGCCAAAGAGTTCGGCTGTAAGATTAAATCCAACCTGAAGATCAAGTCCTACGATCTGGAAGATAAGATCAAGCACATAGTTCTTGAAGATGGCAGGGAGTTCAGTTCACGCAGCGTGATTCTCACTCCGGGAGGCAGCCCCAGGCCGCTTCAGATATCCGGTGAGGATCAATTCAAAGGGAGTGGCATCTCCTATTGTGCCACCTGCGATGGTGAATTCTTTACTGGCAAAGAGGTGATCGTTGTGGGCGGAGGAAACTCTGCCCTTGAAGAGGCGGTTGCCCTGACCCATCATGCCTCAAAGGTAACCATTGTGCACCAGTTTGATCATTTTCAGGCTTTTCAACATGCCATCGATCAGGCTGAATTGAATCCCAAGATTGAGTTTATCATGGAGTCGGAGCTGCGCTCCTTCTCGGGCAATGGGGTGTTGCAAGAGGTTAGCCTGGAGCATCTTCCCACAGGTGAGACCTCCACCAGGAGCATCGACGGAGTCTTTATTTTCGTTGGTTATATGCCCAATACAGCCGATCTGGAGGGGATTGTTGCCCTCAATGAGCGAAAGGAAATCGTGGCGGATGCTGAAATGAAGACCAGTGTTCCCGGGGTGTTTGCTGCAGGAGACTGCATTGCAAAAAAGTACCGGCAGGTTACCACTGCAGTTGCTGACGGGACCATAGCTTCCCTGAGTGCAGCTGAATATTTAAGATCTTAACAGATACGGAGATGAAAGAGCGTTTACAATTTTTTCCCATCACAGCCTATTCAATCATCATGGGCTTAAGCGGACTGGTCATCGTTTTTAGCAAGTTTTATCACATGCAATGGCTGCCCAAGTTCTTATTTGATGGCTTGTTGTTCTTTACCCTGGCACTATTCCTGGTCATCAGCTTTCTGTATGGCCGCAAGGCCATCAGGCATTTTGATGAGGTAAAGAAGGACTTTAATCACAGGATCCGTGTCAATTTTTTCTCGGCCATTTCCATTTCGTTCCTGATGCTTTCCATCGCTTTCCTCGCTTACTGGCCATTTCTTGCCATGGTGTTCTGGTGGGTGGGTGTCTTGCTGCATACAGTACTCATGTTCTATACCATCAGTTTCTGGATACAGCACAACTTTGAGATACAGTTCATGAACCCCGCCTGGTTTATCCCGGTGGTGGGAAACATGCTGGTTCCTGTGGCCGGTGTGGAATTCATGCCAAAAGCCTTCTCCTATTTCTATTTTGCAGCGGGATTCTTCTTCTGGATCATTCTGTTTACCATTTTCCTGAACAGGGCCATTTTCCATCACCAGCTACCCCAGAAATTCATCCCAACCCTGTTTATACTTATCGCACCTCCGGCAGTGGGTTTCATAGCCTACCTGCGAATTACCCAGAGCCTGGATAATTTTGCATTTTTTATGTTGTTCCTGGCCTATTTCTTCGTAGTACTTATTCTTTTCCTCTATAAAAGTTTCAAAAATCTTAAGTTCTTTATCTCATGGTGGGCCTTAACTTTCCCGCTGGATGCCATTACCCTGGCCTCGGTGGCGGCCTACCAGATCACCGCTCAGCCAATATATAAATACTTGTCATTCATCATGTTTGCGCTGACAATCATCACCATTGGCTTTGTAACATGGGCAACCATGGGGAAAATCAAGCAGGGTGAAATTTGCGTTAATGAAGATTAATTCTACTATTATGAAAACGAAAATCAGTACAGTTATTTATATCATCTTCGGATTTATTGCCGGAATCATCTTTTCGGGAGTAGTGATCAGCATCTCCACAGGTGAAATGCTTGTGAAAGAGATCAAGAGTCCCTATGACTTTGACAAGACTGTATCGCTTATGTCGGACCGCATCAATGCTGCTGAAGGCTGGCACGTAACAGCGATCATCGATCAGAATCATGAAGTTATCACCAATGGTGGATATTCCATCGGAAGCTTCAAAATCATCAAGTATTGCTCAGGCTCCTATTCTGCAGATATGCTGAGTGCAGACGATCGTAAGAAAATAGGGAGCATGATGCCCAAATCATTTGCAGTCTATGAGAAATCGGATGGCCAGGTCTATGTCTCTACCTCCAACGGAGCCGTTATGGGAAAACTGTTTGGTGGGGAGATCGAAACAATTATTGAAAAAGTATCGCTTGAGGTAGAAGATATGATGCGTTTTATGAACCTTAAGTTTACATTGTTTTAGTAGCTATATTTGCATTTCAAAAACCGATTAAAGATGGAAGTGAAAGAAAAAGAGGTGGTAAACACAAAGTGGCTTGAGAACATGTCCTTTGAAACAGAAATCAACGGGCATAAAATTATAATTGATGCGGAGCCCGATGTGGGCGGTGACGACCTGGGGCCCAGGCCAAAACCTTTTATGCTGGCCGCACTGGGAGGATGTACCGGCATGGATGTGGTCTCTATCCTGAAGAAAATGAGGGTAGATATCAAGAACTTGAACGTTAAGGTTGAAGGAGGGCTCACAACGGAGCACCCCAGGCGATTTTATAAAATGCACGTGACCTACGAAATTGAAGGCAAGGATTTGCCTCTGGATAAGATCAAGAAGGCGGTATCACTCTCCGAAGAAACGTACTGTGGGGTAAGCGCCGTATACAATGAGGCTCTGGAGCTTACATCAGAAATTGTCCTGAAACAGGCAGAATAAGACTCCTTTGGAAGGTATTATAAAAAGATTTTAAGCGGATGAAGCACAGAGTATATATCCCGGAGGGATTGTTCCAGTGGATTGATGATGCAAAGTGTGCATGCGATGATCGTAACTCCGAATGGTGCCAGGAAAAGAACCGCTTGCTGGAGAAACTAAAATCCGTCTATGACCAGAACGAAACAATCACCGACGAAGAGGAGGAACGCAGTTGCAAGAAGGTATATGAACAGAACCTCCGGCTAAAAACATGGATCAGGGCCGTATCCGGAAGTAGTTCCTCTTTTTTGATAGATCACATCAAGGAGATTGAATCTTGTTTAGAAGATCGATGATGCCTTGCATCAGGGGCAAAGTCCATGCTTTCATTTCTTACAATTTAATTTTTGAATGAAGACAACACTGGTGGCCATAAGGACTACGTAGATGGCAAAAAAGAAGTGAAACCCGATTATACCTATAAGCGCCCCGCCTAAGAGGGGAAATATTACAGGCAGAATGCTACCGGCACCCGCTATTGCAGTATAAAGGCTGCGGTTATGTATGCTGCTGATCTCAAGCAGAACCCCACTCTGGATAATCTGATAAAGGCTGAGAAATAGTCCTCCCGCAAAAAGGCTCAGGATATATGAAGTGGTCATACCCGGAAAAGCCCATGCAATTGCCACAGAAAGTATTCCCAGCACAACCATAGACTGCATCATTCGGTGATACCTTACCTTTCCGCCGCGGTAAAACAACCACAAACCCGCTAAAATAAGACCAAGGGTTTTGGCTATTAACAGGTTGCCGATGAACTGACTGCTTAACTCTCTGAAACCGCGTGAATACAGCAGAACAAAGGGAAGGATCCCGATTCCAAGACCCAGGGTGTTAATGCTGATCAGAAAATACTGCAGGCGTTTGTTGTGCTTTAATTCAATAAAAACATCTCTGAATGATTGCTTTACAGGTGTGTAATCCTGAGGGATAAACTCTTTTAACATCCAGAATCCCAGGCTGGCCAAAAAAAGAAAACCAGCAGCAAAGAAAAACACTCGGGTGTAGTTGTCAGGATAGGGATGGCGGCTCAGAACTTCCCGGACAAAAAAAGCAGAGCCAAATATGCCCACGCTTGATATGATCTGCCTTAGAGAGAAAAACTGTTTGCGCTGACCCTCTCTGATAGACTTTCCTAAAATATCTGTAAAAGGGAGGCTGGCAAAGGCCCCGCTGACAGAGAAGATACTGATAATAATAAAAATCAGTGTGATAAGCACCGACGGACTGAAAGATTGTATTCCAAGAAACAGGAAGGCTGTTCCTGCCAGGGAAAGGATACGCACACTGATGCCCCCCAACAGCAAGGGTTTCTTTCTGCTTGCTCCTGAAACCGCAGGTGCAAATAGCAATTGGGAGAAACGGGAACCGCCAATCATAATGGCTGTCAGGATGCCCACATGAATCTGTGTTCCTCCGGCATTTATAAGCATGGAAGGGATAACTGTATCCACATCCATGAAATTCTTTGCCACAGCCAACAGGGAAGCATGCCAGATAAATGCATAAAAGTTCCTGCGGGATATTTCTTTACTAACGCTTTGCATTAATTCTTAATAGCTCTCCACATCTAAAATGCAAGAAGGCCATACCTTACGGAACAGCCTTCTTAATATCAATAGGAATATCAGATAGATTAAGCCTGACCAGTGGGTCCACCGAAATTCATCGGCATAATCGGTCCACCTGGCTCGATGTTCTTCACCTTGCCATGAGCCTTTTCAAACTTCTCCACATTGTCCTGTAAAGCCATAAGCAAACGCTTGGCATGCTCTGGTGTCAGGATTATCCGTGACTTTACCTCTGCCTTGGGTATGCCTGGCATCACCCTCACAAAGTCCAGTACAAACTCGGACGATGAATGGGTAATGATGGCCAGATTGGAGTAGGTGCCCTGAGCAACATCCTCCTTCAACTCAATGTTGATCTGGTTCTTTGGCTTTTTGGTTTTATCTTCCATCTGTATCAGATTTATTCCTTAACAGGTTCAGTGACCTCGGTCTCTTCTGAGGCTTCTTTGTCGGTCTCAACGATGCCGGATGTGAGTCTCTCATACTCCTCTTTGGAACCAACTACCAGGTTGTTATATATCCTGGATCCTGTTCCGGCGGGGATTTTATGACCTACTATGACATTCTCCTTCAGTCCGTCAAGGATATCTATTTTACCGAAAATAGCAGCTTCATTCAGCACCTTGGTGGTCTCCTGGAAGGATGCAGCAGACATGAAACTTTTGGTCTGCAGGGCAGCCTTTGTGATTCCCTGTAGCACCTGTGAGGAGGTGGCAGGAACAGCTTCCCTTGCTTCGATCAGTTTCTGGTCCTTGCGCCTCAGTACGGAGTTATCGTCACGAAGCTTACGTGCAGAAATAATCTGGCCGGGCTTATAGTCCGGGGAATCACCAGGCTCTACAACGACCTTCTTACCGTAGATCCAGTCATTCTCATCCATGAAAACATGCTTATCAACCACCTGCTTTTCCAGGAATTTGGTATCGCCCGGATCCACTATCTCTACCTTACGCATCATCTGGCGAACAATGATCTCAAAGTGCTTATCATTGATCTTCACACCCTGCATCCGGTATACCTCCTGAACCTCGTTCACAATATACTCCTGGACCTTGGTAGGACCTTTAATGGCCAGTATATCAGCAGGAGTGATGGCGCCATCCGAAAGTGGAATTCCAGCCCTCACATAGTCATTCTCCTGCACCAGGATCTGCTTCGACAGCGGTACCAGGTATTTCTTCACCTCACCTGCTTTGGATGTAATTATGATTTCGCGGTTACCTCGTTTGATCTTACCAAACTCAACTTCACCGTCAATTTCAGACACAACAGCAGGATTAGAAGGATTCCTTGCCTCAAACAGCTCTGTTACACGCGGCAGACCACCGGTGATGTCACCCGATTTACCAACTGCCCTCGGAATCTTCACAAGCACCTCTCCTGCAATCACTTTATCTCCTTCACTTACGGCAATGTGTGATCCCACGGGCAGGTTATAATTCTTCACAAGCTCCCCTTTGCTATCGAGAATCCTGATAAGCGGATTCTTGGTACGGTCGCGGCTCTCCACAATCACCTTCTCCTTGAAACCGGTCTGTTCGTCCGATTCGTCCCTGAAAGTGATCCCATCAATCACATTATCAAAGCCCACCTTACCGGCAGCTTCACTGATAATCAATGCATTATATGGATCCCACTCACACATCAGTGCTCCTTTCTTAACTGTGGCTCCATCCTTTGTATAAAGTTTGGATCCGTAAGGAATAGTATGTGTGGTCAGTACAATTCCTGTATTCTTGTCAACCACTCGAAGTTCTGCAAGACGACCAATAACGATCTCCACTTTATCTCCCGTCTCTGGATCTTTTGAGTTAACGGTCCGCAGCTCCTCAATTTCGACGATACCATCATACTTTGAAATCACATTGGATTCCGAAGTAATGTTTGAAGCAGTACCCCCAACGTGGAAAGTACGCAGAGTAAGCTGTGTACCAGGCTCCCCGATGGACTGAGCAGCAATAACGCCGGTAGCTTCACCCATCTGTACCATCTTACCGGTGGCCAGGTTACGTCCGTAACACTTGGCGCATACTCCCTTCTTGGATTCGCAGGTCAGTACCGAACGAATCTCCACCTGCTCAATGGGCGAATCTTCGATAATGGCACCTAAGTCCTCATTGACTTCTTGTCCAGAATGTATGATCAGTTCACCAGAAAGCGGATGATAGATGTCGTGTACCGTTGTACGGCCCAGGATTCTTTCAAAAAGTGTCTCCACGACCTCTTCGTTCTTCTTAATGGCAGAGGCCACCAGTCCGCGCAGGGTTCCACAATCGGGTTCCTGGATAATTACGTCCTGCGATACATCCACCAAACGACGAGTCAGATAACCGGCATCGGCTGTTTTCAGAGCCGTATCGGCAAGACCCTTACGGGCACCGTGAGTAGAAATAAAGTACTCAAGTACCGAAAGTCCCTCCTTAAAGTTGGAGAGAATCGGGTTTTCAATAATCTCAGAACCGGATGAACCAGATTTCTGGGGCTTGGCCATCAGACCACGCATACCGGAAAGCTGACGAATCTGCTCCTTGGAACCCCTCGCTCCTGAGTCAAGCATCATATAGACAGGGTTGAATCCCTGCTTGTCTGTACTCAACTGCTTCATCAAAGTCTGGGTCAGACGTGCATTGGTATGTGTCCAGATATCAATGATCTGGTTGTAACGCTCATTGTTGGTGATCACACCCATATTGTAAGATCCAACCACATCATCCACCTGCTTATATCCGTCAACCACAAACGTTTCCTTCTCGGCAGGAATGATTACATCGTCCAGGTTAAACGAGAGCCCTCCTCGGAAAGCCATCCCGTATCCCAGGCTCTTGATATCATCCAGGAACCTGGCCGTCTCGGCAGTTCCTGTGATCTTCAGAACGCGTCCGATAATATCACGAAGCGACTTCTTGGTCAGTAGTTCATTGATGAATCCAATCTCCTCGGGAACAAATTCGTTAAATAATACACGGCCCACAGTAGTTTCGATCACTTCAGTCTCACCATCCTCTCCACCAAGCTTGGGAATCCTTACCTTAATGACCGCATGCAGATCGGCGCGCTTCTCATTGTAGGCAATGGTCACCTCCTCGGCAGAATAAAAGGTCATATCTTCACCATTAACCTTCTCCTTTTTGGTAGAACGCTTGGACTTGGTAATATAATAGAGTCCCAATACCATGTCCTGCGAAGGAACAGCAATCGGCGCCCCGTTGGCAGGGTTCAGGATATTGTGGGAAGCAAGCATCAGAATCTGGGCTTCCAGAACAGCAGCATTTCCAAGAGGAAGGTGCACGGCCATCTGGTCACCATCAAAGTCAGCATTGAAAGCAGTACATACCAAGGGGTGAAGCTGGATAGCCTTTCCTTCAATCAGTTTTGGCTGGAAGGCCTGGATACCAAGTCTGTGCAGTGTTGGCGCACGGTTCAGCAATACTGGATGCCCCTTAAGTACGTTTTCAAGGATGTCCCATACAACGGGATCCTTACGGTCCACAATCTTCTTGGCCGATTTCACAGTCTTCACAATACCACGCTCAATCAGTTTACGAATGATAAATGGTTTGTAAAGCTCTGCAGCCATATCTTTCGGAAGACCGCACTCATGAAGAGCAAGTTCCGGACCTACAACAATAACCGAACGTGCCGAATAGTCAACCCGCTTACCAAGCAGGTTCTGACGGAAACGTCCCTGCTTACCTTTCAGACTGTCAGACAGTGATTTAAGCGGGCGGTTAGCATCGGTCTTAACCGCATTTGCCTTCCTTGAGTTATCAAAAAGTGAATCAACAGCTTCCTGCAACATCCGTTTTTCGTTACGGAGGATTACCTCGGGAGCTTTGATCTCGATCAGTCGCTTCAGACGATTGTTACGGATAATTACCCTGCGGTAAAGATCGTTCAGGTCGGAAGTAGCAAATCTTCCACCATCCAGGGGCACCAGAGGCCTCAGTTCCGGCGGAATCACAGGTACTACCTTCACAATCATCCACTCCGGACGGTTGATACCTTTGGATGCACGGAAAGCTTCTACAACCTGTAACCTCTTCAGCGCTTCATTTTTACGCTGTTGAGAAGTTTCGGTACTGGCTTTGTGCCTCAAAGAGTATGAAAGTTCGTCCAGGTCCAGCCTTCCGAGCAGCGCATGCAGTCCTTCGGCACCCATACCGGCAATGAACTTGTCGGGATGGTCATCCTCCAGCAACTGATTCTCCTTGGGCAAACTGGCCAGGATATCGAGATATTCATCTTCTGTTAAGAAATCAAGGTAATTCACACCATCGGCCTGCTTGATACCCGCGTTGATCACCACGTATCTTTCATAGTAGATAATGGAATCAAGTTTCTTGGTAGGCAGTCCCAGCAGGTAGCCGATTTTGTTTGGTAATGAACGGAAATACCAGATATGGGCCACCGGCACCACCAGTGAAATATGACCCATCCGCTCACGGCGTACCTTCTTCTCGGTCACCTCAACTCCACAACGGTCACATACGATACCCTTGTAACGGATCCGCTTGTATTTACCACAATGACACTCGTAATCTTTTACCGGACCAAAAATCCTTTCGCAGAACAGACCATCTCTTTCCGGCTTATAAGTCCGGTAGTTGATGGTTTCAGGCTTGAGGACTTCCCCACTGGATCTCTCCAGAATCTCTTCTGGAGAAGCCAATCCTATGGAAATCTTGGTAAAATTGCTGCTTTTTACTTTGGTGTCTTTCCTGAATGACATATAATATTGTATTAATACGTTTCTAAAACTTAAGCTGACCGGGTCTTTGCCCGTAATAGCAGATTATACTAAGTTCACGCTGAGTCCAAGACCACGCAGCTCATGGAGCAGCACGTTCAATGACTCCGGTATACCGGGCATTGGCATCGGTTCGCCTTTCACAATGGCTTCATAGGCTTTCGCCCTTCCGATTACATCATCCGACTTCACAGTCAGGATTTCCTGCAGAATATTGGCAGCGCCAAAGGCCTCCAGTGCCCAGACCTCCATTTCACCAAAACGCTGTCCACCAAACTGGGCTTTACCACCCAATGGCTGCTGCGTAATCAGTGAGTAAGGTCCGATACTCCTGGCGTGCATCTTGTCTTCCACCATATGCCCCAGTTTCAGCATGTAAATCACACCTACTGTAGCCGGCTGGTCAAAACGCTCACCGGTACCACCATCATACAAGAAGGTCTTACCGTATCTGGGAACACCCGCTTCATCGGTCAGCTCGTTGATCTGATCGATCTTGGCTCCATCAAAGATGGGAGTTGCAAACTTCTTGTCCAGCTTCAGACCGGCCCATCCCAGTACAGTCTCATAGATCTGTCCCAGGTTCATCCTGGAAGGCACACCCAGCGGATTCAATACGATATCCACAGGAGTTCCATCTGCAAGGAATGGCATGTCTTCCGAACGAACAATCTTGGCAACAATACCCTTGTTCCCATGTCGTCCAGCCATCTTATCACCCACGGTTAGCTTACGCTTCTTGGCCACATATACCTTGGCAAGCTGAATAATGCCTGTTGGCAATTCATCACCACTGGTAATGCTATGCTTCTTCCTCTTATAGAGACTGTCGATCTCCTTAAACTTGATAATATAGTTATGGAGCAGGTCACGGATCAGGTCATTCTTATGCTTATCCGTAGTCCACTTCAAAGGATTCAGCTTGGGGAAATCAAGTTCCTGCAGTTGCTTCTGGGTAAACTTGGTTCCCTTTGGAATGATATCAATATTCAGGAAGTCCTTCACACCCTGTGAGGTTTTTCCGTTCACCAGTTCGAAAAGCTTCTCAATCAACTGGGCCCTGATATCTGCTATATCCTTCTGATAGGTATCATCGATCTTCTCAAGGATCTGTTTGGTAGCGGGACGAGACTTGCGCTCCTTCATGGTACGGGAGAACAGCTTCTTGTCAATTACCACTCCAACGAGTGATGGTCCTGCTTTCAGGGATGCATCTTTTACATCACCTGCCTTATCACCGAAGATGGCCCTGAGCAATTTCTCTTCCGGAGAAGGATCTGATTCACCCTTGGGAGTGATCTTACCGATAAGAATATCACCCGGAGTTACCTCCGCACCAATCCGGATCAAACCATTTTCATCCAGGTTCTTGGTGGCCTCTTCACTGACGTTTGGAATATCAGAGGTCAGTTCTTCCAATCCACGCTTGGTATCACGCACCTCAAGGAGGTACTCATCCACGTGAATAGAAGTAAAGACATCTTCTCTTACCAGTCGCTCCGATACCACGATGGCATCCTCAAAGTTGTATCCTTTCCAGGGCATAAAGGCCACCATCAGGTTCCGCCCAAGGGCCAGCTCTCCCTGCTGGGTGGCGTAACCCTGTGTCATGATATCACCTTTTTTCAATCTCTGGTTCTTTCGAACAATGGGATTCAGGCTAACACAGGTATTTTGGTTGGTCTTCCTGAATTTGGGAAGTTTGTAGCGCTTCATATCATCGTCAAACCTCACAAAACGTTCCTCTTCACTGTGTTCGTAGCGAACCACAATTTCATTGGCATCCACAAACTCAACAACACCATTCTCCTCTGCCCTTACCTGCAATCTTGAATCGCGAACCACATTCAGCTCGATACCTGTCCCCACTATTGGAGCTTCAGGATAGATCAGTGGAACCGCCTGACGCATCATATTGGATCCCATCAAAGCCCTGTTGGCATCATCGTGCTCCAGGAAGGGAATCAGGGAAGCAGCAATGGAAGCGATCTGGTTGGGAGCTACGTCCATCAACACTACGTCGTCCTTCTCTGCCAGCGGATAGTCCGCTTCATACCTGGCTTTCACCTTGGGATTCACAAAGGTACCATCCGGATTCAGCGGTGCATTGGCCTGTGCAATCAATTTGTCTTCTTCTTCTTCTGCGCTCAGGTAAACAATACCCTTATTTGCAAGCTCTACCTTCCCTCCTACTGTTTTCCTGTAGGGCGTCTCAATAAAACCAAGGTCGCTGATACGTGCAAATACACAGAGAGAGGAAATCAGTCCAATGTTGGGACCTTCAGGGGTCTCGATTGGACAAAGCCTTCCATAGTGTGTATAGTGTACGTCACGAACCTCGAAACCGGCACGCTCACGACTCAGACCGCCTGGACCGAGAGCCGACATACGACGCTTGTGGGTCATCTCAGCCAGTGGATTGGTCTGGTCCATGAACTGACTCAGCTGGTTGGTTCCAAAGAAGGAATTGATCACTGAAGAGAGTGTCTTCGAGTTGATCAGGTCGGTTGGTGTAAACACCTCGTTGTCCCGAACATTCATTCTTTCACGTATAGTTCTTGCCATCCTGGCAAGTCCAACGCTGAACTGGTTCATCAACTGCTCTCCAACGGTACGTACCCTCCTGTTACTCAGGTGGTCAATATCATCTACATCGGTCTTGGAGTTGATCAGCTCAATGAGGTATTTGATAATCTGGATAATGTCTTCACGTGTCAGCACCCTTTGCTCCACATCTGTGTTGAGACCCAGTTTCTTGTTGAGCCTGTAACGGCCAACCTCACCCAGGTCATAACGCTTGTCTGAGAAGAACAACTTATCGATCACATCCCTGGCAGTAGTCTCGTCAGGTGGTTCGGCGTTCCTTAACTGCCTGTAGATATGCATCACCGCCTCTTTCTCAGAGTTACATGGGTCCTTCTGAAGCGTATTGTAAATAATAGCAAAGTCATTGATATTGGGTACATCCTTATGTAGAAGGATGGTCTTGGCTCCCGAATCGATAATCTCTTCGATATGATCGGTCTCAAGAACAGTCTCCCTGTCAATGATCACCTCGTTTCGCTCAATGGAGACTACCTCACCGGTATCTTCATCTACAAAATCCTCGATCCAGCTCTTCAGAACCCTGGCGGCAAGTGTTCGGCCCACCAGTTTCTTGAGACCGGTTTTACTTACCTTCACCTCATCGGCCAGTCCGAAAATCTCCAGCACATCTTTATCACTTTCATAACCAATGGCCCTGAGCAGTGTGGTGACAGGTAATTTCTTTTTACGATCGATATATGCATACATCACATTGTTGATGTCTGTAGCAAATTCGATCCATGATCCTTTGAACGGAATAATCCTGGCGGAGTAGAGCTTGGTTCCATTAGCATGGACACTCTGTCCGAAGAATACACCGGGCGAACGGTGCAGCTGGCTTACAACCACCCTTTCGGCCCCATTGATTATGAAAACACCCCTTTCGGTCATATAGGGAATTGTTCCCAGGTATACATCCTGGATGACAGTATCAAAATCTTCGTGTTCAGGATCTGTGCAATAGAGTTTCAACTTTGCCTTCAGAGGTACACTGAAAGTTAGTCCCCTCTCGATGCACTCGTCAATTGAATAACGAGGTGGATCGACGGTATAATCGAGAAACTCCAGTACAAAATTGTTTCTTGTGTCGGTAATGGGAAAATTATCCTGGAAAACCTGGTACAAACCTTCGTTGTTCCGGTTCTCAGGAGTGGTTTCCATTTGAAAGAAATCATGAAATGATTTCAGTTGAACTTCCAGAAAATCAGGGTATTCCAACTGATTCTTGATGGAAGCAAAACTTATTCGGTCTTGATTTTTGTTTGGCATTGACATCGCGTTTTAATCCGTGGATTAAGGATTGAATTATAAAACTGCAAAAAGGCTTAGACTCTTGCAGTGCAAGAATCTAAACCTGTAAGTGGTAGTGCGATTGCCCTATTATTTAAGCTCAACTTCTGCTCCAGCTTCTTCTAATTGGGTTTTGAGAGACTCTGCCTCTTCCTTGCTTACACCTTCTTTAACTGGTGCAGGCGCAGAATCAACTACAGCTTTGGCTTCTTTCAGACCAAGTCCGGTGAGTTCCTTAACAAGCTTAACAATCTGCAGCTTGGCTCCACCCGGAGCTTTCAGGATTACATCAAATTCAGACTTCTCTTCAGCAGCATCTCCATCACCGCCAGCGGCAGGACCAGCTACAGCAACTGCAGCAGCTGCAGGCTCAATACCATGCTCTTCTTTAAGCACGTCTAGCAATTCATTTACTTCTTTGACGGTCAGTTCGACTAACTGATCAGCAATTTTTTTAACGTCAGCCATTTTTTATAAATTTTTAATGTATTAGTTTTCTTTTTCTGATAAAGTAAGCAGAGCTCCGGCCATTTTGTTACTGCTAGATGCAAGTGCAGACACCAGGTTTGTGGCCGGTGACTGTAAGAGCATAAGCAGATCGCCCAGTAACTCATCTTTCGATTTAATATTGGAGAGAGCATCCAGCTGATCATCCCCGATATAGATGGATTCCTCCACGAAAGCAGCCTTCAATAAGGGCTTCTCCATGGTTTTTCTAAACTCCTTGATCAGTTTGGCAGGGATATTCCCTGTCTCACAGAACATGATGGAGGTGGAATCTTTCAATATATCGTAGAGATCATTAAAATCGCCTTCGCACTTCTCCATAGCTTGGCGGAGTAATGTATTCTTAACAACCAGGAGGCTGATGTCTTTCTCAAAACACTTCCTTCTCAGATTAGATGTCTGCTCAGCATCAAGTGAGGAGATATCTGTGAGATAAAAATGCTTGGTTTCGTCCAGCCGCTGTGCCAGGTTGTCAATGATTACTTCCTTTTCTTCTCTTCTCATTGTATTGAGACACTTTAGCGATTATTATTCTTCGATAGCTTTAGGATCTAACTTAACACCAGGACTCATTGTACTGGAGAGATAGATACTCTTGATATAGGTTCCTTTTGCTGAAGAGGGTTTCAGCTTGATGATCGTGTTCATAAATTCACGAGCATTCTCAGCGATCTTCTCAGCAGTAAAGGATACTTTACCAATAGAGGTATGTATGATACCGTATTTGTCTACCTTGAAATCGATTTTACCCATCTTTACATCCGAGACAGCTTTTCCGATTTCCATGGTAACCGTACCACTTTTAGGATTAGGCATAAGACCCCTGGGACCCAGTACACGACCGAGTTTACCAATTTTCGCCATTACGGGGGGCATTGTAACGATGACATCCATATCGGTCCAACCCTTTTCGATCTTCTCGATATAGTCATCCAGCCCTACATAATCAGCTCCGGCCTCTTTAGCCTCATCTTCTTTCTCCGGAGTACACAGCACGAGCACTTTGACATCCTTACCTGTTCCGTGGGGAAGGGTAACAACGCCACGTACCATCTGACTGGCTTTCCTTGGATCCACACCCAAACGAACATCGATATCGACCGATGCATCAAATTTGGAGGTAGTCATCTCCTTCACAAGTCCTGAAGCCTCATTGATAGTATATTGCTTGTCCTTGTCTAACTTCTCTAAAGCTAACTTCCTGTTTTTAGTCAGTTTACTCATTTTTAATACGAATTAATTGTTAGACGGAAATTCACCTTTAATAGTAATTCCCATACTCCTTGCGGTACCGGCAACCATTTTCATAGCAGACTCCACAGTAAACGCATTGAGGTCGGGCATCTTTGCTTCAGCAATCTGGCGCACCTGATCCCAGGTGACACTTGCTACCTTCACCCTGTTTGATTCGGCCGATCCCTTTTTGAGCTTGGCCGACTCCAGCAGTTGAACTGCCACAGGGGGTGTCTTCACGATAAACTCGAAAGATTTATCGGAATAGACGGTAATGATTACTGGCAATAATTTCCCGGCCTGCTCCTGGGTTCTGCCATTAAATTGCTTGCAGAACTCCATGATGTTGACACCTTTGGCACCCAGTGCGGGTCCCACAGGAGGGGATGGATTAGCTGCACCACCCCTTATTTGCAACTTGATTAAGCCTTCTACTTCTTTTGCCATTTTATTTAACTGTTTATATACTTACCGCTTACAACATCCACTGACAACCATACAGGAAGCATTCATGGGTATATCATTGTCTGGAGATTGTAATATTTTTCTTATTAACCATCTTTCTCTACTTGCATAAAGCTTAGTTCCAGAGGGGTCTTGCGACCAAAAATCTTCACCATCACTTTAAGCTTCTTTTTCTCGTCGTTCACCTCTTCGATAATACCGGTAAAACTATTGAAAGGACCATCGATCACTTTCACAGATTCTCCTACGAAGAAAGGAACTGTTATCTCCTCATCACTGGCTGATAGTTCATCCACCTTACCCAGGATTCTGTTTACTTCAGTTGGTCTCAGAGGTGTTGGCATCTGGTCTGCCTGGGAGCCCAGAAATCCAATGATGTTGGGGATATTCCTCAGAATATGAGGAACCTCACCGGTCAGCACTGCTTCAATTAACACATAACCAGGGAAATAGTTGCGTTCTTTGCTGATCTTTTTACCATTTCGAATCTGGTAAACCTTTTCGGTGGGGATCAGCACCTGTGCAATATAGTCCTGCAAGTTCAACCTGCTAATTTCACTTTCAATATATTCTTTGGCCTTCTTCTCTTTGCCCCCAATGGCTCTGAGAACGTACCACTTCTTTTCCAGACTACTCATGGATTACACTAATTTATAGATGCCCTCAAGGATCTTTTGAAAAGAAATATCCATTGAGAAGACAATCATGGCAAAGATGAGAGATGCAACCATAACCACCAATGCGCTGCTCTGCAGCTCTTTGATGGTGGGCCAGGTCACTTTGTGTACCAGCTCGTTGTAAGATTCCTTCAGATAATTTACTATTCTCTTCATTCCGGTTAATATTTGCACGGGAGGAGCGACTCGAACGCCCGACACCTGGTTTTGGAGACCAGTGCTCTACCAACTGAGCTACACCCGTGTACTTAACGTATTTAAATAGAGAAGCCGGGGCTCCACAAAGACCCGTGCTCTCTATTCAATATTGTTGTTAAATACTACTCGTCGATTTTAATAACCTGACCGGCACCAACTGTACGTCCACCTTCGCGAATCGCAAAACGCAGACCAACGTTGATAGCTACAGGGTAGATCAACTTCACTGTGATTTCCACATCATCACCAGGCATTACCATCTCAGTTCCTTCAGGAAGCATGATCTCACCGGTTACGTCCAGAGTCCTCAGGTAAAACTGGGGACGATAGTTGTTGTGGAAGGGAGTATGGCGTCCACCTTCCTCTTTCTTCAGAACGTATACCTGAGCCTTGAACTCGGTGTGGGGAGTGATCGATCCGGGCTTGGCTATTACCATACCCCTCTTGATCTCTTTTTTGTCAACACCACGAAGCAGCAGACCAACGTTATCACCAGCTTCCCCGCGATCGAGGATCTTGCGGAACATCTCCACACCAGTTACAACAGTCTTACGACCTTCAGCACCAAGACCAATCAGGTTCATCTCGTCACCCGTGTTTACAATACCTGTTTCAATCCTACCGGTAGCAACAGTTCCACGACCTGTAATGGAGAAGACATCTTCAACAGGAAGCAAGAATGGCTTTTCATAATCACGTGGAGGAATGGGAATATAGGAGTCAACTGCATCCATCAATTCCATTACTTTCTCTTCCCACTTCTCTTCTCCGTTCAGTGCACCAAGTGCAGATCCATGAATAACGGGAGCGTTTTCACCGTCAAACTCATAGAAGTCGAGCAGTTCACGAATTTCCATTTCAACCAGCTCCAGCAGCTCATCGTCATCAACCATATCAACCTTATTCAGGAATACAACGATCTTAGGAACGTTCACCTGGCGTGCAAGCAGGATGTGCTCCCTGGTTTGTGGCATAGGACCATCCGTTCCGGCAACAACGATGATAGCACCGTCCATCTGGGCAGCACCAGTTACCATGTTCTTAACATAGTCAGCGTGACCTGGACAGTCAACGTGCGCATAGTGACGGCTTGCTGTCGAGTACTCAACGTGAGCGGTGTTAATGGTAATACCACGCTCTTTTTCTTCCGGTGCGTTGTCAATAGAGTCGAAATCCCTGATTTCAGAGAGACCTTTCTTTGCAAGAACCTGTGTAATAGCAGCGGTCAATGTGGTTTTTCCGTGGTCAACGTGACCAATAGTTCCAACATTGACGTGCGGTTTGGACCTATCAAATTTTTCCTTAGCCATAACTTGTTTTAATTAATTTGCTACTTGTTTATTTTGTTACATTTTTATTTATCAGAGCCAATGAGGGGAATTGAACCCCTGACCTCTTCCTTACCAAGGAAGCGCTCTACCCCTGAGCTACATCGGCTTACTCAAGGTTTGAGCGGGAAACGAGGCTCGAACTCGCGACCCCAACCTTGGAAGGGTTGTGCTCTACCAACTGA
>Ga0164313_10001137_pt1 | contig 23248 bp, 16 predicted proteins | sample GuaBasSedimGuay4_FD_113735 | JGI IMG/M metagenome (GOLD analysis project Ga0164313, IMG submission 113735) | Subseafloor sediment microbial communities from Guaymas Basin, Gulf of California, Mexico - Guay4, Core 4569-4, 0-3 cm | ecosystem: Environmental > Aquatic > Marine > Hydrothermal vents... | reverse complement strand
TGGGGTGTCGTCCAATGGTAGGACATGCGGCTCTGGACCGTAGGATCGGGGTTCGAATCCCTGCACCCCAGCCAATTCGATGAATCCGCCCGGCATCCGCCGGGCGTCTTCGTTACAACGTTAGAACGTTGAACGTTAGAACGTTCCGCACACCGACGCCGTGCATTGGATAACGTTAAACGTTTAACGTTCAAACGTTCTAACGAGCGAAGTGACGCATGACGACGACAGCGCCTCCCGTTGCCTGGACACGAACCTCTTCCTCCGTCGCTTGGTTCGAGATTGAGGGTCGTCCGCCGACGTCGATGGCGGCATTTTCGAGCGGCCATCGAACGCCGTCGACGGTGACTCGAACGGTCGGGTCGAATGTCCAGAACGACCAGGTCTCGCCGGGATGGGCGGCGAGTGTGGCTTCACCGTCGATCGCCACGACTCTGAGGTCGGCGCCCTCGAAGACGAGCCGCTTCCCCATCGCCAGCCGTGCGAGCAGACCGAGGTTGCCGAGTTCGTGGTCGACCCGACCGCCGAGGGCTGCGATGACCGTCACATGCTCCACGCCGAGATCGTCGAAGGCGTACTCCAGAGCCTTGTCGAGGTCGGTCCGATCCTGATCGAGACGCTCGATGAGCAATTCTTCGCCGAGCCATGCGCAAGTCTCGGGGCTGATCGAGTCGAGGTCGCCGATGACTGCGGCCGGCCGCAGTCCGAGTCGTGCGAGGTGGTCGGCCCCGCCGTCGGCGGCAAGGAGGGGAGCGGCCTCTGCCGCCAGCGCCGCCAATCGTGGGGTCCAGCTCAAGGGGGCGTTCGCTACCAGCAGGGGAGAGCCTTCCATCATGGCTTCATGGTAGGACAGAAATCCTACTGGTGGTAAACTGTCCGCCGATGCACAACTTGGTTGACGGCCTTTCCGGCACAGTCTATATCCCTGACACGTCGGCTCTCATTGAAAACCCCGATGCCCTCGATCGCCTCCTCACCGATGGCAACGTGGTGGTGCTCCTGCACCAGGTCATCGAGGAGCTCGGGCGGCTGCAGGCCTCGCGCTCCAAGTCCGATGGCGTGCGGCACGCGGCGCGCCTGGTGATGCGGAAGATGCTCGAGTACCGGCGTCACCAGCTCATCCACCATAACGTCGAGCGTCTCTTCCAGCCCCAGCCGGATCCGGATGTCTTTCGGCGAACCCCGGCGGGCGGCATCCTCGCCTGGGAACCGGATGGTGCCACCATCGAACCCTACTGCGCGGAGTCCGGGGACAATCACATCCTCGCCAGCGCACAACGCCTCGCCGAGGTGGCTAAATCCAACGGCCACCCGGGATACGAGGTGGTGGTGATCTCGGAGGACTCGAACCTGCTGCTCAAGTGTGATGCGTTGTCGATCGTCGCCGAGAACCTGCGGTACGGCAAGGTCAGCCTCGAGAGCGTCGATGAGATTTACCGCGGGGTTGTGAACGGCGAGATCGAAGAGGAGGCGGTGCAGAGCTTTCTCGACAGCGGCGCCCCCGGCGAGCGCTGGCTGCCCTTCGACGATGTGGTTCTCAGCCGACCGGCCGAGCTCTTGTGGAACACCGGGGTGGTGCTGCGCTGTGGCGAGGAGCTGATCCTGACCCGCGCCAACCCCGACCTCGAGAGGGTGGAGGATCTCCGCTACGCGCAGTACTGGGATCGCAAGCGCATAATGTACAAACCGCGCCCCATCCTCGGCTTCACTCCTCGCGACCCGCAGCAGACGTTGGCCATGGAATTTCTGCTCGATCCCGAGGTGCAGCTCGTGGTCCTCGATGGCCCGGCCGGCTCCGGCAAGACCCGGATGATGGTGTTGACCGGTCTCTACATGCTGGTGGGCCAGCCCACGACCTGGCGGGTGGCCCCACAGTCGCAGCCGCTGACCCCCGAATACGGGTATGACCACGGTCTGCTCCTGCTGCGCCCCGAGCATGCCTCGAGCCAGTACGATCTCGGCTACCTGCCGGGAGACTACGAGAGCAAGCTGTCACCCTGGCTGGAGCCATTCTTCCAGGCTGTTCGCTCACTGTCGTTGTCGAATGAACACGACTTCATCGACGAGCTGCGGTCCACCGACAGGTTGACCATGGTCTCGACATCGATGCTGCGCGGTCTCGACATCGAGCGCTCGATCGTGCTCGTGGACGAGCTGCAGAACGGCGATCGTCACTTGGCCAAGACCCTGATGAGCCGGTTCTGCGCGACCTCCAAGGTGGCCCTTGCCGGGTGCCTCGACCCGGTTCAAATCGACAATCCCTATGTCGACTGGCGATCCAACGCCCTGACCCGGATCAAGGAGGCCTACCGCGGATTCGGGCCGCAGGTGGCGCAGGTGCGCCTCGAACACAATTATCGAGGCCCGATATCGACCAGGGCTGACGAACTCTGATCAGTTCTTAGTGTTGAGTTTTGAGTTTTGAGTTATCCCCCACCTACCCTCGAAGAGCGGGGGAGATTGGGCGCGAATTCAAAACTCAAAACTAAGAACTCAAAACTAAGGAATGACGACTGTTTCCACGTCGAACTCCGGCGGGTTCTCCATCGTCTTTTTTACCGAGCACTGGTTGGCGGCGCGGATCAGGGCTTTGTGGTACTTTTCGGGAAAGCCGGGCGGGACCTCGATCGCGATGCGGATGGTCGTGATGCGCTTTCTCTCTCGATCGCGCTCCCAGCATTGGACGAGGCGAACGCCCTCGTGGGGGATGTTCCGCCTCTGACAGAAGCCGAGTACGTAGATTCCGGCACAGGTCGCGATCGACGACAGAAAATAGTCGAAGGGCTCCGGGGCGGCGCCGTCGCCGCCGGAGTCCACGGCCTGGTCGGTGGCAATGGTAAAGCCGTTGTAACTGGCATCGACTCTCTTGCCGCCCGGGAAAGTCACGGTCATTTGACTGCTCATCGGTCCTCCTTCGGCGGGGGGAATCGTAGCGCAAAACTGAGCCTCGATCCACAAACGTTAAACGTTGAACGTTCAAACGTTTTGGGTTGGCGTCCGAAAGACCGCCAGTTCCTCGAGGTTGCCCTTCTGACCGCGGATTGGTGACGGGACGATGCCGACGAGCTCGAGGCCGAGACCTTCCAACGCCCGCACGGTGTCGTCGATCGTCCGGCGGCGGATGGATTCATCGCGTACGATGCCTCCCCTGCCGACCTCGTGGCGCCCGGCCTCGAACTGCGGTTTGACCAGGCACACCAGAACGGCGGCCGACGCGAGGTGGGGCAGCAGCGCGGGCACGACCAACCGCAGAGAGATGAAGGACACGTCGACCACCGCGAGTTCGGCGGCAAAGGGCAACGAACCCTCCTCGAGGTGGCGGGCATTGACCCCTTCCATGACCGTCACGCGGTCGTCGGTTCGCAGCCGCCAATCGAGCTGACCGCGACCGACATCCAGCGCGATGACCTTCCGCGCCCCACGTTCGAGCAGCACGTCGGTGAAGCCGCCGGTGGAGGCGCCGACATCGAGGCAGTCGAGGCCCTCGGGCGAGATCGCGAACTGATCGAGGGCGGCGGCCAACTTGAGCCCCCCGCGGGAAACATAGGGATGATCCGGCGCCTCGACCTCGATCACCGCCTCCGCCGTGACCTGGGTCCCGGCCTTGCTCACCACCTCGTCGTTCACCCGTACCTTGTGCGCGAGGATCAGCGCCTGCGCGCGGGTCCGCGACGGCGCCAAGCCGCGTTCGGTGAGCGCAACGTCAAGGCGTTTCTTCTTCTCCACGTTCTGATCGTATCGTGGAACGATATCGCCGAAGTGGTTGCCGAGGCGAGTCAAGGGTTAAGGGTAAAGGATAAGGCCGTTTCTGAACCTTAACTCTTGACTCTTTACTCCTAACCGTCCGCAAACGCTGATCAATTCTCAAGCGACACCTTCACCAGCTGATGGTCCCAGGTGAGTGAGCCGAGAAGGTTGCCGTCCGGGAGGAGGGTGATGGCGGTGAGGCCGGGGAGGCCGGAGCGCAGCAGGCGGGGCGGCGAGTTACCGATGGGATCCACGATCCACAGCTCGCCGGGGAACGGGGCGCTCGCGGCGAGCTCGCCGGAGGGCAGCAGCGCCAAATAACCCTCTTGCTGCTTGCCGGTGTTCCAGCCGGGGACCTCCAGCCGTCGCACTGTCTCGCCGCTGTCAGGATCAACGAGGAAGATTGCTCCGTCGGATGGAACCGCAGCGGCCACCAGACCGCCGGCCCGCGCAAGCCCGACCACTGGGGCGGGGAGCTCGACGACGGTCTCCCGCTGCCAGCCCGGTGGCGAGTAGCGGAGGATTTTTCGATTGCCCGTATCGGCGACCAACAGCGAGCCGTCCGCCTCCCACAGCAGATCCCGCGGGCCAAAAAGTCCGTCATCGACCACCTGTGCGACGCCATCGGGATCGATGAGCTGAACACGTCCGTTCCAGGTATCGGCGACGGCCAATCGGCCGTCTTCGGCGAGGGCGATTCCCGATGGCTCGCGAAAGGCGCCGGGTGCGGCGCCGAGGACGCCGAACGTGTCGAGGCAGGTGCCACGCATGGTGTACCAACGCAGCCGGTGGTTGAAGGTGTCGGCGACCACGAACCAGCCGGATGGGGAGACAGCCAGCCCTCGCGGCTCGTTCAGTCCGGCGTCGGTCGGCGGAGCTTCCTTTGTCCATGGAGAACGACATTTGGGCGCGGGGAGCTCGAGCACGGAACCGTCCGTTTGCACGAGCCATAGACCGTGTTTGTTCCCGGCAACGGTGGCCAACGACCCTGCGTCGTCCATGACCCGGCGCCAGGGCAGCACGGCGCCACCGCTGCGGAAGAGCCCCTCGCTACCGAGGGCCCAGAGGTCGGGACGGCGCCAGGTCAGAGCTCTCACACCGGCGAGAGGACGGCCGACCAGGCGCCGTGAGCTGCCATCGCCGACCCACACCTGGGACCCGTCACTCCACGCCACCGTGGGTCCAATGGCCGCTGCGGCAGTTACTGAAACGTCGGCAATCTGCCGCCAGACCTCGCCCTCGCGGCGCCAGAGGCCGTCTCCACCGCCGACCCAAACGGCATAGTCGGCTGTTACGAAGTCGATGTTGCGAACCCTCCCCGCGTTCCGCCATTGTTCGCCGGTGAAGATCCATACGGTTCCGTTGTGACACGCAACCCAGCGTTCCTCTCCGCGGCGAGCCAATGAGGAGACGTTGCATCCAGGCGACGGCAGATCGCCGGCTGGATTGACCTCGGAGTCGAGCTCGATGAGGCTGCCATCGCGCAGCACCACGGACGCCCCAAAATCATCGACTGCGATCGATCGGATGAGGTTGTCCGAGACCTCGGGGATTTGCCCGATGAGCCTCGTGCCGGCAGGTGATTCGAACTCTGGTGCAATCGCGGTGTCGCCTTGCCGATCATCGTCCCCGACACGATAGAGGATCGAACCGTGGTTTTCGGCAAAAATCGAGACTCCCGGCAATCCCAGCAACGGATTGGCAGCGTCCAGGCCGTAGCGCTCGCGCTCGACATCGGCGAGCACGATCCAGCCCACGCGAAAACGGTCGAGCACAGCCCGGCGCGCGCTGCTGTCGATGCCGGCGTACAGGGTCTCGAGGTCCGCGACACGGGCGGCGATCTCTTCCGGCGATTGCCCGCGCTGTTTCAGATGCCAGTCCCATCCGACCACGGTTGGTTGGCCGGTGTGCATGGTGATGCGGGTGAACCGGCTGTAGGAGTTGCCCACTGCCTCGGCGATCGTCTCACCGGGACTGGCGACGCCCTGCAGGGCGCGCACCAGGAACCAGGTCTGGGGGTCCGTGGAGGCAAGGAAAGCCTGTCCGTCGAGAGTCGGTCGGGGAGATCCGATGCGGGGCCACAGCCACCCCTGGGCGATTCCCAACGGCAGGTTGACCATCGCTACCAGCTGGAGAGGGAGCCAGACGGCGACTACGAGCCGGCGCCTGCCGCCGCGGGTCCGCAGCAGGAGGATGGCGAGAGCGACTGCGAGTAGAACCCACACCCCGTTGTACACCTTGAACAAGGTGTTCATGCGATCAATCAGGGTGAAGCGCTCTGCCGAAGCCACGGCCATAGCTCCCATCGTCGCCAATGACCACGCGAGACGTGAGAGCCGATCAGGGGTACGCAACGCGACCGTGGCGAAGATGGCGGCGGCGGCGAGCCCGAGAGCCGCTGCGCTCGAGCCGAAGGAGAGCCCTGCGACGATCCCTATGGTGACCGTCGGCAGCACGATCCACGAACGGCGGCCGAGACTGACCAACGCCAATGCACCGAGCGGGATCAGGAAGAGCCCGAAGTGGCGCAGAATCGCCCATGCCGGGGCAAAATCGGCATCGGTGAGGAAGAGGCCCCGCTCCCCCGCTCCGGCGCTGATACCGGCGACGAGCTCCACCACGAAAGGCGCGGCGGCAAGGAGGCTGACGGCTGCTGCAACGGCAAGGCGGACGATTCCGATCACCGGGCGGCGAGCGGCCGCAAGGACCCCGACGCCAAGGGCGGTACTGAGAATGACGAGATCCCACGGGTTGGTGGCCACCAGGACCGCGGTCGAGACGCCGCACAGTACCGCAGCAGCGATCCAACGCCGTCCCCCGGCTTGGACGCAGATCCATCCCCAGAGCAGGGCCGCCAGCATCACCGGAAGCGCGATGAAGTGGCCGTGAAGATCGGCGAAGAGGGTGGTCCACAGAGGGTACTCGTCGATGGCAAAACCAGGGATGACCCGCGAGGTCGCCCACCACATATCGAAGAGGTTGCCCCTGTCTGCCGCCCCGGCCAGCCAGGGCCACGCCAGGTTGCCGGTGAGCACGACCAGAACCACGGGCAGCCACGCCGCGCCCCACCCCTGCCGCCGCGCGATGAACAGCCCGAGGCTCGCCAGGATAGCGGCGCTGAGAGCGGGGATCGTGGCTGACATCAAGTTGTAGCCGACCGCGGGGCTGCAGCCAGCGACCAGGATCGGGAATGCCGCCAGGACCTGACCGAAGTAGTAGTAGTGGAGGGGCATTCCGGCCATCCAGGGCTCGCCGGTCGGCCACTGCGGGGCGCGCAGGAATGCGTTGAGAAAGGAAAAGTCCATGGGCTTTTCGCCCCAATGGATGGCGGGGTTGAAGGCGCGAACGACAAGGAAGAGGAGAGCGACCACAGCGGTGATCACGAGGACCTTCAAGATGGCGGGATACCGCCGCCGGAACATGGCTCTAACCTCGTGCCACCGCCATCGGATCGCGACGGCGCCGGCAGTGACCAGTCCGAGATAGATCCACGATGCGGTTATGGGGCTGGTGGTCCAGATCCCGACCTCCGAGCCCATCCACATCAGCCACGCGGGTACGATCCACCCGGTGACGAGGGCGAGCCCGACGCCGGCGTCCGGCCAGCCGCGAACAACCGGCAACAGGAGCCCCCAGAAGGCGATCCCAAGCCCTGAGAAAACGACCAGCCAAATCGTGACATCCAACACCTGTCGAATCCTGGACGGGACCGGAGCCAGCACCGGCATGTCGTCGATGAAGTTCTTCTCGAGACCCGCGAAATCGAGCTCGTCAAGAAAAGGCAGAGGCCGCTCCACCCTCTCGGCGAGGTCCGTCGGCGCGATATCGCTGGTGCGGCGCAGAATCAACACCTGTGGGAACTCGTAGTTGACAAAGCTCTCGTCCGCCAATTGCACCGGCCAGCGAAGGCCAAAGATCCGGGGTCCGCGCGACACCCTGGTCGCGGGTTCGAACCCGGCTTCGCCCGCCAGCAGCAGTCGGTAGAGCCGGGCGGTGTGCGGGAACCTGCGGTCGTTCTCGAGGACCGTTCGAATCACTCTGTTCGATGTCAGGACCACCCAGTCCGCGCGCTCGAGTTGTTGACACCAACGCTCGATCTTCTCCCGATCGTCGGGAAGATCGTACGATGGGAGATCGATGCGCTCGATGGCGCCGTCCTCGGGCGCGAGGCCGATGGTCTCATCCCAGCTTTCAAAAGCGACCACTTGGTCCGGGGAGAGCATCGGCTGCAACCACTCGGACGCTGTGAGGTGGGGGTGGGGGTCGACAAAGGCCCAGACGTAGGCGAGACCCCACACGATCGTGCCCGCCGCCACCGTTCGTATCGCCGGACGGCGGTATCGTTTGGGGAGACGAGCCAGCCACCAGACCGCAACCATGACCGCCGGCACGACCAGCGGCTCCCAGTAACGCAGGAACTTGACGTAGAGGGTACTGAGGCGAAAGGCCATCGGGATCAGCCATGCGAGGAGGATCAGCAGCAACACCGATGAGTTGGTCCAGCGGCCGGTCAGCCATCGCCGCCAGCGAGTGCTCAGTTTCCATGCGCCGACCGCCGCTCCAGCGATCATCGCCAACAACATGAGCGGCCCCAACCCCCAGAGGGCGAGCTCCCGCAGCGGGTAGAGAATGGGCAGGGTATCAACGTAGACCCGGACGTATGCCAGGTCGGCGCGACCCATGACCATCGCCACCTGCTCGCCGACACCTCTAAGGTATTCGGGATTGAGGCCGGCGCCGAGCAGGGTGGAGGCGATGATCCGTCCGCCGCCGGCGCCCTCCATGAGACCAGCGAGCGCCGCGATCTGTGTGGCGGCGAGAACGGCGCCGATCAGGGCGATGCCGAAGAGGGCGCGTCGAGCCCAGCCCGTCGTCCGGCCCACAAGGTGAAGGGCGGCGCCGGTGACCGCCACCGCCGCGAACAGTGCAAGCGGCGGCCGGCCTTCGACAAAGGCCCACGGTTGACAGAGCCAGAATGCAAAGGCCCCCGTCCCGACGGCGACGGTGATCAGCCGGCAGAGGTAAAGGACATCCCGTTGCCGGAGGGTCAGCAACAGCGCCAGGGCGAGCGGAAAGACGAGGCCGAGCGAGGCGACCTTGACCGCGAGCGATGCACCGACCGCGGCGCCCGCAGCTGCCGCAGCCATCTCGCGGCCACCGGTTGCGAGCCAGTAGCAGGCAGCCAGCGCGAGCATGACCCATGCTGCGTGGTGCGCCTCCACGGTTGCAAAGTGAGACTGCTGGAGATCGAGGGGAATCCAGGCGACAAGAACCAGAAACAGTTCTCCCGTTCGCCGGCCCCACGCCCGGTGAGCCATAGCGAATCCGAGGAGGATGGCGAGCATGGAGGCAGCCACCGACAGCAACCGCCCACCCACCACCAGCCGCCGGACTCCGTCGTCCATCGCGAGCACAGACGCAGCTGAACGCACCGCCTGGAAGTGAAGCGAGCCGTAGGCGAAGAACCCGGGGTCGGCAAACCAGCCCTCAACCTTTTCGGTGACGTATCCCACCTGGCGTTCATCCGGGTGAATCGAGGACGAGACACCCCCGGCATCCCACCCCAGCAGGAGCAGGCGGAGACCCAATGCGATCAGGAGGAGAATCCAGGTACGCTTGCGCAACATCAATTAAAACAGTAACCGAATAGCGGTTGAACCGTCCAGCTAGCGAAACGTTCAAACGTTGGAACGTTTTAACGTTTGAACGTTTTTCAAGATCGGCGACGGCAGACGTAGCGGGCGATCGCGGCGAGCTCGCCGCGATCGCCCTCGATAACGCGCGCCTCGTCGACCAGCTTGTGCTCGAGCTCGTCGAGCCGCTGGCGCGCGGTGTCGAGGCCGTAGAGCGTGACGTAGGTCAGCTTTCTGGCAGCCGAGTCCTTACCGGGCGACTTGCCGAGTTCGTCTGAACTCGCGGTGGCATCGAGGACATCGTCGGCAATTTGGAACGCGAGACCGAGGTCCTCGCCAAAGGCTGTGAATCGCCGTCGCGGAGCGCCATCCACCCCGGCGAGGATCGCGCCGAGCTCGACCGACGCCCGCAGCAGGCACCCCGTCTTGTGTTTGTGAATCAGATCGAGCCGCTCTTCGGGGGCCATGTCGCCGTCCTCACTGCTTCCGGTGGCCTCGAGGTCCTCCATTTGGCCGCCGACCATTCCACGCGCCGAGATCGCTTCGGCGACCATCTCGACCGCCTCTGCGCGGCGGTCGGACCACATGGCGCCCTGCGGGTGTCGGGCAAGCAAGAGAAGCCCCTCGGTGAGGAGGGCATCGCCGACCAGAATCGCGGTGGCCTCGTCGAAGGCCACATGCACGGTTGGTTGCCCACGCCGCAGGACATCGTCATCGATGGCAGGGAGGTCGTCGTGGACAAGGGAGTAGGTATGGATCAACTCGAGCCCGCAGGCGGCTTCGGTGATGGCGTCGGCGTCCCCCCCGGCGGCCCGGTGGCTGAGGCGGGCGAGCACCGGTCGTACCCGCTTGCCGCCCGCAAACACCGCATGACCCATGGCTTGGTGGAGTCGCTCCGGCCACACCCCGGCGGTCGGGAGCAATCGCTTGAGGGCGTGCTCGATCGCCCTCTGTTCTTCAGCGAGGAGGTGGCCGACGTTCACTCGTCATCCTCGTCGGCCGCCTCCTCCTCATCCTCATCTTCCAGGAGCTGCGTCACCCGCTGCTCGACCTCTTCGAGGCGCATCCGGCAGCTGCGCGCGAGCTCCATTCCTCCCTCGAAGAGGTCCAACGCCTGCTCGAGACCCACCGACTCATCCTCGAGCTTGGCGACGATATCCTCCAACTTGGCCAGCTGGTCTTCGAACCGTTCGCCATCCTTTGCCTTCTCATTCATGGGTCACTCCGTCTCTTCGGGCATCTCGCCCGTATCGATTGTTTCATCAAAAAGGGAGGGTTGCCGGTCTGGCGTCCGGACCGCATCCCGAGGTGCGGCTGTGGCGGCGCTCACCAGCGACCGCACCTCACCGCGTGCGAGGCGGGTGATGAGAGCCTGACCCCCGTGCACCCGGGCCGCATCCTTGAGCGGAACCGTCGTCCCTTCGAGGCTTGTGATCGAGTAGCCGCGCTCCAGGACCTGGGTCGGCCCGAGATGACCGAGGGCACGCTCCCCGCCCTCCACGCGGGCCCGCAAGCTCGAGATGCGCGCCGCCATGAGCTGTTGCAGCTGCTGCCGCTTGCTGTCCAATAATCGCCGTTGGCCACCGGCTGCAATTTGTGCCGGCAGGCGCTGGAGACTCCGAACGGCGTGATTCAGGCGTGTTTGTGCGACTGCGAGCACTCGCCGCAGCATCGGGCCAAGGCGGGCAGCGCTCCGCAGACGTTCGCGATACAGACGCACCCGATCAGGCACCCGCGCCAGCCCCGACGAACCTTCGAGGCCGGCAAGGCGGGCGCGGGCGAGATGAAGCTGGCGGTTGATGTCACGGAGCAGGATCGACCGTGCCTCGCGCAGACGCCTCTCCTGATCCTCGATACGCGCCACCACCAGCTCGGCCGCCTGGGTCGGAGTCGTGGCCCGGATGTCGGCGACGAAATCGGCGATCGTGAAATCAACCTCGTGGCCCACACCTGAGATCACGGGCACCGGACTGGCGGCGATCGCCCGCGCCACCGCCTCCTCGTTGAAGGCCCACAGATCCTCGAGACTGCCGCCGCCGCGGCCGACGATGATGATGTTGACGCTCTTCGAGTCGACCAGACGTTTGATCGCCCGTGCGATTTCCTCGGCCGCGCCGTCACCCTGGACCATGGCCGGAGCGATGACGATTTCGAGGTGCGGGAAACGGCGCAGCACCTTGAGCATGTCCTGGAGCGCGGCCCCGGTGGCGGAGGTTACGATGCCGACCCTATTCGGAAGGGCCGGAAGCTCTCGTTTTTGTTCGGCGGCGAACAGACCCTCGGACTCGAGCTTCTTCTTGAGCTGTTCGAAGGCGAGCTGGAGGGCGCCCACGCCCTGCGGCTCGATGTCATCGACAACGAGCTGGAACCGACCACGCTGCGGGTAGACGGTGAGCGATCCGAGGGCGAGGACGGCGAGGCCGTCCTCGAGATGGAACTTGAGACGCCGCGCCTTGCCCGCCCACATCACGCAGTCGAGAGCTGCGGCTTCGTCCTTGAGCGTGAAGTACACGTGTCCGCGTCCCGAGGTGCTGGCGTTGGTCACCTCGCCTTCGACCCGTACACCTGAAAAGCCCTGTCCGAGAAGGGCGTTGACTTCGGTAATGAGCGCAGCTACCGAGTAGACGCGGTCGTTCACGCGCCCTCCGTCGCGGCGGGGGCGGTGCCGAGGCCGTTCAGCCCTCGATCTCCTCGCGGGTCAGGGCGTCGTCAACCAGCATCACCGGAATCCCAGAGACCACCGGGTAGACCCTGCCGGCTGGTGAAGCCAGACCCACCTCGACCACGGGCTCCTCGGATTTGAACTGGTCGCGGTACTTCTCGACCAGCCGCTTCCGCACCGCTTCCGGCAGCTCCACCACTTCGAGGGGTGTCTTGTCCACCGGGCAGACGAGAATTTCCAACAGCTTGGGGTCGACGGCCATGGCGTTCACCTCTGCCCGCCAGTCTACACGACGCCTTCCTTGGAGATCCTTGTCGAAATCCGAAATCCGAAATCCGAAATCCGAAATCCGAAATCCGAAATCCGAAATCCGGAATCTCAGTCCTTGGGATCCCCCGGATCGAACGGTTCCTCTTTGTCGGTCTCTCCTGGTTCAGTCGCCGGGTCGAAGGGCTTGTCGGACTTTTTGCCGGGATCCCCCGGGTCGAACGGGTTCTCGCTGTTCCCGCTGCGCCGTCGCGTCCGTTCGACCTGGCGCTCGATCGCCTCCTCGGTCTCGCGTCGCGCCTCCTCGAGGTGGCCCGGGTGCTCGTGCTCGTACATGTCCTCCGGCATGGTGCCGGTGATCCAGCTCGGGTTCATGGGGTAGACGTGGGGGTGGAAGATGACCGAGTACATATGCCATACAAGGATCGCCAGCGACGCCAGCCACGCCTCCCAGAAGTGAACAACCAACGCGACGTCGAGGAATCCCTTGGGAAGGAAGGAGATCACCCAGTTGTCGAACCACAGCATGAAGCCGGTGACCACCATCACCGCCGTGCCCCACACAATCGCCCAATACTCGGCCTTCTCCACGTAGTTGAAGCGCTGGACGCATTTCCACGTCGGCCGCAGGCCGAGGTTGTGGAGGATGCGATGGCCAAAGAAGGCGAAGTCCCGCTTCACCGGCAGCATGTCGTAGAGGAACCTGCGCCCGCGCGGTGTCAAGAGATAGACCACGTGCCAGATGACCGTCAAAACCATGACCACCGCCGCGGCGCGGTGGATGATGCCGCGGATCTGGAAGCCGCCCTCCCAGCCGAAGAAGAAGCGGGCTATGAACCCCTGGTCATAGCGCAGCGCGAAGCCGGAGATCACCAGGGTGATGAATGAAATCGTCACCAGAGCGTGCTGGACCACCTCGTCTGGACGCATCCGCCGAACCTGGGGCCGTTTCGTCGAGATCGTGATCAGGTGGCGCACGAGGTCGATGAGCCAGTGCAGCACCATCAGACCGATGATGACCGTGATGGCGACGATGTAGACCTTCTCGATGAACTCCGCCGCCGGAACGCGCAGCCCCTGGCCGCCGACGCCGTGAATCGGAGACAGTGCCATCTTCTCGCTGATTTTCGGGTGGCATTCGCCACAGGTCTGCTGCAGGTTGGCCGGGTTGACGGTCGAGGTCGGGTCCGAGCTCGGAAGGATGCGGTGGACGCCGTGGCAGGAGGCGCAGTTGGCGACGTGGGTGTCGCCGGCCTTCGACTTGAGCCCGTGGTAGGAATCGATGAAGGTGGTCAGGCGGCCGGATTGGAGCCCGTACTTCTCGTTGAGCACGGCCGACTCGTGGCAGCGCGAACAAGTCATTTCCGCAACCTTCGACCGCGACACCGGCGAGCGCGGGTCGGACGGCGACAGGATCCCGTGCTCCCCGTGGCAGTCGGTGCACACCGGCGCGTCGGTCTCCCCCCGGGCCACCAGCTTGCCGTGGATGCCCTCCCAGAAGTCGTTTTCGACGCCCTTGTGGCACTGACCGCAGGTGAAGGGGATGTTGAAGTGGTTGATGCTCGACTCCGGCGAGCCGGGTCCGAGGATCTTGTGCGCGGTTCCGCCGGTGGAGTGGCAGTCGTTGCAGGTCGCGGCCACGTAGATGCCGCCCTTGGTCGCCCGGCCGTGAACCGAGGTGTTGTAGATCTGGATCGGATTGTCGATCAGGATGTCGTACTTGGCCGTGATATCGAGGTTCTCGTGGCATTTGCCGCAGGTGTGCGGGAGGTTAGTGGGGTGGGTGGTGGCGCGTTTGACCGACGACGGCAGGATGTCGTGGTCGCCGTGGCAGTCGGAGCAGTGGGGCATGTCCTCGCAGGTTCCGCGCGCCGCCCGGCCGTGGCCCTGATACTGCTCCGAGGCCTCTTCGTGACAGGTGCGGCAGCCCTCGCAGCCGACGTAGAAGGGCTCCTCCATCATACGGTGGGGCACAGTGTCCTTGTCCACGTGGCAGTCCAGACAGTCGAGGCCGTCGTGCGAAGAGTGTGAGAGGTCGTCTGCGAAGACCGATCCGTGGAGACTCGCCTCGTGGCAGTCGGCGCACATCGTGCTGTCGATGGGCTCGAACTCTTCTTCCTCCTGGGCGAGGACGAGACTGGCGCCGACGCATACGAGCATGACAAGAATCAGGATCCGCAGCGCCGGGGTTGCACCCTCGAAAAATCGTGATTGAGGTCGCCACTGAAACATCCGCATCTCCTTCCCCACGCTATTGTGGACGAGTTCACAAGCATGTCAAGAGGCAAATCCTTTATTTTCTGTAAGTTGAGAACTTGTCTAAATAACCAAGTGGAAATATACGGCGGAGGTTTCTAGCACCCTCTCGAAGTTTTGAGTTCTCAGTTTTGAGTTTTGAGTTACTGCGGCCGGCGCGATTCACCACCGCCAGCGAGTGACCGATGGCTGGCGATCCCTGGCCTCGGCGACAAATCACTGCCGTCGGTGCGTCACCGCGCCCGAAGAGCGTCCGTAACTCAAAACTGAGCCTCTTGCAAAATTCAGAGGCAGAGGAGGCGGGGATAAACCCCGCCCCTACGAAAAAACACGTAGGGGAGGGGTTTATCCCCTCCCTGCCGAATCGTTGCTTCATCGTCGAAACGCCATAACGGGGGTTTTTGCAAGAGGCTAAACTCTTAACTCAAAACTCATAACTCATCGAGCTAGTCACAGCAGGTTGACCCACACCTTCCGCGATCGCGGGCCGTCGAGCTCGACAAAGAAGATCCCCTGCCATGTGCCGAGGCGCAGGCGGCTGCCCTCGACCGGTACCGTCACCGAGCTGCCGAGCAGGGTCGCCATGAGGTGGGCGTCGGAGTTGCCCTCAGCATGGGCGAAACGGATCTGCGGCACCATTGCCTCGTAAGCGGCGGTGAGATCGCGGGCGACATCGGGATCGGCATGCTCGTTGATGACGACGGCGGCGGTGGTGTGCGGCACGAAGACGTGGCACAGACCATCACCCGCTCCCCCGACGGCGGCGGCCACATCTCTCGTGATGTCGATCATCTCCCGGCGGGCGCTGCTGCGCACCTCGATGTTCATGGGATCCTCCAGGCCGCGTGGTGCACCAGCCGATACGCCTCGCTCAGATAGACCACCCGGCGAACGTAGTTGTAGGTCTCGGGGATGGGTATTTCTTCGGCAAAGCTGTGCGGGTCGGGCCACCGCTTCCACCACCCGCGGACCCGAGTCTCGCCCGCGTTGTAGGCCGCGAGGGCGGGCTCCACCGATCCGAAGCGGCGCAACAAACGGCCGAGTTCGCGGGCGCCGAGACGGATGTTGAGCTCTGGATCGTGCAGGTCCGGGGTGCTCCCGAGGCCGAGCGCCGTGGCATGCGATCGAGCGGTGGATGGTACCAGCTGCAGGACCCCTCTCGCCCCCCGCGGTGAGACGGCGTGGGCGGAAAACGTGCTCTCCTGGCGCGCAACTGCAGCGATCAGCCACGGGTCGAGCCCGAATTCGCGGGCCGCCGCGATCATTGCTTCGGACCATTGGAGTGGGAGGTAGGCGCGAGTCGCGTTGGACGGCGCCTGCGCCATGTTGATGGTTCCAAGCTCTGGGAAGCCGGCCCGCAACCAGCGAATTGCGTCGATCGTGAACCCCTGTCCGGCGGCGAGCGCAGCGCCGGTGACGGACTCTTCGGGCAGGGCGCCGCGGAGGCGACGTACCCGGCGCCACTGACGTACCGCCTCGCCCGGGGCCCCGATATCGATGAGTCGTTGCACGGACGGCGGCGGTTGTGCGGATGCTATCGGTTGTGCAAGCTCGACAGCGTCGGGTGGCGGTCGATAGAGAGCTCTGCGCGACCACACGGCGTAGAGATCGGCCATGTCGGCGGCGGCGAGGTGTTCGAGCTTCTGAACGCCGTCGGGCGTCCCGACCCCAGTCCAGAACTGCAGACAGCGCCGTTGAGCGGGCATGGAACGTGCGAGCTCCAGCACCTGTTCCTCCGCGCCGCCCCGTCGGGCGAGGTCGACACCCAACCGGCGTCCGAGCCAATCCCGTCGGGAGTCCATCCATCGTGCGGCTTCGAGCATCCGCCAGCTCTCGAAGGCGTCATCCAGGCGTCCGGCCTCGGTCGCGCACTCGAGACGGAGGCTGAGAGCCCTGACAACGAGATCGGCTGTTGGGCCTGCGGCCAGGACGCGTTCGGCCTCCTTTTGACACGCCTCGAACGCCTTCGTGTCTCCGCGCCCGGGAAAGATATGCCATGCACGATTACGATATGCCTGAGCACGGAGCACGAGATCTTCCGGTTCGGGATTTCGCCCCGACGGTAGCACGCGGAGAGCGGCAAGCGGCGACCCTGCAGCGAGCTCGGCCCGGGCGAGCTCCCGCCTCCGCTGGGATTCGATGTCGCCATTCCATCGCAGGGGTCTCAACTCGGCGGCGGCCCGCGACGGTGCTCCGGCGCGCCGCCACTCTCGTGCCCGATCGAGACGTTTCCGGGGTCCGAGAGTTGCGAGCAGCCGGCGATCGAGCGCGCGATCGTGCGCGGCCAAGCGCTGTGGGCCGATCACCACCAACCGGCGCGCAGCGGCGAGGCGGAGTTCCGAATCGGTGGCAGCAAGCAGGATTTCGTCGGCTTGCGGCTGCAGCTCGACCGGGAGGAGTGTTCGCTGGCCGAGGAAGGTATCGAGGTTGTGGTTCTGGGCGAGCTTCCGCATCAGCGAAAGCCGTGCCGTGCCTGCCAGTTCAGCGGGAGGGTTGTCGGCCAGGTATCGGCGCCATGCCTCCGCCGGCGCATCGGCGCGTTCGAGGCAATCCTCCCACACGGCCACACGGGCCTGTTCCAACACGGCACCTGGGCCGGCCTCGGCAAAGAGGATGGCGGCGCGCGCGGGATCGGTTTCTGCGAGAGCAAAGGCCTGGTCCAGCATCTGCTCGCGGGCGGACGAGGGGACGGTGGGAGGTGGTGCCGCGCAGCCAACGGTCAGGAGGACGACCGCCAACAGTTGGATGACAGGCTTTCGTCTCACATGCCGAGAGCGTCTGCATCACCGTCAGCCAGGATGCGCACGAGCTCATCGCGAAAATAATCGCGCCCGTCACGAACCTCTGCGGGAATGCGCTTTTCGAACATCTCCCGGCTGCGTTCGATATCGTCTTTCAAACGCTCTCCGAGGTCTTTTTCGGCTCGGCCGCGCCCAACCTCGTCTTCGTTATAGAGCTTGATCTCCGAGACCAGGAGCCGTGCAAATCGCCGGGCTTCCTCTTGACGAGCGTCCTCCTCGGATGACCGTTCGCCGGGCGCGCCGCCGGCGGCAACCACCGGTTCCCGGGTGGCACTCGGCGGTTCTACGGGTTGAACCGGTGGAGGGGCAGTTCTTCCCGCCTCGGTGCCTGGCTCCGGCGGTTCAACCGCCACCACCGGTGCCGGTGACGGCGGTGGAATGACCTCGGGCTCCGGCGGAATCTCGGGCATTCCGAGCTGTTCTCCGACCTCGACCCTGACCGTAGCCGAAGGGTCGAAACCGGCATCAGCCTCCACGTCACCAACCGGCGGCGGTTCGGGCTCGACCTCGTACTCGATCTCGATCGGCCCTTCCGGTTCCTCGGGCGGACCTGACTCCTCCACCACAGGCGGATCAAAGGTGATCTCGTCCACAGGCGCCGCATCGAAGCTGGGCGCATCGCTGGGCGGTTGGACGGGCTCGGGCGGCGGTTCGATGACTTCAGGCTCGGGCGGCGGTTCGATGACTTCAGGCTCGGGCGGCGGCTCGAAGACTTCAGGCTCGGGCGGCGGCTCGAAGACCTCGGCCACCTCACTGTCCGTCAAAACCGAAACTGAAGATGCCACCTCGGCCAGCGTGGGTGTCGGCACGGTGGAACGATGGTGCAGTGTATCAATGAGCCAACAGGCGACCGCGTTGAGCGCCTGCGCGGCTTCCACATTCCAGGGGTCATCACCGTCATGGTCGATATAGACGATGCCCATGAGCTTGCCCCGCAAACTGATTGGGAGCAGGACGGCCTCATCTGGAATGGTCTGGCCGGCCAGCCATTTGGAGATCAGAGGGTCGGATGCGGGCCGTATGTTGAGCGGCTTGGCGGTTTCGGTGAGATGCTGGAAGTCCGGGGACGCAGCCACCCCGCCGTGCCAGCTCCTCAGCTTTTCGCCGTTCGAAAAACCGATCCCACTCCACGCCGAAATGACGCCATCTCGAATGACGAGGACCACAGCACGACCGACATGCTCGGTAAGAATCGGCAGCAGGGCGCGAAGCAGCTCGGACTGGCTGCGGGCGGCGTCGAGGGTGCGGAGGTTGTCGAGTGAGATTCCAGCCGCCGGCGCCTCCTTGCTGCGCATCTCGGCAATCAGCGCTTCGACGTCACCGAGCGGAAAGACCTCCTCGGCATCCTCTTGAAGTGCGTCCTGGACAGTGGATTCGGCTGCCTTGACCAACTGCTTGAGGCTCTCGACTGCGACCTCGAAGCGGCTCGCTGCCGTCTCGACGCCACGAGTCCGTGCGTTCTTCAGTTGTTCGAGAATGGCATCGTACCTGTCCATGGTGCCTCCAATGCGCCCTCCCAAGATTATCGCCAGCCCGACCACCTTTCGTCAAGCGATTGATTTTATTCGTGATCCGCCGCGTGGCAAGATGGGACCCAAAAGTGTGTGACCGCATGGCGAGTATTTCGAGATGAGCGTTGAGAATGATTCCAAGTAGCGCCTGAAGGCCGTATTCGACGTTGTCACGGTCGGAGGATTCTGCTAGCGTGCGCGACGAAGGGAGGAGCCATGAGAAGGAGCCGATTCCTACCGTGCAGCATCGCGGTGCTGGTTGTTTTTGGATTGTTGTCTGGGTGCTCGCGTGGACCGAGTGAGGAGGACCTGGCACGCCAGGAGATGGAAGGGCAGCTCGCCACCCTGCAACAGCAATATCAGGATCTCCAACAGGTGCGGGCCGACCTTGCCGCGGCCGAGGTCTTGTTGGCGGAGATTGAGGCGACGAAGGAGCGTGACCGCAGTGAAGAGCAAGTGGCCGAGCTGGACGAGCTGCCGGCTCGAATTGAGTTGTTGAACGCCACCAAGGATGAGAAGTACGAAGAGGTCCAGGCGACCCTTGCCGACTTTCTCAACGTGGCGCTCAATGAATTTCCGGAACATCCGGGAACGATTGAGGGCCTCGGCATCTACGCCGACGAGGCGATCCTCATCGCCAGAGACACGGTCATCCAAGCGGGCGACTACAAGAAGGCCATCGGCCAGCTGGATGCTGCCGCGAGTTATTTTGACTCGCTCGACCTGCCGCAGTACCAGCCGCTGACCGACGAGATTGCAACCCTCCAGGAAATGCGGTTTATCACCAGGGAGCGCTTCGATCTCGTCAAGAAGAACATGACCATGGATGAGGTCAAGGAGATCGCCGGATACCCGTACTACCAAAATATCCAGCGGAATGAAAAGCAGGGCGTGGAAACCTGGCTGTATCGAAAGAAGGAGGGCGGGGCCGCGGCGATATACTTCAAGATGAAAACCAGCAAGGTGTATAACAAGAATTTCGAAGCGGTGAAGATGAAGGTCGTGGAGTAGTAGCGGTTAGGTATTAGCAGTAAGCCCTCTTCCAGTATTGTCATTGCCACCACAACGCGTCCTTCGGGGCGCGTTTTTTTGAATATGATCAAAGCGACAATCCGCCAGCTAATACCTAATACCTCAACGTGCGTCTCCGGTTGGCTCAGGTTGAGAATCCCCTGGTTCCGAAACACCGTGGTGGCGGGCTAAAGGATCCGCCTACAAAGGCTGGTGGGAGGTCTGTAAGCGGGTCCTTTAGGGCCCGCCACCACTCGGTAACCTAATCGCCCGGCTCCTCGGCTAGCCTGAATCAAGCGGAGACGCACGTACCTCAATACCGCGTTCGTTTGACGATAAACGCAGGTGCTGCTATCCTTCCCGTCCATGAGTGCGCGTCGACGGGCGGCCCTGCCGCGGGCGCAATTCGCACCGAGAGGGGGTGAGCTAAATGCCGACAGGTGTCAGAGTGCGTGACAACGAGTCATTCGAGCAAGCACTGCGCCGTTTCAAACGCAAGTGCGAAAAGTCCGGCATCCTCTCCGAGGTCAAGCGACGCCGCTTCTACGAGAAGCCGTCTGACCGACGCAAGCGCGAAATGATCCAGGCCCGCAAGAAAATGCTTCGCAAGTTGGCGAAGCAGCGTCGAGCCGGCCTGCTCTAAGCTTTCGGTTAAACCCGGTGAATCGCTCGGTTGCTACAGAGCTCGAATTCGACAAAATACTCAAACTTGTCGCGGCCTACGCCCGGACGGACGTAGGCCGCTCTTTTGTCGAGGGGCTTGCAGCGCCGCTGGAAGATGATGACGATGGATTCCGCGCGGCCCGCCTCAGTCAAGCGATCCACGAGCTCATCGATGAGGACGATGCGCTTGCTCTGGCCGGCGTGGACGAAGCTGTTGGGTGGCTCGAGCCGGATGCACCTCCCCCTGCCGAACCCCGTGATCTCGTTTCGCTGCTGACTCTGGCGCGCCGGGTGGCGGCAATGCGCCGCCGGCTCGCAGCATCGAAGAACGATCTGTTGGAAGAGCTCGCACATCGGCTTCCCGATACCACAGCTCTGGTGGCGGCGGTGGCGCCTCGCCTCGCCCGCGACGGCACCATCGCCGACGACGCATCGCCCGAGCTCGCCCGACTGCGTCGTGAGGTGGCGCGAATCCGCGTCGATGTGGTGAGCGAATTGGAAAGCACTCGACGCGCGCACCGTGATGTGGTGACCGACGCGCCGCCGACGATGCGTCGCGATCGATATTGTCTACCGGTACGTTCGTCGGCGCGGTCCCAACTCGACGGGTTGCTGCTGGATGTGTCAGCACGAGGGGCGACGTCCTTTGTCGAACCGTTCCCCGTGGTGGAACTCAACAACCGACTGACGTCGACGATCGCAGGAGAACGCAGGGAGATCCAGCGTATCCTGAGCGAGATCATCGGTCTCTTCGCCGAGGCAAGGGACGATCTCAGTCGCGCCGTCGAGGTGTTGGGCGAGCTCGATGCCATCCAGGCGAAGGTCCTGTTCGGACGCGCCGTTGAAGGCCGGATAGTGATGCCGGGGGAGGGCCGCGACATCGTGTTGCGGGCGGGGCGCCACCCACTCCTCGACGAGCGTCTCCACAGCCTCCGTCTTCAGATCTTTGGGGATGCCGAGCGGCGGGATCCGGAACACCGGGTGGTTCCTTTGGACTTCAGCCTGTCTGAGGGCGTGCGAACCCTCGTGGTGTCGGGTCCAAACGCCGGCGGCAAGACGATCGTCCTCAAGACCCTCGGTCTGATGGTCCTGATGTGTGGACGCGGCATCCCTCTGCCGGTCGAGCAGGGAACCTCCATTCCCGCGTTCGACCAGATCTGGTGTCACATAGGTGACGAGCAAGACGTGGGCTCGGATCTGTCGACCTTTTCGGGCGCCATGGCGGCGACCGCCCGCCTCCTCGACCAGACTGACAGTCGGACGCTGGTTCTCTTTGACGAGCTCGGCGCCGGCACCGATCCCCTCGAAGGGGCGGCGCTCGGATGCGCTCTTGTCGAGGAGCTCAACAGTCGGGGTGGGGTCACGATTGTGTCCACCCACCTGGCGGCCATCGCCCTTGCTGCCCAGAATTCCGAGGGCATGGACAACGCCGCCGTGGACTACGACGAGGAGTCCGAGCGCCCGACCTACACGCTGAGCATGGGGCGGCCGGGCAGATCGCGGGCTCTCGAGATCGCCCACCGCATGGGTGTTGCCGAGACTGTGCTTGACCGTGCGCGCGAGTTGCTCGGCGGCGACCACCTCGAGCTCGAGCGTTGGCTGCGTCGCCTCGAGACACGGGAACAGGAGCTGGAGGCGGAACGCGCGGAGGTCCAACGGCAGCAGCGAGAGATCGAGGACGTACATCGCAGGGCGCAGCGCGAGCTCGAAAAGCTCGAAAATGAGCGCCGCGAGCTGCCCGAGAAGCTCGCGACCGAGCGTGAAGAGCTTCGGCGGCGCGCAAAGACGCGGCTCGACAAGACCATCGCCAAACTGCAGAAGGCGACCGTGGAACATGAGGCGCTGGGTCGGCGGCGGCTGCAGAAGCTGCGTGATGAGGCCCTGCAGATCGAGATACCCGGGGAGGGCGATGCCGGCGGGCAGGCTGAGGAGTTGGTGGCGGGCGCGCGCGTCCGGATGGCCCTGGGCGGGGAGGGAGTCCTCCGCGAAATCCGTGGTAGCCAGGCCCAGGTGGAGGTGTCCGACAAGCGGTTGTGGGTCCCGGTTTCAGAACTCGTGGCGATCGGGTCACCCCCGCCGGCGCCGCGCGCGAGGGTGCGGGTGGAATCGGCCGAGGACACACCTCGTGAGCTCAATCTCATCGGTCTCGACAGCGAGCGAGCGCGCGAGGATCTCGAACGGTTCCTGGATCAGGCGTTCACGGCGGGAGCCGCCTCGATACGGATTGTGCACGGCCACGGCACGGGCGTCCTGCGGAAGATGGTGGCAGATGTCTGCCGCTCTCACCCCGCAGTTCGATCCTTCCGCCATCCTCCGCAGCACTTCGGCGGCACCGGCGCCACCGAGGTCGAGCTCGAACCCGGCGGCTGACCGCTCGTCTCCGTTTCCGTGCCCGCCGTCCGCGGGCTGCGCCCGCGGCTCTGCCCGTTTCCCTGCGCGCGACCGTGCTTGTGCTCCGGGGAGGCGCTGCCGCGAGAGGATGCCAGGCACGCCGACATGACGTTGAGGACAACGTCAAGTCGGGATGCCAGGCACCTCCGGTGAACGCGCCTACGGCGCGCCGGCGGGCTGCATTTGGGCGGGCCGACGCCCTCATCCTCTATTTTCCCCGCCCCCACCCCGCCCACCCGCCCTCGGAAAGCCACGTCGGGCCGGGCCCGCCGCGACTTTCCGAGAGGTAGGAGTGATAAATGGCCT
>Ga0164313_10001136_pt1 | contig 23248 bp, 18 predicted proteins | sample GuaBasSedimGuay4_FD_113735 | JGI IMG/M metagenome (GOLD analysis project Ga0164313, IMG submission 113735) | Subseafloor sediment microbial communities from Guaymas Basin, Gulf of California, Mexico - Guay4, Core 4569-4, 0-3 cm | ecosystem: Environmental > Aquatic > Marine > Hydrothermal vents... | reverse complement strand
TCTTCCGTAACCACGGGCGTATTGGTAACTGCAATACCGCGGGCGTGCGCAGCCGCCAAATCAATGTTGTCGTAACCGACTCCAATGTTGGCAATCAATTTGATGGTATCGGGCAGTTGGGCTATGAATTGGGCATCAATGCTGTTCAGGGCTGTCGAACAGATGACCTGAGCCTGATCGAAAACACTGAAGTCGTCCTCAAAAAGGCGCCTTTCAATCACTTGGCCATTGGCGGAAAGTTCCGGAAAAGGCAGTGGCATAGTCATGACCAGAACAGGTTTTTTCATCGGAGCACCACTCAATCTGCAGGTGTTAACCTATCAAGGATAGCCTCTCTCACCCCAGGAATTCATACCCCCATATGGGGGTATGAGTACCTGACGAGAATCGCAGTAAGATTAATGCGGTTCTTATCTGCAGGAAACATTAGCATGTCAAAGAAAAACAGTGATGTAATTTATGCCAGTCCGAACAGCCTGGTAAACCTTTTTCGGGGCGGATTGATGAGAGGGGCTGGTTATGACACAGCCAACCTGAAGAAAAGACCGCTCATCGCCATTGCCAACTCCCACACCGAGATGACAGCCGGCCACAATCACCTGGATCGGCTGGCCGGGAAAGTAAAGGAAGGCATCCTGGTTGAAGGTGGCGAGTACGCCGAATTCAATGTCCCCGCGCCTTGCGACGGTATCGCGATGGCGCACGATGGCATGCGCTACGTTCTGGCGCAACGGGATTTGATTGCCGATATTGTTGAGACCCATGTGCGTTCACAGCCCTTTGACGCCGTGGTATTTATCGCCGGGTGCGACAAGATCAATCCCGGCATGATGATGGCGATGGGGCGCCTGGACCTGCCCAGCATTTTTCTTGCTGCCGGCCCCGGGCAGATGAATATTCGCAACACGCCCAAATTCACATCCTCTATCGATCACAATGATTATCACGATGATCCCGCAGCGCTGGCGCAATCATTTTCCTGCAGCACCTGTGGCGCCTGTGAAATCATGGGTACTGCAAATACATTTCAGTGCCTGGCCGAAGCCCTGGGGATTTGCCTGCCCGGCAGTTCCAATATTCCGGGTTGGCATACCGACAAATTGCTGGCGGCGCGCCATACCGGCCAGCGTGTGGTGCAGATGTTCCACGAAGGCCTGAACGCCCGTCAAATTCTGACCCAGGACGCTTTGGACAACGCGGCAAAAATGCTGATGGCTATCGGTGGTTCCACCAATGGCACGCTGCACCTGCCGGCCATTGCTGATTCTGCCGGTGCAAAATTGACTCTGGAGAATTTTGAACAAGCCAGCAAAGAGGTTCCAACGTTGCTGGCGATTAGCCCTAACGGCCCCTGGGGGCTACAGGATCTGTGGGCCGCTGGCGGGATGCCGGCCGTGCTGAAAATAATGCAGAAGGATCTCCATATGGCAAGCAAAACCGTTACCGGCGAAACTCTGCAGGATGTAGCCGATAATGCGCAGGTACTAAATACCCAGGTGATTCCCGCGCGCGATAACCCACATCGCCCAACAGGCGGAATTGCCGTTTTACGCGGCAACCTCGCCGAGGGTGGCTGTGTCGTCAAGCAGGCCGGGGTCAATGAAAACATGATGCACTGTAAGGGGCTGGCCATCTGCTTTGACTCGGAAGACGAGGCGCTGGCGGGTGTAGAACAAGGCGTGGTGAAGCAAGGCGATATTATTATTCTGCGTTACCAGGGTCCCAAAGGCGGCCCGGGCATGCCGGAAATGCTGGGTGTGACGGTGGCCTTGAAAGTTGCAGGATTAAACGAAACCGCACTGGTTACCGACGGGCGCTTCTCCGGCGCAACCTGTGGCCCTTGTGTTGGCCATGTATGCCCTGAAGCCTCTGACGGTGGTTTGATCGCTTTGATTGAAAATGGCGACATGATCGAAATCGATATTCTCAACGGGCGCATTCACGCTGAGGTAACAGAAGATGAAATTACCCGGCGCAGAGAAGGCTGGCAACCCACGTTGAAGGCTGTCGGTTTTGGCTATATGGATCGTTATCGCCGGCATGTGCGCCCGGCCAATGAAGGCGCCATCCTCGATTGATGGCAGACAAGGGATTTGATCTTGTGGCTTCAGGTTCCGACTATGGATTTATTACTTCGGATGCCCAGCAGCTGATCGATACGTTCCGGGGCAATACTGGCGGTGCATCACCCGAGTCCTATTAGCATAGTATTCTTCAGAATATAAGATCCAAAACAGCTATCGCGCGCCAGGTGGAGGCGCCATCGGGCCTGGTAACGTTGTATCCCACCTGTCCGTAAGCTTGAAATATTTGCTTGCCGATCGTGAACTGGCGTCCAAAACCGCCGCCAACGGGCACGGTCCATCTGTTATTGCCGGGTTCAGTCCAGTCCGCCTCTACGTTCCAATTTGTTATGAAGAACCAGTTTTTTGGAAACAGGTAAACTGCCTGATACTGCAAGTTAAATGCGTTGACTTCCTGCTCTCCGGAACCAGCGAAGTCCCAAACATTATCTAACAACGCAAAGATTGACCAGTTACCAGGCTGGACACCCACGATCAATGAGGGGCCGACCGCCCACTTGTCGCTTCCGAGTATATCGCCTGTTGCTGTAGGTGCTTGCAGTGCCGGTCCGAACCCCCAAATCAGCTTGCCTTCATTGGGCGGAACAAAATAGCCAAAGAAAGTTGAGTCTCCAAGGCCATAACTCCTATTGTCACCGGGATACATACCCGGCTGAGAGACCACTGGAATGATCCCGTAAGTCATCACTTTCCAACCGGATCCAAGGGAAATCGGGAAGACGGTTTGAACTGTTTCCACCCATTCGGTTTTCCTGAACGTCCCGACGTTTGGAAGGATGTCCAATTGCAAGATGACCTCCCGCAGGTTCCCCAGTGGGTTATGGGCTTCCTTGGCAATCTCTGATGGGGAGAGTTCGTCGGCGGCAAAACAAACAGAGCCCGGAAAAAACAGAGCGCACAGAGCAGCAAAGGTGATGAGTCTAAAGATCATACCAATCACCTTATTGTAAACCCTGGGTATTGAGGGACTATTTTACCTTCGCAACACCAGGAAGTTGATATTGGCCGTTCAGAACTTCTATATCCGGCAGATACATGCGAAAGAGCATGTAGAAAGGCTCTTTTGGCGCTGGCAACCAATTCGATTCCTTGTCTTTACCCGGTGATTCATTCTGGATGTAAATGGTAGTCGAGCCATCAGCATTGGTTTTCAGATTATCGGCGCTGCCAATCTTGTAGCGGTTGATCGAGTTTTCGGTCATCAACCGCTTCCTGGCGTCATACATGGTGGTTGACCAGAAAGCGCCTACTGGCGGCGTTTGGCCCTTGGCAAAAGTCATCGTGTAGTTTCCAGCCGATCCATCCAGGATATTGCCGTCAAGGTCTTTGAATACACTGGGGTAATACGCTTCGATCGGCGTGTTGACAAACATCGCCTGGTAGCCGATGGCCGCGCGGAAGAGGTAGTCAGTGCCGAAGTATTCGGCGAGCACCGGTGAAAGCTGCCAGCCGTTCACTTCTTTGCCCATGCTGGCCGACTTGGCCGCCAGCATGGCATCTCCATCGCTGATGGCCTGAACCAGGGCCTTCTTTTCACCATCGCTGAGTCCGGACGGGTCGAAGCCGTGATCAATCGAAATGCCAATATTTTTCAGCAGGCCCAACAAGCCGTCATCTGCCCCCGGCGCACCATTGAGCACCAGTGTGTCACCCAACTGTTCGAAGAAACCCAGGTCACCGGAGTATTTTTTGGCCGGTACAACGGGAACTTTCGGCGGCGTGTATTTCTTGCCGAAACTGCTGAGCGGGGTCATCGTCACTTGTCTCTGAATGTCGTTGACCGCGGAGACATCCTTTTCCGATGCCACGAACCAGCGGCCAATGATGAAACCCGTAGGTGTCGGTAGATCAACCCGGATCACACCCGGGGGCAACTTACCGGTCCAGCCTGGCGCAACGAGCGCGTAGTCCTGGTCCTGTGAACCCATCGTCCTGGTACTGGCGTAGTGGAAATTATTCGTGTAAGCATCAATAAACTGGAAGGTGTAGTAACGTCCATTGGATTTTGGAATATGCAGAACGTAAGGTTCCTTCGAGGAATCAAACCAGGTCACTGAATATTGCGTGTCGCTGTTTCCCGATTGAACTGCCGAAAACTTCGGCCCCAGCATTCCCCAGGCGTTGGCGACCTGATTAACGGGCGCAAACAGCAGGCCGGACTTGTTGAATTGGTCAGCAGTGACCGACTGCTCTCCACCCTTGGTCATTGCGTCCCTGCTCTTTTGCATGACCACCATCGGGTAGCCCCAAATATAGGCTTGCACACCCAGGGCGTAAGCCTGTTTGTCCCTGGCGTCATCGGTTGACAGGGTTTTCTGCTTGTCCTGGGCGAATGTGGTTGTGGCGCTGAGTGACATGAGCGCCGAGCACGCCAGCAACATCATGAAATGAGATAATTTTTTCACAGGTCTAACTCCATTTTGAAGTGTTAATCAGTCTGTCTGTTTGATTTGTGGAAGTTTCCATATATTGTCCAGTATGGATTTGCCAGGCCCATAAGTGCGCAGGATTGGCCAGAAAGGACCTTCGGGTGCGGGCAGCCAATTGCTTTCCTTGTCCTTGCCGGGAGACTTGACCTGGAAGTAAAGGGTGATGGACCCGTCGTCGGCCGTTTTCAGCCCGGGTGTTGCGCTGCCAATGGAATAGCGGTTGATGGGGTTATCCACCAGCCAGCGTTGCGGCAACTTGTACATAGTGAAGGACCAGAAGTTTTTTGCTGGTGGAATCTGGTCTGCCGTGAAGGTGATGGCGTAATTGTGCTTGCTGCCATCGAATAGTTCGCCTTTGTCGTCCTTGGCGGTTGCAAAGTAGACCGACACTTTTTTCACGTTTCCAAAGATGCCGACATTAACGCCAAGTGCGCGGTTGAAGTAATCCTTGTTCAAATCCTTACGGGAACGGAAGAACAATGACGGGTCCGTAATGTGGTCAGCGGCTTTTTTCAACTCGTCCTGCGCATCCTGCATGCCAAGCTTCATGGCAGCCTGTATTTCTGCACCGGGTTGTGATCCATCTGTCCCCAGTCCGATTTTGGCCATACGGTCCAGCACCGGCTTGTCTTGCGGATTGGGCGTGGTAAAGGGCAGCAGGAAATTAACATAATCCCAGAATTTGTCCGTGGTCTCTACGCCCTCTTTCCAAGGCATCCATTTGATTTCAGGTGCAGCCTTTGGTGCAGGCTGGCCGAGGAAAGCGCTCAGCGACTGGAGCTTGTATTGCTGTTGAATCTTTTTGACGTTCGGCAAATCATTGGGCTCGAACAACTGGGTACGCGTTAGTGTGCCAAGGAACTCCGTATCGCCCTTGATGACACGTTTTACACCTTTGGGCAGATCACCTTTCCATGTTGGTGAAGCCAGCAATACGCTGACCCCGTCATTGCCATCCTCGACCGAACCCGGGTTGTCAAGCACGAAACCCCAGAGGTCATCCCATTGGCTGGTATAGAAACGGTTCTTTTCGATCTTTGGCATGGTCAAAACCCACGGCTCGGCCCGCGTATCAACCCAGGAGTAAGAATAAGGTGAGTCATTGTTCGGCGAAACAATGTCGGTGTCTTTTGGAGAGGACGTGCCCAGGTGCAGCCACTTGCCGAAACCGCCGCTGAAAGACTTGGACTTCGGGTCGATCGCCTGGAGGTACATGGTGCGGTAGTACATCACCAGCGGGTAATTGAAGATGTAGGCTTCCTTGGCAATCGCCCTGGCTTCTTCAGGCGTTGGCGTCTCTGCTGCTAACGCCTGTGATAGCTGGCCAAAAGCGCACAGTGTGAATATGAGAAGAGATGATTTCCTGGCCAGGAGTTTAAGTTGCTTCATTACGAATAACCTCCAGCAAATTTGTGATTTTGACTAACACAGTTGATTAAGGACAACTCTTTATTTTAGCGCATTCTGGATAGTATTTTATGACCACATCGCGCCAAGGATCCGGGGGTTCTGGTGGGTGAATTGCTGATTTACGGATCCATCAACTTCTGCATCAGGTAGGTAATCTGCAGGCTGTCCATAAATGCACGCTGCTTCAGGTCTGATGACCCTGCATGCCCACCTTCGATGTTCTCGTAATATAGGAAGGTATGGCCGAGTTCACGCATCCTGGCGGCCATCTTGCGGCCATGCCCCGGGTGCACGCGATCATCGCGGGTGGAACTGTAGAAAAGGACTTCCGGATAGGACTCCAATTCGCCCATCTTCTGATAGGGTGACCACTCACTGATCCAGGCCGCTTCTTCCGGCACATCCGGATTGCCGTACTCGGCGATCCACGAGGCGCCCGCCAGCAGCTTGTGGTAGCGCAACATATCCAGCAACGGCACACCCACCACGATGGCGTTAAACAGGTCCGGGCGCTGGGTCAGCATCGCACCCATCAGTAAGCCGCCATTGGACCGGCCCATGGCGCCCAGGCGGCGCGGCGTTGTCAGCCCGGTTTTGATCAGGTGCTCAGCCACCGCGATCATGTCGTCAAAGGCTACCTGCCGCTTTTCTTTCAGTGCCGCCTGGTGCCATTTCGGTCCAAACTCGCCGCCACCGCGGATGTTGGCAACCACCAGGGTTCCGCCGGCTTCGAGCCAGGAAGTCATGTTCGGTGAATTGCCAATCGGGAAGGTGTATCCCGGTGTGGATGAATTCTCAAAGCCGCCATAGGCGTACAGCAGTGTCGGGCGCTGGCCGTCAAACTCCAGGTCTTTGGGCCGGACCATGAAATAAGGAATGTGCGTGCCGTCTTTGGCGGTGGCGAACTTCTGTTCCGTGACGAAGCGAGCAGCCTCAAAACGTTCCGGCAGCGCCTGCACCAGGTGAATCTCACCGTCTTCCATCACGCGGTACAGGCTTTCCGGTTGCAGAAAGCTTTCAAAGGACACGAATACATCATTGGCCGTGTCATCGGCCGCACGAATACTCAGAGCGCCATTTTCCGGCAGGGCCACGGCGCTGAGAACCCATCCTGTATCGCTCGCTGATGCCATCATCAACTTGCCTGTTACGTTCGACAAAACAGCTATATAGATACGGTTTTTGGTCACGGTCACACTTTCAACGCTGCTGACCGCATCCGGCGTGTAAACGGTTTGCAGACTGGCCCCGGGTGTTCCACTGATCAGGTCATCAAGTCTAATGGAAACCACGCTTCCGGCCACGGCTGTCACGTCGCCAACCACCCAGTCGGAGCGCATCAGGGCAATTAGCTGGTCCCCGATAAAGCCCTGCAACGAGACATCCTGCGGCAGGGAAAGAGTCCTTAGTGAATCATCTTCTCCAACCAGGTGCAGCGTTTGGGTGAAAAAATCCGGTCCCTGTAATACCAGGGCATACGTGCCGTCCTCGCGGTGGCTAACGACAGGGAATTCAAACGCGTCACTTGCCGGCCCTTCAAACAGAAGCCGTGCTTCAGAAAGCGCTGTGTCCCGGTTCCACAAGCGAACCTGGCGTGGATAGCCGGAGGTATTGGTGCTGTCCGGCCCGAAGTCGGTGGCAATCATCAGGGTATCTTCATCTACCCAGGCCACCGATTGCTTGGCATTGGGCGTCTCGAACCCGCCTTCTACAAAATGCCGTTTGGCGACATCAAATTCCTTCAATTCCACTGAATCGGTGCCACCATCGGACAAACGCAACATGCAGCGCCCGGCGGACATCAGGCAGTCGCGCCCCTTGTAGACCCAGTTCCTGTCGTCGTGTTTTGCCAGTTCGTCAAAATCGAGAACAGTTTCCCAAATGGGATTGCCCGCTGCATAGGCTTCAACACTGGTTTTGCGCCATAAACCCCGCACGTTAACTTCATCGCGCCAGAGGTCATGCATTTCATGACCTGAGCGCTCCGCGTAAACGATCTTGTCGGTCGCGTTGTATATTCCCAGCGCGCGCGCCTCAATCTCCGCAAAGCGGGGGTCTGCTTCCAGTACGCCAAGGGTGCGGGTATTCTCCGCCCTCACCCATTCCAGCGATTGCTCGCCCAGGATATCCTCCAGCCATAAATAGGGATCTTCAGCCTGCACGACTTCAGGCTTCATTGCTTCGGGCTGCGCGACTTCAGGATCCGTTTTCCCGCAGGCGCCAGGCAGCAGCATTGAAAAGACAAGGCAGATAAACAGTGGGGAGTTGCGCATGAATTATTGCTCCAAAAAGAAGGCTCGAGGCCATCAGACCAGGTCGAGGGCAAATTGCTTCAAATCACGTAATTGGACAACACGCAGGGCGGCGGCGTGGGTTGCCTGCAGAACAACGTGGGGCGCAGCGCCGGCCTCCAGCGCCTCTTGCCAGCGCGCTGCGCACAGGCACCACTGGTCACCGGGCCTTAGCCCGGAAAAGCCAAATTCAAGGTTGGGCGTGCTCAGGTCGTTTCCGCGGGAACGCGAAAATTTCAGGAACTCTGCCGTAACCCGAATGCAGACAACATGCCGCCCCAGGTCCTCGGGGCTGGTGTTGCAGCAACCATCGCGAAAAAAACCGGTCATCGGCTGTTCGGAACAGGGTAGAAGCGGTTCACCCAGTACGTTGAGTTTTGCGTCCATAACTATCTATTTCCATCAGGTTGATTATTTGTGGATATCAGCCGCGATACAACGGGCTGCCAGCAGGAAATGCAGGACGGCCCAGCTTTTTACCACCAGCGCCGTGCTGATCATCGAGTAACGGAGTCCGTTTGCGTCACCAAATTCAGGGCGCAGCAGGTCTGAAAGTGTGCCAACCAGCAGTGGGCCCAGGCCCAGGCCAATCATGTTCAGGACAAAAAACAGCGCGGCCGAAGCGACCGCCCGCTGCTTCAGCCCAACCAGCGAATGAGTGACCGCGATTGCCGGCCCCAGCCACATGGCGCCCAGGACAACGTACGGTATGTAGGCCATATACATTTTGTCGGGCGTTAGCGCTGAAAAAGCGAGTATCGTCAGTGGCAGGGTCAGCGTCATCGCAATCGCTGGAGTCAGGACATACCACTGCTCGCCGCGGCGCGCCAGGCGGTCAGCGAGCCAGCCGGCAATCACCACACCGGACGCGCCGCCGAAACCCGTAATCAGCGCAAGCTGCCAGCCAGCCTCGGCGATCGTCATGTCATGGGCCCGGATGACAAAAGACGGAACGAAATTACCGACGCCATAGCCGGCCAGCGATTGCAGGCTGCCGGCGAACGCGATATGCCGGAACGATTTACGCGACCAAAGCAAGCGCAGCGTGTCACCAAAGGACGGCGTGGCCAGATCCTCTTCCGCCAGGCCGGAACTGATGTGCTTTTCTTCCTGGCGCTCCGCCAGGCCCCTGGGTGGCTCCTTGATGGTGAAAGCAACAACGACGGCCAGCAACACCCCGGGCAGGCCAACCACCACGAAGGTCAGGCGCCAGCCCAGGCTCTCGGCAACCCAGCCGCCAAAACCATAGGCCAGCAGGTAGCCGAAATACACGCCCATGGAAAAGATCGACAGGGCCAGCGCCCGGCGACGCAGCGGAAAAATATCCGAAATCATCGAGTGGGACGGAGGACTGCCGCCCGCCTCTCCCACACCAACCCCGATCCGGAGCAGTAGCAAGTGGGTAAAGTTCTGGGCCGCACCGGAAAGCGCGGTCATGACGCTCCAGAATGCCAGCGCCACGGCCACCACGCGTTTACGTCCCGCGCTTTCCGACAGGTGCGCGATCGGCAACCCGAGAACCGAGTAGAAGATGGCAAAGACAAAGCCCGACAACAAGCCAAGCTGCCAGTCCATCAACCCCAGATCGGCGCGAATCTGCTCCTGCAGAATGACCACTACTTGGCGATCGACGAAATTAAAGGTATAGACGAGCGTCAGCAACGCCAGGACATACCAACGGTATGCCGGCCTCAGATAAGGCGTGCTGTTGTCTGGCTTCAAATCAACCGTAGTTTGCAGCGACAAAGTCCCAGTTAACCAGCGACCAGATCTCGCCCAGGTATTTCGGACGGGCGTTACGGTAGTCGATGTAATAGGCGTGTTCCCACACGTCGATCGTCAGCAGCGGGGTCTTACCGTCGCACATCGGGTTGCCCGCGTTAGAGGTATTGACGATTTCAACCGAACCATCGTCATTTTTCACCAGCCAGGTCCAGCCTGATCCGAAATTACCGACCGCCGACTTGGCGAACGCGTCCTTGAACGCGTCAAACGACCCGAAAGCCGCATTGATCGCCTGGGCCAGCGCGCCTTGTGGCTCACCACCACCTGCTGGGCTCAGGCCGTTCCAGTAAAACGTATGATTCCAGACCTGCGCCGCATTATTGAAGATGCCGCCGTCCGATTTCAAAACGATTTCCTCCAGCGAGGCGTTTTCAAATTCCGTGCCGGGAACCAGGTTATTCAGGTTGGTCACGTAGGCCTGGTGGTGCTTGCCATAGTGGTAATCGATGGTTTCAGCCGAAATCACCGGCTCGAGCGCATCGGCGGCAAACGGCAAAGCGGGAAGTTCATGTTTCATGGAATTGCTCCTTTTGATTCAAGATGGAATATTAGCTGTATTCAAACAAGTAGAAAATGAAGATCGTGATGGCGCCCAGCACCGCGCTGAACAGGACGCCCCGGACCAGGCCAGTCACGTCAGCGGGGTCTTCTTTTTTAGTAAAAATAAATGCCACAGCAAAGAAAAGGACGAGTGAAATGATGCCTTTCGCGGTCCAGTGATGGCCTGTCAGACCTGTCAGGAAGCCCTTCACCGGTTCAGCCAACTCAGTGGCGATGGTAATGATGACCACGAACCAGATGACCGCGTGACACGCGTAAGCAAGCGCCTTGATGCTGAAGCTGTTCATAAAGCTATCTGCTCCAGTGCGGCACGGAACCCGCTGGAAACCAGGAAACCGAAGAACGCCATGCCGGCCGCGATAACGGCCACCGAACCTGTCGCGTACATGGCCGCAACGCGTGCGCCGCGGTCCTGGGTCATCTGACTCCCCAGCCGCTGCATCAGGCCGTAGGCCAACAGCCCAAGAAATGGCAGGAAGAGAAAGACGTGCTCCTTGGTTTCCATCACAACTTTGTGGGCCCATGGAAACGGGCCTGCTTTGATCAATGGTTTCACACCGGAACCATAAAATTCCACGTAGTAGAAACCTCCGGCCAACCACGCCGCGAACAGGAACCCGACACCCAGCCCGGCAGCTAGCTTGGCGCGCCGGATGTTGCTGTCGGTGCCACTGTAAAGTCCGATAAACGCCCAGACAAACATCAGCGCGGCGAACTCACCAAGCCACGCGTGCAGGCCAATCAGCGGAAACGTCATTTCGCGCTCCTAATGTCATTACCAAATGTTCAATTGCGATCGTGCAGCATAGCAAATTCTACCAGCCGGTCCACAGTGCTAAGATGGTTAAAATGCTCGAACGTGAAACCAAGCGCTATTCTGCCTATTTCAGAGGTTGGTGCCAGGCTTTTGGCGAACACGAGAGCATTCCCGGGGAAGAAAACGACATCCACTGGCTGTTCACTGAACATCAGGCCGGCTTCATCCTTCCACAGCCAATGATCAGGCAACTCTACCGTGAAGTACTTTCGCGCCGGCAACCGCCGCCCCTGACCTTCGGCCGCAACACCATGGAAGTCGGATCGCTGCAGTTTGCGCTTGCCAAAAACCAGGAAAAACGAATTCTGGATATTATCGAAAACATTCTCACCAGTGGTGATGGCTTCCACGTCTTCCTGACTTCACATTTCATGTACGGAACGGGAGCCAGGATCATCACGCTCTCGACCAAAAAGCCCTTACCCATCATCTACAAGGAAATTGGCAATCTCCGCATCCGCTTGCTGCAATCCTAAGCTGCTTCCTCCCAAACCTGGCACAACTCAATAATCACCTCGACCGCCTTGTGCATGTCGGAAGTCGATATCCACTCGAAGCGCGAGTGAAAGTTATGCTCGCCGGCGAAGATATTCGGCGTTGGCAGGCCCATGAAACTCAATCGTGAACCATCAGTGCCACCCCGGATGGGTTCAATTCTGGGGTCCAGCCCGGCGCGACGAAATGCTTCCTGGGCTTTTTCGACCACATCGGGATGATGGTCCAGCACCTCTTTCATATTGCGGTAGCTTTCCTCTACTTCGAGTTCGACACTCGAACCGGGATACTGGGCTGTCGCCTCCCTGGCTAGCCGCTCGACCAGCTGTTCCATCTCTTTCAGATTTGAGCTTTTGAAATCCCGAACCAGTAATTTGACCGAGGTTTGCTCGACGCCCGCATCGACCATGTAGGGATGGACGAAGCCCTCGTAACCGCCGGTGGTTTCCGGAGACAGGCCATCCCTTGGCAAACGTGTAATGAACTCCGCTGCAACCTTGATGGCGTTAACCATCTTGTCTTTTGCAAAGCCGGGATGGGTGTTGAAGCCATGAAAGGTGGCGATTATCGCATCGGCCGAAAATGTCTCCACCTGTAGCTCCCCGAGGGTTTCACCGTCCATCGTGTAGGCGCAGTGCGCCCCGAACCGATCGACATCGAAAAACTTTGTCCCGTTGCCAACTTCCTCATCGGGTGTGAAGCCAATCCGGATCGGGCCATGGATGATCTCTGGATGGGCCAAAAGGTATTCCACGGCCCCCATGATTTCGGCGACACCGGCCTTATTGTCCGCGCCGAGCAGGGTCGTTCCAGACGCGGTAATGATGTCATTGCCGATCTGCTGAGCCAGGTGTGGGTTGTCAGCCGCTGAGATCACCGCGGACGGGTCATCGGGAAACACCAGGTCTCTTCCGTCGTAGTCCCGGTGAAAGATTGCTTTTACCCCTGCCCCGCTCATCTCGGGGGAAGTGTCCACATGGGCGAGGAAACCGATCACCGGCACATCAGGTTTATCGCTGGTCGATGGCACGGTGGCGAACACGTAACCGTACTCATCCATCGCGACATCCTCCAAGGCGAACGCCAGCAATTCATCGCGCAATCGGCGCAGAAGATCAAGCTGGGTTAGTGTACTGGGAAAGGTATCAGAGTCCTCACAGGACTGGGTATCGATTTTCACATACTCGAGAAACCGCTCGACACAAGAGGTGGCGTACTTCGGTGAGTTCATTACATACTCCGCGGATTTAGTTTTCTATTTCCCAGGAAAAGGCCGGATATTCGGGGTATTCCAGCTCGATTTCCATCTCACCCGATGATACCCGTTCACGAGCCTCGATACGCAATGCATCGAGGTCCCGGGGAACCTGCATGCGGTAGTCGCGAACCTCGTTCCAGTAGTCCTCGAAATGCTCCGGCTTTTCACCGGCTTTGTAGGCTGCCAACAGGGGGCCAACGACCGCATAAGCGTTATAAACCCGGTCAGCCTGCAGCCGCTCGAAAGAATCGATTTCAGCGAGAAGCTCCATCAATTCCCCGGCCACTTCTTCAATGCTTCGCAAAGCAGCAAGATCTGCCGCGGCCATAAGCTGGAAGTACTCAATGGATTCTTCCATGCTGATGTTGTAGGCATCACCCCATTGATGCCTGTTGTCAGCATTGACCAGGCGGCCACTTACGGGGTCTACGATCAACACGGTTGGCGTTGCATAGTAAACAGGAGGCCCGATGCTGCTGATTACGTCCTCGCCTTTGTCCAGAAAGCCCACATCGATGAAAACTGTTTCGTAATGCTCATCAATCAGTGTATTTAACGGCTGCTGGTAAAGTCGCGATGCAAGCGCCCTGCTGTCATGGCACCAGTTCGCTCCCATCACCACCAGCACCAGTTTATTGCTTTCCCTCGCGGCATTCAGTGTACTGCTCACATCGGCCATCGCGTCATCAGATGGCAAGTACAGCTCACCTGATGCCAGCACTACAGTCACATTGAGAAACACTGCGACCAGAACCACTGCAATCAAGGCACAAATTGCATTTTTATTGATTTTCATTGAAGAAATTTCCAGTTGAATCCCGGAATTTGTTTAATTCACTGCAAGATAACAGTTTTTACTCTGACCCCATTAGTTAAAGTTCAGGGTGGCAGTCACTCCAGCCGATATCGTCACTGGTTTGGTGGTGTCAATAACCCCTGACTTGTATGCCCTCACGCTCTGAGCACCCTCGGGGACACTCTGAATCGTGTACTTGCCACGCTTGTTGGTAGTTGCGGACGGCCCGTCAATAACTTGCACGGTTACACCGCTGAGCCTGGCACCAGTGGTGCTCTTCACGGTTCCCTTGATCGTGCCTGTTCCGCCACCTGTTGCTGATGGTGCCAGTGCAAAGTTGAGGGGGCTGGTCGCCCCATCCAATACGCCAGTCTGCTTCGAAGTTGAGTCATAACCACTGGCGCTGATCGTTACGGTGCGGTCTCCGGTTGGCACGTTGGTTAGCGTGTAATTACCACTAACATCCGTGGAGGCGCTTTGACCGGTTTCGGTGCTGACGCTGGCGCCCGCGATGGGCGAGGTGTCAGCCATATCAGTTACCGTGCCATCAATCGAACCAGTCGTTGGGGGGGGAGGAGGTGCACCACACAGCCAATCTGCGCTGTCCGTCTCGTTGAAGACCCAATCAGCCTTGCTCGCCGTGTCCACGCAGAACGTCCAATAATTACCATTCTTCACGCCCGGGGTTTCTACGATAAGCTGGCCACTGCTGTTTGTCGTCCCGCTTCGGGTTCCGATCCAATCGCCACCTAACGTACCGCCCAATGCAACGCCTTCAACAGCTATCCCGTCGCCATCAAGCACCGTAATCGTCGCAACACCCTTGTTCCTCGGGCCTTTGACTGGTTCCATGGCCACAACGATATTTGTAATCTCGAATGTGGGTACTGCAACGACCTGCGTGGTGAAGCTCCACACCGGGCCTGTTGTCGTGCCGTCGCCATTAACCTCATCAATCCGCCAATAGTAGGTCGTATCACCTGCCAGCGTTCCCGGATTGAAAGTGGGGCCGGTCTGGCTGCCCTGGAACTCGCCAGAACCCGGCGAAGGGTTGGTGCCACAATAGATATCGTGAGAATCGGTGTTGGTTCCCGCAACCCAGCTTAGATTAACGTCGATGTCAACGTCACCCTCGCTGTCGGCCGGGCTCAGATTGCTCGCCATGCCAGGCATCACAGGCACGCCTTCCGTAGTAAAGCTCCACACTCCTCCAGGCGTCGTGCCAGCAGCGTTTACTTCATCAATTCGCCAGTAGTAGGTAGTTGAATTCAGCAGAGTACCCGGCTCGAAAGTAGTGCCGGTTTGGTTGCCCTGGGACTCGCCAGCGCCCGGCGAAGGGCTAGTACCAAAATAGACATCATGGGAATCGGTGTCGGATCCCGCAGTCCAGCCCAGGTTGGCGTCGATGCTGACACCGGTCGCGGTGTCGGCCGGATCTGGATTACCCGCCGGGCTGGGTAATACAACTGCAGCTTCCGTGGTGAAGCTCCATACGTTCCCAGTGGTCGTGCCGTCAGCATTTACTTCATCGACCCGCCAGTAATAGGTGGTCGAATACGCGAGAGTTCCCGGATCAAAAGCAGTGCCTCCCTGACTGCCCAGGAACTCCCCTGCGTCAGGCGAGGCGTCGGTGCCAAAATACACATCGTGGGAGGTGGCCAGCGATCCTGCCGACCAGGAGAGACTGGTTTCGTAACCAAGCCCGGTTGCACCATCGACGGGATTCGGGCTGGTGGCCGGGTCCGGAGGATCACCTGGTGGTGGCCCGCTGACAAAGACCTCCAGCTCAACATCATCGACCTGCCAGATGTTTCCCATGGAAATACCGTAGTTATTATAGTGAAACCTCAGTGTCACACTGGCCTGTCCGGAGGCCACACCGGTCAAATCGAGCGTGTGCAAGGTCGGAGTTGGATTGAAGCCCCCGAACGTCCACACGTTGGTCCAGCCGGCTCCGCCATCGGTGCTGATGTCCACGTTAATGTTTTCTGATTCGTCAAAGTAAAAGTAACTCTTGAAGCGCAGAACCACGGCAGCAGTGGAGGACAGGTCAAAAGTAGGCATCTGTAACGAAGTCACAGCAGCGTTACGGTAATTGGCATCCACCATGGCAAACATGCCCGAACCACCGGTCAGGTTATCCAATCGGGAGCCGCCCGGAACCGGAGTCTGAAAAGTCCAGTCAATACCGGTGACTTTATTCAATGACCAGCCTGCCGGCAGCCCGCCAGAAAAATCCTCATCGACGAGTAAGTTTGAACCGGTCGGCGGAGGCGGCCTCACGCTGATGATCAGGGAATAACTCTGATTGCCGCCATTGAGCGATGCTCCCTTGTGGCTGACTTCAACGAAATAGGAACCTGTTCCGCCACCGCTGGCAACTACCTGCTCCACGTTGTCCCGGAAATTATCACCAGTGGTCGCTGCCGCGGCAGGTACTGCGGGATTGAGAATCCAAGGCAGGTAAGTGGCAGGGCCTTTCTTGATGCGCAAATCCAGGTCGTTTACCAGCATGCTGTCCGGCGCATCCAGCGCGAGGGGGACCGGTGTTCCGGGCGGGTCCGTCCAGACCAGCGTTGCAACAAGGACAGCGTTCGCATTGGTGACACTGATTTCAACGGCATCCACGGCACTGTCAAGGAGGTTGCCCTCGATGATCCGGTGGGCGCCGCCTTCGTCGCTAATCACCTGCGCAGCCGATTTCGTGTTCAACAAGCCCCAGCCGAACGCGTAGTCCGGCCCGTTTGCACTGCCCGCCTCGTCAGCTGTATGGATGGCCAGAGCTTTAAGGGAGGCTGCACGCATGAAATTATCAGCGCCGTTGATGTTTTCGTAATGCTCCTGCAACAGCAGCAGCGACCCGCTTACGTTCGGAGTGGACATCGAAGTGCCCGCAGCCGCGGCATAATAAGGCTCATCACCCCATGCCGACAGCAGAAACATACCGTTACCCACCAGGTCGGGCTTGATGCGGCCATCATCCGTGGGACCCCATCCACTGAATCCAGCCATCTGCACCGAGGAGGGTCCGGAGAAGATCGAATATCCACCGATCAGGTCATCGACTGCACCCACGGTCAGGACATTCTTGGCAACGCTGTTGGTGGGCAGGCAGTCATAGCCGGCGGGTGCGCAATCTACATTTCTGGGCAGCGTGGAGATAGACACAAACTCACCATTCTGGTCGATGATGGTGTATTCCTCACCGGGTATCGGCCCGATGTCCTGCCGGTCATTACCAGCAGCCTTGACGATCAGGTAGTAAGGCGCATTAAATGCGATCTGGTCCCACAATTGGGTTTCGCTATCGTAGTATCCAAAATATGGATCCTCGACATCGGAGGGTTCCGCGCCACCAATCCACCACCAGGTATCCGGCTCTGGACCCGCCATGTACAACCATCCGGCGGCTATGCCGTAGGAATGATTGGAGACCAAAAGTCCGGCCGAAGCTGCTGCTGCCATTTCTGCTGTATCTGAATTCCAGTCGTACGCATCAAGGTGGGCTGCATATGCCATACCCCGAGATTCGGCAAGCAGCCCCGCGCCTGAACCGATCAAGGTTCCGGCCACGTGAGTGGAGTGATTGCTTACTTCCATTGCGCCGTCGACCTGGGTCAAACGCCCGATGAAGTCCCAGTGATCTTCATAGACGGCTCCGCCGTCCCATTCCGCCACGGTCATGCCGCTACCATCGAGATTGAGTCCAGCCGAGCCGCCCGGCCGGACTTCGTCAGTCGACACGGTGTCCGCAGCATCTGTATTGTTGGTGATATAGAAAATCGGGCCGATGCCCGGAGCAATGCGCTGGAGCTCCAGCACCCTGCCGTTGGGTAACTCACGCCTTATCGGTATGCCCACGCGACGGGCGAATTCCTGTACTTGTCGCCGATCATTCTCGTCACGCTTTTGAAGATTTTTGGATAGTGCTTGTAGCTCTGCCTTTCTGGTGGCAAGCGCAATATCGCTTTGAGCAGCAATCTCGCAACTCACACACAACAAGGTGATTACGATCCCCAGATTCAAAAGTAACTTCGTCATCATTGCCTCAAACCCCCTTAAAACAGTTCGAAGTACTCTTTAAAGTATAGACCATCAGGAAAATTTAGGATAAATGTGGTCTAAAAGGCCCGCCGAAGCAGGGCCTTTTATCATCAGCTTTCGCAAAATGAAAAATCAGTCCCTGAATTTAACTTCCTGCAGGTTGTAGTTGCTGCCAAGCGTGCGCAGTTCACCACGCTTGATTCCTGCGCTGCGCATAACGTCAGCTGAGCCAACTACTTTGTCGCGGATTTTGTTGAAATACTCTTCACCAAGATCAAAGGCCGCCCAGTTGGCATAGGTAACGGTCAGGTAGAGATCAGGTTCCCCGTCCCTGGCCGCCACATTGGCGAATACGTTGTAACCCACCACACTGCCATCCTTCATTTGTTCTTCGATATATTTACGCCAGACATTGTTCAGGTCGTTGATGTAGGCATTGAACATGCCGGGTTTGATGTGGACTTCAGACACCGCGACCACATTCCCATTATCCCAGTTGCGTTTATGGTCTTGCGCCAGTGTGCTGACACTGTAGCAGGCAACAAAAATGAAAGCAGTCAGTAAAACAGCCAATTTGGTTCTCATTTATTAATCTCCATTAGTCTCTGATTGAAGTAGTGAGATGAGCATGAACCCATCTGAATGAGTATAGGAGGCTTTTCGAAAATTGCTGATGTGCTATTTTAAATAAGCAAGACAAGCTTCGTTTATTTGTCTGCGAGCGCCGTCACCCTGTCCAAAGAGATTGGGGACTGGCTGAATTATAAAAAAATGGAGAGTGCACAATGCAATTTAGAAACTACCAGCTATACGCCTGTATGGCCGTTTTGTTACCCCTTCAGGCGATTGCAGCCGAAGAATACGATTCAGTTCTCGAAGAAATAACCGTCACCGGCAGTCGCGCCAATTTCTCTACGGCGCAAGATGCACCGGTTCCGGTAACCGTTCTGACCAATGAGATGCTGAGCAACACCGGCGCAACCGAACTTGGACGCGCCATCCAGATGGCGGCCCCATCTTTCAACTTTTCCAGCTCGTCGATCAGTGACGGCACGGATGCGTTACGCCCGGCCACTTTGCGAGGTCTGGGTCCTGACCAGACCCTGGTTCTGGTTAACGGCAAACGACGCCACACCAGTGCGTTGATCCACGTAAACACCTCGGTAGGCCGCGGCACGGCCGGCACCGATATGAACGCCATTCCGATTTCCGCGGTTAAGCGGGTCGAAGTATTACGTGATGGCGCCGCCGCGCAGTACGGATCGGACGCCATTGCCGGTGTGATCAATATCATCCTCAAGGATTCGGACGTCGATGGCCTGGCCAGTATCGAATACGGTGAAACCTATGATGGCGATGGCGGCACCTGGGTCGGCTTTGCCAATAAGGGATTCGCTCTGGGCGATGACGGATTTCTTAACCTGACTTACGAGTATCGTAACCGCGATGCAACCAACCGCGCCGGCCTCGACGGAACCCGCCAGTACGCCTGCACCGATGGCGTCAATATTGACTACAGTTGTTCAACCATCACCACCCTGGATCCGCGCGAAGCAACCTTTGACCGGCAGAGCTTTCGCATCGGCGACGCCGATTCAAAACAAAATGCCCTGGTAGCCAACTTGGGGGTTGAGGTGGGTACCACGGGTCAAATATACGGGTTTTTGACGTATTCAGACCGCAAGGGCCAATCCGGCGGATTCACCCGGCCAGCAAGCAATCCAAGCAGAACGGTCCTGGAAATTTACCCGGATGGCTTCCTGCCCCTGATTAACTCCAAAATCAAGGACTTCAGCGCCTTTGGAGGTTACCAGTGGTCAATAGACTCGGGCTGGGATTTTGATTTCAGTGGTGGGTATGGCAAGAATACATTCGAATTCATCATCAGCAATTCTCTTAATGCTTCATTTGGCCCAACCAGCCCGACCGAGGCTAATGCAGGCAAGTTGCACCTTGATCAAACTACCTTCAACTTCGACTCCAGCAAGTTATTCGACCAGGGAAATATTCCTGTCAACGTAGCCTGGGGCGCTGAATATCGCCAGGAAGGCTACAAAATCACAGAAGGTGATCCCGTTTCATATGAGGACGGCGGAGCTCTCAATCCGGTCACTGGATCCCCTTACTCCACCGGGTTCCAGGTCTTTCGCGGTTTTTCACCGAATGAGGCGGCAGATGAGAATCGCCATAGCTGGGCCATTTATACTGATCTGGAATCACAGATTACCGAGAAGTTCCTGTTGACGGGAGCGCTCCGGTACGAGGATTGGAGTGATTTCGGTAATACCTGGAACTGGAAAGTCAGTGGCCGCTATGACATCACTGACTCCTTCGCTTTTCGCGCCGCAGCCAACACCGGTTTCCGTGCGCCGAGCATGCAACAGCAGTATTTCAACAGCATCAGCACCCAGTTTGTGTCCGGCCCAGGTGGTGGCTTGATTCCAGAGGAGCGTGGCACATTCCGAAATGACAGCGCCATTGCCCAAGCCATTGGCATTCCGCAACTGCAGGAAGAGACTTCAGACAATTGGTCTTTTGGTTTCATTTGGAATCCGACTGATAGCATCAACATCACGGTCGATTATTTCAGTATCAAGATCAAGGACCGCATTGTACTTTCCGGCGCGATCTCTGCGACCAACCCCGACCTTCCTCCAGAAATCAGGGACGCTCTGCTGGATAACAACATCAGCGCAGCACAGTTCTTCACCAATGCCGGCCAGACCAAGACAGACGGCGTTGAAGCCGTACTGACCTGGGCCAAGCCGTTGAGTAACGGTGGCATGTTTACCCTGGATACCGCGGCCGCATGGATCTCAACCGATGTTTCCGATAACGTCAACACCGACGGATTGCTGGAAGGGCTGGAAGATGTCATCTTCACTTCGCAGGATCGCTCGATCATTGAAGAATGGCAGCCCAAATCACGCGCCTTCATTACTGGCACGTATTCAATCAACAGCTGGGTTTTTCTCCTCCGCGTCAATTACTTCGGCACCTACACGGTTGAAGAAGGCAATGGCGACCGTCAGAAATTTGGCTCCAAGGTCTTTCCGGACATCATGGCTGAATACATCTTCGGTGATTCAGGATTTTCCATCCAGGCGGGTGCCAACAATTTGACCAGCACCAAGCCGGACAAAAACCTCATCGGTCAGTCACGCGCCGGTTCCATTCCCGGAATCGTCGACTCCCCGGGCGTCTTTACTTATTCACGCCGCGCAGCGCCATTCGGGTTTAATGGCGGCTATTGGTATTTGAGGGCCAATTACCGGTTCTGAAAAACCAGCAGGAAAGCAATGAAAGCGGCCCCGATACTGGGGCCGTTTTTTTGTAAGCCAACCTTAATAGAAGCTTAAAACAGGTTTCAGCAAGCCCTAAGCATCAACATGATAATTTTGTAGTGGGGCGTCTTTCACAGAGGTCTGTTAATCATGTCATACATAAAATTTGGGTTCGCTTTATTATTCTCATTGTTTTTCTCCACTTCACAGCTATCTGCCGGCAACGGCTCTCACGGTCCAGGTGCGCAAGAGCACGGTAATGGGCCGGGACCGGGCCCAGGTCATATGAATGGGCATGGTCCCTTTTACGGTGCAAAAAACCTGGCTTACTACGGTGACTGGGATTCCAACCGGGTATTTATTATTGATGTAGACAAGATGTCTTTATTGAAGATAGTTGAAGACACAGGCGACGGGCCTTATGGCGTTGATCAACAGGATCCGTCATCGGCCTATGTCCTAACCCGCAAGACAGAGTCTTTAACGATTATTGATAACCATCATATTGAAAATACAGGAATAATCCCCCTTGATCACAAACCGCGGTCCACTAATTTCAACCCTGACACAGGATTATCATTGGTCTCGGGTGCAAATAAAGTAATGACCAGCATTATCCAGGTCGAAAATGACGCGGTAATTGATGTTGTTGGCCATGATGTGATCGTCGAACCTCATGACTTTGGCGGCTCGCTGACAACCGGTCACCCTCTTTGGATCAATAACACGCATTTCTTTATGCTGGATCGGGTCTATCGTCAGATCCAATTATGGAGTCGTCACACAGGATTGCTTTCGGTCTTGAATACTCCGACTTCAGTCCATCACGTTTTTCAATCGCCTTTAGCGCACTCCAATAATATTTATTATGCGGTTGTCGAAGGAAATCAGCTTGAAGGGCTATCACCATCAATTTTGCGGTTCAAAATTCAAAACTGGAAAATGGAAATCACCGGTGAGGCCATTCTCAGCGATTATGATGGTGGATTAGACCCCGCTGTAATGGGCTCTCATCATGCGGACTTCCATCCCGATGGCGTTCATATCTATATCGGTTCAGCCGAAGGCCATGTGTTTGTAGTCAACAAAAATTCAATGACGGTTGTGACCATGATCGATACGGGATTGGGATCAGGCCACACAACTTTTGTGCCGCTGCATAACGTTGCATTCGTAACCAATCACAATGATACCTACATGACGGTGATCGACACGGTGAGTCACACCTGGCTAAGAGATATCGAGGTAGCCGTCGACTCTTCTGCCGACTACAAGTCCCAGGCCCATACTTCGGGAGTCAGCGCGGATCAGCGGTATTTTTACAGCGCCGCCAGCCACGATGGTGTGTTTTTTAGAATTGATGTGGAAACACTTGACGAGGAAACCGTCGGGATTTCATGGCTCAATCTTGAGCTATTGATTGATGATGACGTCAATATCCTGATGGGCAGCTTCATTTGGGATGGTGAGGGAGACAATATGTAAGCTTTGGCACTACTGTATTATGTTGAACCCAATATGCAGGGGTTCAGCAGAATGAACAGCTTACAGAAAACAGTGGCGGTGGTGCTGATGCTATGCGGCGCCACCGCTACTGCATTTGCGGCAGAGTTATCAGAGATATCCAATTTTCGGGAGTATTCACCGGGATTCGCCAGTTCCGGTCAACCCACACTGGAGCAACTTGAGCTGCTGAAATCAGAAGGGTTCGAGCGCATCGTATACATCGCTTTTTCGGACAGCGGCAAAGCGATTGCCAACGAAGACGTAATCGTCAAAGACCTAGGCATGGAATATGTGCAAATTCCGGTGATCTGGGACAAGCCTTCCGCCTCGGACTTTTATGCATTTGCAGATGTCATGCAGCGCTACCCCGACAAAAAGTCACTATTGCATTGCCAGGTAAATTACCGTGCATCGGCGTTCAGCTTTTTGTACCGGGTTCTTTACCAGGATGTGTCAGTTGCCGATGCAAAGGCCGACATGAATACCGT
>Ga0164313_10001135_pt1 | contig 23251 bp, 21 predicted proteins | sample GuaBasSedimGuay4_FD_113735 | JGI IMG/M metagenome (GOLD analysis project Ga0164313, IMG submission 113735) | Subseafloor sediment microbial communities from Guaymas Basin, Gulf of California, Mexico - Guay4, Core 4569-4, 0-3 cm | ecosystem: Environmental > Aquatic > Marine > Hydrothermal vents... | reverse complement strand
TCAAGTATTCTGACATTTATCAATTATCAACTAACTTTAGGCTCGGCCGACAGGTATGTAGAAGGAAAACCCATCACTTTTTTGGCTACAGACCGTAATTATTAAACAGTAATACAATCAGGAAGCTATTGAGCACAATAACAAGAAGAAACTTTATCAACGGAACTTTAATGGCAGCTAGTGCTTCTTTGCTGCCATCTGGATGCACTAGTAACGCTGTATTGGAGACACTCGATCCATTGTATTATCCACCTGCACTTACCGGCCTAAGGGGAAGTCACCCAGGATCCAATAAGCACGCTCATAGCAGAGCCTGGGATAAAAAGTCAGATTGGGGACCAACCACCAAATTGAAGGAAGAGTACGATCTGGTAGTCGTCGGAGGAGGAATCTCTGGGCTTTCTGCGGCGTATTTCTACCAGCAAAAGCATGGAAAAGACAAGAAAGTGCTCATACTAGACAATCACGATGATTTTGGAGGGCATGCTAAACGAAATGAGCATACTATCAATGGAAACACTCGATTATCCTATGGCGGTTCACAAACCCTGGTAGACCCCTACTCTGGAGGAGAACTCATACAAAATCTTTTTAAAGATATAGGTATCGACCTGGAGCTATTTAAAACGGCCTATGACACGAACTTCTATAAGAAAAATAATTTAAGTGCTATTACTTATTTTAACAAAGAGACATTCGGTGAGGACAAAGTAGTTAAACACCCCTTTTGCAATTATCCAAATTACGTAGAAGGACTTCCTGGGGCAAAAATATCCAACGAAAAGGCAGCTCAACAGGCTCCATTGAGCAAGAGAGGTAAAGAACAATTGCTTGCGGTATTAAATGGTGGGCTACATAAGCTAAGGGTACCCAATGAGGAATTACAAGAATATATTTCTACTCATTCTTACTATGATTATCTGAAGACCACATTGGGCGTTGATGATCCCGGAGTGATGCAAATGGCCAGAAATTCTGGTATAGATTGGGCAAGCACAGGAACAGATTTGATGACCATTGCATCGGCTAAAAGCTGTGGCGCACTGGGTTTTGCTTCTGTATCAGTTTACGATGAAAATAATCCATACATTCATCATTTTCCTGATGGCAATGCCGGCCTTGCACGGGCGTTAGTGAAAAAGATGATTCTTAATGTGGGGAATGGAAATAATGCTGAAGAGCTTGTATTATCAAAATTCAAATATGCTGAATTGGACAAGTCCAGCAATATTGTTCGGATAAGATTAAACAGCACTGTAGTGAATGTTCGGCATGGTGGAGATCCCAAAAGCTCAAGTGAGGTTTTCGTAAACTATATAAATAATAACAGGTCTTATCAGGTAATTGGCAAAGGTGTCGTGATGGCCTGCTACAACATGATGATTCCGCACATCGTTTCTGATTTACCAAAAAAACAAGATGCGGCATTGAGACTGCAGACGAAGAGCCCAATACAATACACTACAATAGGCCTTAAGAACTGGAGAGCAATAAAAGAAATAGAAATGGGCTTGGCTATGTCGCCTGGAAATATGCACCAGGCAGTTTTGATGGACTTTCCCGTGAGTATGGGAGGCTATGAGTATACTAAAAATCCAGACGATCCTTGTGTTCTACAGATGATTAGCTGTCCATATGGAACAGTTGGCGCACCAAGAGTTGAGCAATTTCGTGAAGCACGACACAAGATGCTAGGTCTGCAATTCAAAGACTACGAAGAAGAAATCAGGAATCATTTGAAGGGTATGCTACCCAAAGACTCATTTAATTTTGATAGAGATGTTGAGAGCATCTCCGTAAATCGCTGGGCTCACGGTTATGCCGTTGGTGGTCCAGGCAACTCCACAAAAATAGGGCGGAAACCATTTGGACGTATAACCATTGCCAATAGTGACTCTGCTCCTAGTGCAGATGCACTGGTGGCAATTAAAATGGCCTTTAGAGCAGTGAATGAATTGAATTAATGACAGAAAGAGTAATTAATTATGAAAACAACAGAAATTATAAATAGAATAGAAGAAATTATCGATAGTGAAAATATGAAATCTGAGGATAGCAAAACAGAATCGCAAGGTCAATCCGGGAATAGCACTATTAAAGATATTCTTTATTTAATATTAGATTTTTTCCTGACAATCTTAAAAACACCATTCAATTTTTTTGCTAAATATTTAAAAAAAGAAATTATTACGACTATAAAAAATGATGCAAAAATTTATGCTCTCATCATGGGAATAATGGGTGTTTTGTTTGTCTTCTTTTCAGTATTATGGCTCTTCATTTCTGTTGCAATTGGCATCTACTTTTACGAAAGTGGTTATTCCATATTTATGTCAATGATGTTTTCAATTGGCTTTCAATTAATTAGCTTTCTTATTGTCGTTTTAGTTGCTCGTATAGCTTCCAAGAGGATTAAGTCATTTGTTATGTTCAATAATTTTAAAGAATTAGTAAATAGTGAAATAGAATGATGAGATTTCGGAAAGCAACAGAAAATGATATAACGGCTATTGTAGAAATGCTCGCAGATGACGAACTTGGAGGCTTACGGGAGGATTTCCAAATTCCTCTTCCGGAGAAATATTATCAGGCTTTTGTCAATATTGAAAATGACAATAACCAGGAATTGATGGTTGTTGAAGATAATGATTCTGAAATTATCGGAACCTTTCAGCTAAGTTTTATTCAATATTTAACTTATGAGGGTGGAACAAGGGCACAGATAGAAGCTGTCAGAATTAGAAAAGATAAAAGAGACGAAGGGCTTGGGAAAATAATGTTTGAATGGGCAATTAAGAGAGCCAAAGAAAGAAAGGCTCATTTACTGCAACTAACAACTGATAAAAAAAGACCAATGGCAATCAATTTTTATAAAGAATTAGGTTTCAAATCAACACATGAAGGGATGAAATTGCATTTTGATTAATAAACCTGTTGCCGACAATGGCTATAAAAAAATGTTTCTATTTCAACTTTTGTAACACTTTGTTTCATCAAGTATCTAATCTATTGAAGAAATGAACCAATTATGAAAAATCCACTATCCATTAACTATTCTGAAGAAGAAAACCTTGCCTTAGTGGACAAAGTTCTTGATGGTGATTCGAAGGCCCTTGATAAACTCGTAGATATTCATCAGGCCTTTATTTATAATGTGGCCTGGAAGATGACACACAGCAAGGAAGATGCACTGGATCTAACCCAGGAGGTACTAATTAAAGTGGTGACCAAATTATCCACTTTTAAAAGAAAAAGTGCCTTCAGAACTTGGTTGTACCGTATTGTATTTAACGAGTTTTTGCAGACCAAGAGAAAGGCCAAAGAGGATGTATTCCCAAGCTTTGAAGCTCATGATGAACAGTTGAATGCTGTTCCTGATCCTGAATTAACACCGGCAGAAAAGTTAGAGATAAAAGACTATACTCAAGAAGTTAAATTGCGATGTACTTCGGCAATGCTTATTTGCCTTGACAGGGAGCAAAGACTTATCTATTTATTAGGAGACTCCTTTGGTATCGATCACAATATAGGTGCTGAAATCTTTAGTATATCCAAGCAGAACTTCAGGGTAAAGTTGAGCAGGGCCCGCAAAGAATTACATAATTATATGGAATATAGATGCGGGTTGATAAAAAAATCCAATCCCTGCAGATGCTCTAAAAAAGCCAAGAGTGCCCTGAAAATGGGTGTGCTAAATGAGAATAACCTGATATTCAAACCTTCCTACACAAAGAAAATTGGTGATTTTGTTGCAGAAAAACAAGATATCATGAGAGAGGTTCTAGATCAGAAATATGTGGAGATTTTTTGGACCCATCCGGGCAAATCTGAGTTTGATGCAGAAACTGTAGTGAGTAAAATTATTAATGACAAAACCATAAAAAACTTGTTCAATATCTAAATTAAAGAAGCACAATCAGATCCATATTTTAAAAGAGACAACCAGGGATGGTCTCTTTTTTATTAGCCTGCCATCCAACAGGCAAGCTTTTGTAACACATGTTCCTTCGGTGCATCTAACTACCATAACCAACCCAATAAGAACATGAAAAAAGAAATATCAGCAGAATTTCCTTTCGAGTCAAAATACCTGGAAGTTAAGGGAAGTAATATTCATTACATAGATGAAGGTGAAGGTGATCCAATCCTTTTCCTGCATGGAAATCCAACGTCATCATACTTATGGAGGAACATTATTCCTTATATGACTTCTCAAGGAAGATGCATTGCACCCGACCTTATTGGTATGGGTAAATCAGATAAACCGGATATTGATTATGGTTTCCATGATACGTATGACTATCTGAATGCTTTCATAGAGAAACTTGGCTTGCAAAACGTAACGCTTGTACTCCACGATTGGGGTTCGGGCATGGGTTTTCATTACGCTAATTTGAATAGAGACAATATCAAAGCGATAGCGTTTATGGAGGCTATGTATGATGCTCCTACCACCTTTGACATGCCCGCTTCTATCCGTACAGCTTTAAATATGATGAGAACGCCTGGCTTAGGATGGCTAATGGTACAGGTGGCCAATATATTTATTACGAAAATGCTCCCAGATATGATCTTAAGAAAATTGACGAAGGAAGAAATGGAATATTATGCTGCCCCATACACTACAGTAAAAAGCAGAAAACCTTTATTGCAATGGCCTTTGGCAGTTCCATTTGATGGTGGAAAGCCTAAAGCAGTTGCCGAGGCTGTATCATCATGGAATAAGTGGTTGCAAGAAACAGACATTCCTAAGCTTTGTTTTTATGTTTCTCCAGGTGTTGCTATTAAAGAAAAAGATGTAATGATTATTAGGAAATGCTTTAAAAACCTAAAGATGATTGATCTTGGTAAAGGATTGCACTTTATTCAGGAAGATTATCCTCATGAAATTGGTGCCGGTATAGCAGCGTGGCATCAAGAGATTAACCTATAATTTCATCTAAGACAAGACTTAATTATCCAATATAACTAAACAATGCAGGCGTGTCTGCTAGATAAAAATAAAATCTGTAATTCATTTCACATAAATCAAAGTCAGGCGGATGTATATTTGTTAAAAAATATAAAATGAGAGCATTATTTTTTTCTGTCGTCGTCATATTTGGGTTGATATCGTGTAAGTCTGAAGAAAAAAAACAGCAGCAAGCCATAATGGATGAATTCACTGAAGTTGGCAATAGCATTGTTAAGGTGTCTTTTGAGTCTTTAAGTGGCAATTTAAAAGCGGCCGCAAGTAAAGGTGGAATATCTAATGCCATATCATTTTGTAATGTAAATGCACTTCCTCTTACCGACAGTTTATCTAAAGCATTTGGTGTAACTATCAAACGTAGCAGTTTAAAGCTCAGAAACCTTAATAATAAACCCGATTCGCTAGAGGCATATATGCTTGATCTATATACGCAGATAGAGAAAATGAAAAAGCCGATGGTTGGTAAAACTATTCTGACAAATAATAATGATGTTCGCTACTTTGCCCCTATCAAACTACAGTCACAATGCTTAAAATGTCATGGATTTGTAGGGCATGATATTAAGGATGAAACATATGCCATCATAAAAGAGCATTACCCATTTGATGAAGCAGTCGATTTCCAGGAAGGTAAACTACGGGGTATCTGGAGCATTAATTTTGGCAATATCGATGAGCTGAAAAAAGCAGAAGAAGTTACGGAGTAGGATACTCTATTAATAACCAACAGAGACTATTCGTAGATAAACCCCTTCTCCTCTAACAAATTATACATTTCCAGACAGATCCAGGCATCTGTGGCAGCATAAGACTGCTGATTCTTGGTTAAAATGGTGTTCTCCCAGTTAGATGTTTGTTGTCCTTTAGATATTCGTACTTGCATAAGTATTGCCGCTAATTTTCGTAAGCCTGTATTTCTAACACCCAGCTCAACGACATACTTATGTATTTCTTCGAATCCGGCAGCCTCAAAATCATGAATCTTTTGTAACCCAATAACATCATCGCGCAACCCTACCCCTACTTTTAAAATATTTTCGTTCGCTAATAAATCTCTAAGTGGCTGGGTAAATCCTGTAAGTTTAATTCTAAACAAGAAGACCTTACCAGGTATAGCTAACTGAATCAGCGAAATATGATAAAACTGCCCCTTAACAAATGTTGGTTTAGTTTCAGTATCAAAGCCAACAACCGAATGTTGATTAATTTCATCTATTGCTGCGGATACCTGGTCCTTTTTATGAATAAGAACAATTTTTCCTTCATAATAGGTCAACGGAAGAGCGTTTACCTCCTCAGGAGTAACATATTCTTGAAATACGGGCTTATTATTTACTCCCATCCTTTAGTTTCTTGATTTTAATACCCGCATAGGCAAAGAAAATTGTCATTAGTGGGCTTATGAGATTAAAAAAGGCAAATGGCAGATAGGCAAAGGTAGCTACACCAAGAACTCCTGCGTGATACGCTCCACACGTATTCCATGGCACCAATACAGATGTTACTGTACCTGAATCTTCTAAGGTTCTACTTAAGTTTTCGGGGGCCAGACCACGTTCTTTATATGTATTAGCAAACATTCTTCCCGGTACTACAATAGCAATGTACTGATCGGATGCAGTAACATTTATAAATCCACAGGTTAAAGCAGTTGAAGCAACTAATGAACCTGTTGAGTGCGCATATTGTATAATTGAATGTGCCAGTCGCTGCAGCATACCTGCTGTTTCCATAGTCCCTCCAAAAATCATCGCACAGATAATGAGCCAGATTGTATTCATCATACCAAACATACCTCCGGCTGATAAAAGATCATCTACCATTGGGTTGCCCGTTGCTACACTCGTTTCTGTATACATTGCTCTAATCACACCTTCATAGAAAGCATAAAATCCAGCTTCAGATTTCCCTGCAATGCCCAAAACGATATCAGGTTGAAAAACAACTGCAAGGATACCTCCCAGAATAGTACCTGTGAGCAGAGCCGGTAAGGCAGGCACCTTCTTAATAATCATCCCAATAACTACAGCCGGCACTAAAAACAGCCATAAACTTATATGAAACTTAGATGTGATTGCCTCCTGAACAACAGCTATGGATTCTAATTTTGATCCTGAATCAATGGTAAACCCCCAAATAAGAAAGATTATTAATGTAATTGATATGGATGGTATTGTGGTTATCGCCATATAACGAATATGAGTGAATAGGTCTGTACCTGCCATGGCCGGCGCCAGGTTTGTAGTGTCCGACATTGGTGACATTTTATCACCAAAATAGGCTCCGGAAATAATTGCTCCGGCTACCACGCCATCGTGAATACCCATGGCCTGCCCTATTCCCACCAAAGCAATACCAACAGTTGCCGCGGTAGTCCAGGAACTGCCAGTGGCAATAGAAACAATAGCACTTACAATTACCGCCGCAAAAAGAAATATAGTAGGATTAAGAATTTCCAGTCCGTAATAGATTAATGCCGGTACAATTCCACTTATCAACCAGGTACCTGCCAGCGCTCCTATTAACATAAGTATGAGAATAGCTGCCATGGCTGATGAAATGCTTTTTACTATACCATCAAGTATCGCCTTCCACTTATTCCCTTGCCGGGAAGATAATAATGCCGCTACTGTAGCCGCAAATAGTAATGCCAATTGATTAGAGCCATAAGTAGCATCATCACTAAAAATAAATACATTAAGTGTTAGCAGCATCACCAATACAATAATGGGAATCAAGGATTCGAATAATGTTGGTGTTCTGGGCTCTGAGATCATTCGCTAGAAATGGTGCTTTAATTAAAGGGGTTCAAGATAGAGAAGTATTGTGATAACGCAAACTTATTCTTCTGACAAATGATAAACCACTCCTCTTTCCTCTAAATAATTTCTAATAAACCGAAAATTCTCTTCAGATTCGCCCAGATACTCAGGCGGGCTTATTCCCTCGTGATTATAATCGCCATTGATTACAAGATTGGCAACGGCGGTGCAGGTATAACCTGTAGTACGAGCCATAGATATTGTATCCGTTTCTTTATCAAACCTGTCCAACAAATGGTAAGTTAAAGTTTTACCCTCCCCATTCATTTTAATACGTAGTACAGTATAATCTTCTTCACCCGGCTTTAATTTCCATTTAGGAAATACCAGCTTCGCCGTCAAGTCTATCGGTCTTACATTGACACCATTTATTTCTACCGGTTCCTCAGAAAAGAAGCCACTGTCTCGCAATACCTTTAAATATTCAACGCAACCGGGGTAGCGTAAAGTCTTCTCAATCATATTGGGGATATCCATCGTATCAACCAATGATCTAAGCCCATCAGAATTCCACGATTCGAGTGTTCCTAAACCCTCAAAATTTATTAGTTCGGTATCTGATAGTGCTTCCTTTACAACCATTTCGCCATTTACTACATAGCGAGCAGGCCTAACATACTCTTCTATTACATCTATAGGAGAAAATACGGCCTTATACTCATACGGCCACTCTCTAATTACCGGCAACCCGCCAACAAGGCATTCATAATCATCGATCTTCATTCGCTTACTATGATACCCTAAAATAATATTCCCCATTCCTGGTGCTACACCACAATCCATTACCGCTACAACACCTTTTTCTTTCGCTAACTCATCGAGCCCAAACGGATCTTCGGGATAAAATGAGATATCTACAATGTTTTTTCCGGCCTTGATTACCTCTTCCATCATTTTATAGCCCATAAAGCCGGGCACAGCCCCTATTACGAGGTCAAAAGCTGCTATAACTTCAGCTATTTTTCCTTCTTTCGACAGATCAGCCTGAATGGTCTCAATCCCATATTTCTTTAAAGGTGTTAAGGCATTTTCATTATAATCTACTGAAGTAACCTCGAAGTTTTTGCATAGATCTATGGCCATGGCATTACCTACCAAGCCAGCTCCTAAAACCACAATTTTCTTCTTCATTTTTTAGCGATATTTGTATTGTAATATTTATTTCAAATCTAAACAATTTGTCATGGCCAATCTAACTAAATTACTTAATCGGGCACGCACGTCTCCGTTTTTTATGAGGTTGCTAAATTTTGGATTAAATAGAAGGATACCATTTAACAAACCTCATGGGTTTAAACTCTTAGAGATAGGCGATGATCACATAACTACCTACCTGCCTTTTAAGAAGGCCAATTTCAATCATATTAAAGGCACACATGCTTGCGCATTAGCAACTCTATCTGAATTTACTACAGGTTTATCACTATTAAGGAGGCTTAATGCCAAGAAATACAGGATAATTCTTAAATCCTTAAAAATGGAGTATTACTATCAAGGAAAATCTGGTGTTACGGCTAATTACACCCTTGATGATGACTGGCTAAAGGAAAAAGTTCTTGAGCCGTTAAAAGAAGAAGATTCGGTAACCGTCATGATGGAAATTGAGAGCCACGATGCTAAAAGCAACCATATCTGTACAGGATTTATTGAGTGGCAAGTAAAGGACTGGAAGAAGGTGAGAACCAAACTTAATTAATCTAGAAATAAAAATCTCCTTTCGTGCAACCATTGTCAGCTTAGGGTAGTCTTATAGACAGGTAAAAAATTTAAATTTTATACGGATGAAAAAATACATTTTGTTGGTCGCTATATGCGTCTTCGCAACCAGTCTTTATGCTCAAAAAAAGGAAACCCGCAAAGTTGGGGACTTTAGTTACGTTTCTATGGGTATTAGTGGTGATCTTACAATAAGACAAGGCGCCAAGAACGAAGTTATTCTTCAAGGAGATGAAGAGACACTGGTAAATATTGAGACCTACTTAAGCGGGGAGAAGCTAAAGATAAGATCAAAGAGCAGCTCATGGTTTAATAATATTGATAAAATTAAGGTGTTTATTACTATTAAAGAATTTAAAGGAATTTCCGTAAGCGGTTCAGGCGATGTTAAAAGTGAAGGAACTCTTAAAGGTGCAAATGTAGATCTTGGAGTAAGTGGCTCAGGAGACATGGATCTTACTCTTCAAGCAACAGACATTGACTGTAGCATCTCTGGCTCAGGTAGTATTAGTTTAAAAGGTAAGGGCAAAACAGGGTCGCTGACTATAAGTGGATCCGGAAGGATGGATGCTGCTGACTATGAAGTGGAGACTCTTAGTATTAGAATTAGCGGTTCTGGTGGAGCCTATGTATTTGCTACTAAAGAACTCGATTCACGCATAAGTGGTAGTGGTACTGTACGCTATAAAGGTGATCCTGATAAAGTATCTAACCATTCTTCGGGTAGCGGAAGACTAAGAAAAATGTAGGTAAGGGAAACGGAAGTCCGGTCCCGATAGCAATCGAGACGGGAGTCTAAGTTCTAAAAATCATACTCATCGAAGTCTTCATCGAACTCGTTGACTGCGAATCGTGGATTAGGCTGAAAGTGAGTATAATCATACTCTTCAAATAATCCTTTGTGGTCATAGACCCTGACGATCAATGGCAGCATAGTTTTTTTGCTGATTATTAAATTCATTTTTACTCCGTAGTGTGAAGGAATAATTATTACCTGCCCACTACGTACGTCTTCATAATCATCGCATTCAGGGTTCAATTCCAGAATGGCATATTCGTTGACATTGAATTTTCTAGCTATATCGGCGATGCTTTCACGCCCCGAAACCTTGTAGGTACTGGTACTATAATTATTATTTATCATTTCGATTTGGATGGCCTCATCGCCCAACCAATACACATCTTCCTTTCTTTTTAAGGATTGTTCCTGAGCATTAAATTCATTCAGGTTCCGTTCCAGGATAGAAGCCAATAAATCAAAGCCTGAATCATGTACCGTATGATGCTGATGCTTACGCATAGTCATGCCATAAGGATCGAGGGTAAGGTTTACCCATGGAAAACCATTCATGTTTATCAAGGCTTTTTTGCAGCCATTGGCACATAGTATTTCAACGCCTGATTTAGGTGACATTTGTTTTACATAAACTTCATATGGATTACTGGATACTTTTACCTCCGATATTTGCAAAACTAACTCTCCTTCAATACGTTCGGTTTTCCGAATAATAGACTTGAAACCTTTGAGCGCTTTGGCGCTGTCAACCATTTGCATAATAATTGCCTTAGCCTCGTGATCCTGAGCAGATACGGTTTGCAAACCAACACTAGCATATATCAGTGCAACTATAAGAAGGGTCTTTCCGGCCATTAATTTATGGTGTTAAAGTTGAATAACACCACAGGCCCTAAAAAAGTTTAAATGAATTAGTTATTAGTTAATGGTTCCCTCCTTTGTTGAAACTTCGGAGGGTGAAAATTGGTTATTTTATCATCGGTTTCTAAAGACTAGAAGCTAATTGATTATAAAGTTACTAATCCCACCAGTATTCTTGGCACGTTATTTTCTTCCCACTTAACGAATAACAGGTAACCGATTAACTATTTTTTCTTGCGCATCATGGCAAACATATCCCACATTTTTGGGCTTACGGCTTCCATCATATTAAATTCACCAGCACCTTTAAGCCATTCTCCTCCATCGATGGTTATCACCTCTCCATTGATATAGGCTGAGTAGTCCGTCATAAGATATGCAGCAAGATTTGCCAGTTCCTGATGTTCCCCTACTCTACCTAGAGGGATTCTTTGTACAGGATCTAACTTTTTAGCCAATTTACCCGGCAATAATCTACTCCATGCTCCTTTGGTAGGGAATGGGCCCGGTGCGATGGCATTAGTACGAATTTTATATTTTGCCCACTCTACTGCTAATGATCTTGTAAGTGCCAGCACGCCTGCCTTAGCACAAGCCGATGGTACCACATACCCCGAACCTGTGAATGCGTAGGTTGTAGTAATATTAAGGAAGGTCCCTTCTTGTTTATTCTTAATCCAATGCTTGCCCATAGCAAGGGTGAAATTTGTAGTCCCTTTAAGTACAATATCAATTATGGTATCGAAGGCATTTGGGGATAAACGTTCAGTCGGACTTACAAAATTGCCTGCTGCATTATTTAATACACCATTTACAACCCCAAACTCTGTAACCGCTGATTCTATCACCTTTTCCACAGCCTCGTAGTCTCTAACATCGCATGCAACCGGTAATACTTTGCCACCAGTAGCTTCTTCCATTTCTTTGGCTGTCTGTTCCAGAACCTCTAGTTTCCTACTGGTAATCACCAGATTTGCCCCTAATTCCAAAAAATAAGTACCCATCGCCTTACCCAGACCAGTACCTCCACCGGTTACTATAATTGTCTTTCCTTTCAGCGCATCGGCCCTAAGCATTCCTTCGTTTATCATAATTGAGTTATTTTGGGTTAAATTAATCAGGTTTAGAGCATATCACAACAAAATGGTAATAATTTTGCTTCAATAATTTTGTTGAGTAACATCCTGTTATATTTGTACTTTCTGGTCAAAACATAAAACTATGCGTCGCCTACTTCAATTTACTATTGTTCTTGTATTGGGGGTATTTACCCTTTCATCCTGCGTTGTTTCTAAAAAGAAATTTGATGAATTGCTTACTGAAAAGGTAAAGCTTGATGCTGAACTAAATGATTTAAATACAAAAATCGAGAAGCTTGAAACAGATATTGCAGAGCTGGAATCTGAGTTGAAAACAACAACAGAAAATAGTGATGTCATTGAAGCTGAGTTGAAAGAAAAGAGAACAGCATTAAGTGACCTGCAAGCTGAACATGATGAACTGCAAGGTTATTATGACAATGCTGTAAACAATAGTGGCCGTTTAAACAGGGACTTAGCTGAGCAGCATAACCAATTAATGGCTTTGCAAAAGACATTAGAGCTGGCAGAATATGACAATAACCTCCTTGCTGACAGCCTTGAAACCCGTGAGCAAAAAGTAGCAGAACTGGAGATGGTTTTGAAAGAAACACAGGATGCCATCAGCAATCTTAAGAACATGGTAAGTAATGCCCTAAACAGCTATGGCTCGCAAGAATTAACCGTGGAAGAAAGAAATGGCAGGATATATGTTTCACTCTCTGAGCAGCTTTTATTTAAATCAGGAAGCGCAGAAGTTGACCCTAAAGGCAAAAAAGCACTGGCACAACTTGCGCAAGCTGTAAAAGACAGCAAAGACATTAAAATATTAGTTGAAGGGCATACGGATAATGTACCTGTTTCAGGGCAGTCGAAATACATGAAGGACAACTGGGACCTAAGTGTTATGCGAGCTACTTCAATTGTGAAAATCCTTTTAGACAATGGTGTAATACCAACCAATATTACGGCTGCCGGCCGTGGAGAGCATGCCCCAGTAGCGGAAAATAGCTCTAAAGAAAATAAGCAAAAAAATAGGCGCACAGAGATCATTCTTACTCCCGATTTCTCAGCATTAATTAAGGCTTTAGAAAAGGGATAAGCCTTTTAACTAAGTAAGAAATGGGGTTATCAATTGGTATTGGTGGTGTTAGCAGAGCAGGTAAGACAACCTTGTCTAATTATATCATGAATCTCTATCCCAATAAAAAGTCGCTTATCATTCCTATGGATGAATATGTTCATGATAAAGAAAAAATTCCCAGGATAAAAGATCGTATTGATTGGGAAACACCGGCTTCTGTTGATTATGACAGGATTAAGAAAAAAATAGAAGAATCGGTACAGGAATATGATTTGGTGATCACTGAAGGTATCCTGATTTTCTATTCAGAAGAAGTAAATAATCTTTTTAACAAGCGCGTTTTCCTTGACATCCCTAAATCGTTATTCTATGTGCGTCGGCACAGTGATACGCGTTGGGGCGAGGAGCCCAAATGGTATATTGATTATGTTTGGGAAAGTTATAAGAAGTATGGCCAGTTAAAGGAGTCTTTTAGCGACACTTTATACATCAGTGGTCATGAAAATTTCTCAGCCTTGATGATTGATGAATATCTTTTTAAAGTAAGTTAGTATTTTAATGTAACTTATCTACTTAAAACTAACCGCTAAGGCACAAAGGCGCTAAGCCTTAATATTTAATTTTAAGGTTAGTAATTTAACCTTAACTAAGTGCTTGCTCTAAATCAGCAATCAAATCTTCAACATCTTCTACCCCAACACTTAATCTGATCAATGAATCTACAACACCTGTTTTCTCACGTTCATCTTTAGGAATTGATGCATGCGTCATGCTGGCCGGGTGGCCGATAAGAGACTCTACTCCTCCTAATGACTCTGCCAATGAGAATATTTTCACTTTTTCAACTACATCCTTAGCTGCAGCCAGCTTATCATCATTTAGGGTAAATGACATCATACCACCAAAATCACGCATTTGCTTCTTCGCTAGTTCATGGTTGGGGTGTGAGGGAATACCCGGCCAGTAGACATTATTCACTTTTGGGTGGTTCTGCAGAAAGTCAGCTATATGTTTACCATTTTCGCAATGTCTTTGCATTCTCAGGTGAAGCGTTTTTATACCACGCAGTACCAGGAAGCTATCCATTGGACCACAAACCGCACCGCTACTATTCTGAATAAAGTAGAGTTGCTCTGCTAAATCATCGTCATTACAAATCAGGGCGCCCATAACAACATCAGAGTGTCCTCCGAGGTATTTGGTAACAGAATGCATTACTATATCGGCTCCCAAATCAAGCGGATTTTGCAAATAAGGGGTGGCAAAAGTATTATCAACTGCAAGCAAGCAATCATTCTTCTTAGCAAGTGCTGCAATGCCTTCAATATCGATAATATTAAGCATCGGGTTTGTTGGCGTTTCAACCCAGATCAGTTTTGTGTTCTCATTAATATATTCAGCTACCTTCTCAGGTGATTCCATGCCAATAAAATGAAACTTGATGCCATATTTAGCAAATATTTTAGTGTAGAGGCGGTAAGTCCCACCATATAAATCACTTGTAGATACTACCTCATCACCGGGATTGAGCAACTTAATTACCGCATCTGTAGCAGCCATACCACTGCCAAAACATAAGCCGAATTTACCATTTTCAATAGCGGCAATATTTTGCTCCAGGGCTTGTCGTGTAGGGTTGCCAGTCCGTGAGTATTCAAACCCTTTATGTTCGCCTAATCTCTCCTGTACATAGGTTGAAGTTTGAAAGATAGGAGTCATAATAGCTCCGGTAGTAGCATCAGCCTCTACTCCGGCATGGATGGCTTTGGTGGCGAATTTCATCTTAGAATGATTGTTTGACATTTACTAACAGTTTTTTAATTTCTAACTAATCATAAAATATAACTGGAACTAAGTATTTTATTAATTAAGTAGTTGATAAAATCATTAATGATAATAGCCAGAAAGACAGTAAGTCACGAAGTTACACAAAGAAAAAAGATGAAGTTTAGTGATTCTTTCTGTCTTAGTGCCTTAAGTGGCTAAATATATAAGCTTTCTAGTTATTAAATTCCGCTAAACTAATGTTTCTGGTGATACTGAGCAATGGAAATGGTGTAGAGTGTTTATTTTTATGACCTTAGCACTAATTATAGTCTGTAAAGAGGGTTTAAATGGCAGAACAGGTAAGTCATATAATTAAAGACAAGCAATATTTTAAGTTTTGTTTATATGGGTTTCTTAAGAACCTGCGATTTTTTGAGCCTTTTCTAATAATTTTCTTCCTGCAAAAGGATCTGAGCTACCTTGAGATTGGCACTCTATATGCCATACGTGAAGTAGCCATTAATTTTTTTGAAATACCCTCCGGAATCATTGCTGATGCCTTTGGCAGGAGGCTCACCTTAGCCTCTACTTTCTTAATTTATATCATCTCTTTTTTATTGTTCTTCATTGGCGAAGGCTATTTTCTATTTGCTGCCGCTATGTTACTCTATGCCTTAGGTGATGCGACACGTTCCGGAATAAATAAAGCGCTAATTGTTAATTACCTCGTACGAACCAATCAATCAGACTTAAGGGTGGACTATTATGGCCATACAAGGTCCTGGTCACAGTTTGGCAGTGCTATCTCGAGCCTGCTTGCAGGTATTCTGGTCTTTTTTAATGAAAACTTGAATATTATCTTTCTGTTTTCGATTGTGCCCTATATCATTGATTTTTTTAATGTAATGTCATATCCTAAATATCTTGATGAGCATACCACTGCACGGGCAAATATTTTAACAAAGACACGTGTAACTTTAATGCTGTTTGTTAAGACAATTAAAAGCCGACGATTATTAAGAACTCTGGCAAACGCTGCCATTTACGGAGGATATTATAAAAGTCTTAAAGACTTCATCCAACCGTTTTTAAAATCAGCCATCCTGGTATCACCTGTTCTAATAATGTTTAGTGACCATGAGAGACTATCTATTATTCTCGGTTTAACCTATTTTCTAATGTTTATGGCTAGTGCTCTTGCATCTCGCAATGCAGAAAAAATCAAAAATTGGGTTGGCAATCGCACCAAACTTCTCAATGTCTCATTACTTCTTGGTACTCTTCTAGGTATCTTAAGTGGTATTATGATGACCTACTGGGTCTACCCGCTAGTGATCATCATGCTGTTTATCGTCTTACTGTTACTTGAAAACCTTAGAAAACCATCAGCGGTAGCTGAAATAACTATTATTGGTAAAGATGAAGTGCATACGAGTGTTCTCTCCGTAATGTCTCAATTCACTTCTATTTTTACAGCTGTATTAGTCATAATCATTGGCTTTATCGCAGATAAATATGGCATAGGGTATGGTATAAGTGCAGCCAGTCTTTTGATGCTCATTTTATATCCGTTTGCAAGGCTAAAAACCTACCAGTAAGTCAAAGGTTTTCTACGTGATTTGTGTCATACTTATATAGCAATTCTAGTTATAAATTTGACAACAAATAAAACATCATGAAGACCATATTAATATTTACCGCGAGCATTTTATTTATGATAAGCTGTGGGACAAAATCTACCAGTCAGGATGTAGCTAACGACGAACAGGCTGCCGTAAAGGAGTTAACAGATCATCCTGGGTATACGCTCTATAAGATGTATTGCATTGCCTGCCATGGTAATGCTGCCACACCTGAGAACAGGCTGGCACCACCAGCATTTATGGTTCATGACCGCTACAAGGCAGCATATGATAAAGAAGCCTTTGTTAAGCGCGTAGTTGCCTGGATAGACTCTCCCACTACCGAGAAATCTATTATGCCGGGGGCAGTAAGAAATTTTGATCTTATGCCACCACTGCCTCTTAGCCTCGAAGACAGAGAGAAAATCGCCGATTACTTCTATGAAACCGAATTTGAGGAGCCTGCTTGGTTTGGTGAATATGAGCGTGGTGAGCACCTAGGTATGCGTGGTAAAAATTAGATAATTACATTAAATGGTCTTAGTAGATGCTAAAACCATTAAGAGCCTTCTTTTGCGACGTTATAATTCAATTGAATTGAATCAAGAATAAATAACGGGATAAGAATCGAGATATAAGCTACAAAATCCCAGGGATCATAAGTTGCTGCATAGATTTCGAAATACTGTGCCCATTCGATAAGAAGACAAACAAGTAGAAAGATGGACAAGGTTTTTTTGGGTGTAAAAACCCGAGTCCATGTATTATCCGCATGTGCAGTAAACAGCCCTCTGAACAATATATAATTCCATGCCGGGCCAGTAATGTCCAGCACATACCCCTGCCAAAAAACTCCCCACTCTACCCAAGTAGTAGACAACCCGGATACACCCAAAACAACCATCCCTGCAGCCCAATATGGAGCAAACCTATCATGCCTATGCTCTACCTGACTAGTCATTCTTCTAATTCTCCCAATATTAATAATACTAGTAGCTTAAATGGTCTTAGCAAATGCTAAGACCATAAAGAGTAACATCTATCTTGGCCTGGGCACAGAAATATGCTGTCCAAGGAAAATGGCATTTAAGAACAATCGATTAGTTCCATACCATGAGCCTCTAAAATTAGGATTGTCAGCAAATAATACTACCCTGCCCCTGCCAACAGCACTTACAATAATTGAAGCTGATGGCTTAAGGTATTTTTTCATATTCTGATCACTGATAAAGCCATCAATATGAGGGTTTGCCGTATATTTTGCTACCGTAGAATACTCATTTTTACTAGCCGCAATCCAGACATTGCTATTCCTGTATACCGGTAAAAGTTTATCATGATAACCAAAAGCTAACGGATGTGTTAAATCCAGGTCCACCTGGAAAATAGCTCCCCCTACTCTCTCCTTACCGAGGTTTTGAGAAGCATCTACATATGGCTTTCTTACTACCACTTTTTCTTCCTTTTTATCCTTTTTCTTATCAGGATCAGTAACCAGTGACTCTTTGACAAGTTTTTTCTTTATAGCCCATTCGGAAGCACCACGAGTTGTAATCAGGGTATTGCCCTTTTGAACCCACTGCTTGATTCTTTGAATCTTTGCTGAATCGAGCAACGAATAACTACCTGATACCATTACCATCACGTTATATTTATCCAGGTTGGCCCTGTTGAACATACTAACTTTAAGCTTGGTAATAGGCATATCAACCCTTGTGTCAAGAAGATGCCACACCTCTCCGGCCTCGTAAGAAGAAACGCCATCATCGATAAACATTAATGCTTTAGGTTTCACTAGAGAGCGTATGTTATTACTTCCAAGATCTATACCCGATGAGCTCATGCCACTCTTGACATCATAAATATCTACACCATACTTCTTGCTACCTGCACTTAGTATCTGATAAAGTGAATCAGCTGAGATTTTCTGCCTTTTTACATGTACAAATAGAGTACCATAGCTAAATGACCTATTTTGCCCACCTGCTTCAATGCTGAATGGCTTAAAAGCGCTACTTAGTATTGCTCCGCGATCCTGGAGATAATATGTTAGAGCCGAAGCATTATACTCATCCCAATTAATAAGATATCCGTAAGAAGATTTTTGTACAGCTTCAGTCTTCTTAACATTAGTTTCTTTGGTTACCTCTGAACCTTTTTTAAGCGTACCGGTAACTGAAGCATACTTCATATTATAAAAATTTGCTACCGACCAGGCCGACGCATCATAATAGACGCTATCACGATATTCATCATAGGTTTCGAACATGGACTGTACCATACGGTACTGAGGTTGAACTGTTGGCACTATATAGGCCTTACCCGGCTTATAAGAATAGCCACCACTTGTTGTTGAACCTGAAAGCTCATATACCTTGATTCGGTGAATGAGCAGCTTATCTATAAAAGCACGCGTACGACTTTCGTCAAAATTATCACCAAATACATAGCCGGCAATTTTGCTACTCTTGGCATTGGTCAGTGCCGACTTAAAGAATGCCTTCTGATAATCAAAAAGCATTTTCTTGTTATCAACGGCAGCCTCAACAGTTGCTAAACTAGAAGTATATTGATTACGAATAGTAAAGGCAAAAGTGATCTTTCCTGTTGGTGTTTGTTGTACATGCCCCCTGGAGCTTGCTTGCTCAAATAAAAGCGCTAACCCTCCCTGCAGGTCGGGATATGAAGATCCATAACCCGGGTAAGTGCCATCAAAAGACTCTTTTGTGTAATAGAGTGAGCCAATTGCATCTAAATTCTTCCTGTAATAGCTCGCGAAAACATCATTCAGAGTGGTGTAGTTTTCTTTAGGCATAATTGGGTTCTTCGCAGCATTGGGTTTCATAGGCTCAAAGAAATATGTAGAGTTTGTGCCCATCTCATGAAAATCAGTTACCACATTTGGGTACCACTGATGAATCCAGTTTAATTTACCACGGCTCTCCGGATTTATTGCCAGTAGCCAGTCACGATTTAAATCAAACCAATAATGATTGGTTCTGCCTCTAGGCCAGGCTTCGTTATGTTCTGCATCAATTGGGTCAGCAACAAGCGGTGTGCCACGATATTGGTTTGCCCACTGGGTATGCCGGTCGCGACCATCAGGATTAATCGTGGGGTCAATGAATATAACCGCACCTTTAAGGTAGTTTAATGCAACTTGATTTTTTGAAGCAACTAAGGTATAGGCTGTAAGCATAGCTGCCTCGGAGCTAGAAGGCTCATTACCATGAACACTATAAGCAAGGTTTACAAAGACAGGCAGATTTGAAATATCGGGAGTTGTAGCATTTGGGTCTACGAGAGCCATATGCTGCTGCTTTAAATTATCAAGATTTTTTAAATTCTCCGGATCAGTGATGGTGAGGATCACCAGGTCACGATGCTCATGGGTTTTACCATAGCGCATAATCTGTGCTCTGTTGGAAAGCTGCGCAAGCTTATCCAGATAAGCCACGATACGATCATGGCGCGTGTGCTGGCTACCTATGGGGTATCCAAGAAATTCTTCCGGCGAAGGAATATTCTGATCGAAAGGCTCATAAGCTTTAAAAAAGTAAGACTGGGCTGACATTTGTATAGAAACAAATGTGAGAATGGTGGCGAAAAGCAGTTTAAATATTTTCATTTTATCGGGTTATGATTTGCCAATAAAATTAATAATAGAGAAACGAAAAACACCACCCGTCAGATACGTATGATGCCATTTATCAAATAAGCTTAAGTTCGAACTACTATTACTTTAATAAAAAAGAAATTCAGACGATTAGAGACTTAGTTATTTAGATTAAACTACTTCGTGTTAGCTTTGTCCATGAGCTTACAAAAAATAGGTCTGGTAAAAGACGATCCATGGCTGGAACCGTATGAGCAAGATATTAAGCACCGCCTAAGTACTTATAAGAATCGGCGGGAAAGTATTGAAAAAACATATGGATCTCTGGAGCAATATGCCTCAGCTTATACTTATTATGGTTTTAATTATGATGATACTAAAAGAGGCTGGTGGTATCGAGAGTGGGCTCCAAATGCAGATTCTCTTACTCTAATAGGCGATTTTGATGAGTGGCAGGATGGCCTGCCTCTGACTAAAGATAAAGATGGTGTTTGGCAGGTGTTCATAGGTGATCAACACAAGATAAAACATCAGTCGTTAGTAAAAGTACGTATTGGCAGCAATGGCATAATACGTGATAGGTTACCAGCGTATATTCAACAGGCTATTCAAGACCCTCAATCTGCTGACTTCTGTGGCCAAATTTGGCATCCTGTAAAGGATTTTAAATGGACAGACAAGAAATTCGACATCAATTCCATTGGTCAGCCGATTATTTATGAAGCTCATGTGGGTATGGCGCAGGAAAAAGAGGGCGTTGGCAATTATCGTGAGTTTGCAGATGAAGTTTTACCACGAATAAAAAGTCTTGGCTATAACTGTATCCAGCTTATGGCTATTAAAGAGCATCCATATTATGGCTCTTTTGGTTATCATGTAGCTAATTATTTTGCTCCTTCTTCCAGATTCGGTTCGCCTGAAGAGTTAAAATATTTAGTAAATTCAGCGCATAAGCTGGGGATAGCGGTTATTATGGATGCCGTTTATTCGCATGCAGTAAAAAATATTGCTGAAGGTCTCAATGATTTTGATGGATCCGGGCATCAATATTTTCACGAAGGCGGCAAGGGCTATCATACTGGCTGGGACTCTAAACTCTTTAATTATGGCAAGCCCGAAGTCTTACAATTTCTATTATCAAGTGTTAAATACTGGCTTGAGGAGTTCCATTTTGATGGTTTTCGCTTTGATGGCGTTACCTCAATTTTATATGAGCACCATGGCGATCACGTAGAGTTTGATCATTATGATAAGTATTTCAAGCATCAAATAGATAAGGATGCCATCATTTTCCTGCAACTTGCCAACGATCTTACCCATGAAATAAAGCCAGGGGCGATAACCATTGCTGAAGACATGAGTGGAATGCCGGGTATCAGTAGAACTATAGAAGATGGTGGTATTGGTTTTGATTATCGTTTGGGAATGGGTATTCCTGATTACTGGATCAAGCTGCTGAAACACACACCCGATGAAAACTGGGATATTTATCAAATTTGGGAGGTATTGAATAACCGTCGTTATAAGGAAAAAACAATTGCCTACGCAGAATCGCATGACCAGGCCTTAGTTGGTGACAAAACACTGGCTTTTTGGCTAATGGACAAGGAAATGTACTGGCATATGTCTGCCAATGATGATAATGTTGTTATTGATAGGGGAATCTCTCTTTTAAAATTAATTCGGCTTCTCACAGCCAGTCTTGGCGGTGAAGGTTATCTTAACTTTATCGGCAATGAGTTTGGCCACCCTGAATGGATTGATTTTCCCAGAGAAGGGAATGACTGGAGTTATAAGTACGCTCGCAGGCAATGGTCTTTGGTAGATAATGAAGAATTGAAGTACAAATACCTTAATGACTTTGATACTGCTATGGTGCACTTGCTCTCTGAGACTAATATTTTAAGCGCACGTCCAGGCCAACAACTTAATATGGATACCGAAAATAAGATTATCATATTTGAGCGAAATAATATTTTGTTCTTATTCAACTTCAATGTCTCTAAATCAATTGCTGATTATTCATTTAATGTGCCTCTGCCCGGGAAATATAAAATTGTGCTTAATTCAGATGACCCAAGTTTCGGTGGTCACGGACGAGTTGATGATAAAGCAATTTATCCCACAAAAGAAACTATTAATGGCAAACATCAACTCCAGATTTATCTGACTAATAGAACTGCTTTGGTTTTGAAAAAAACTACAGCCTGATCATCTACGTAATCGCAACTCAAGATCCGTAAGATAATTCAGTAGTTGTCTATAGTTTTGATTACGGTCAATTTTATTTTCAAATCGACTGATACTGCGAAAATGATTTGCGGAAGCCAATGAGAGGATCAATTCTGTTAGGCTTTGATTCTTTTTGGAATTCGCCGACAAACCTACTTCCTTAACCCTTCTCAAATATTCATTTTGTAGAGAGTTTCCAATCAAATACGATATGTCCTGGCCATTAAAAGCCAGTGCCACAGTATCCGGCAAGCTATATACCGCGCTTTTAGATTTAGCCTCAATTGAATCTGCAAAGCCTACCGGTTTAATTTTAGTATCGCTAAGAATCTCAACTGATTTTTTACTCATCCCATCAAGTCCATAAACTCCCAAGTGATTTTGTGCTTCTTCTATATGATAAACATCACCAACTAGCACCAGGGAGATGTCCTTGTTAACAGATTGAAAAATTCTATCCATACCCCGATCGCCCTGGAACCAGGGAATTTTAGGAGCCAACACGGCTTTAAATCCTAAGCTGCCAAGAAGTTCGGCAAGATCATTAGAATATATGTTAGCTGTGTTATAAAAGCCAATTGGCATAGTATCGAAGACATTTTCAAGCATTTTCACTTGCTTTTCCACTTCTATCTTAAATAATGATGCAGAAAAAAGGCTACTGAGCGAATGATAATAGGTTCC
>Ga0164313_10001134_pt1 | contig 23253 bp, 16 predicted proteins | sample GuaBasSedimGuay4_FD_113735 | JGI IMG/M metagenome (GOLD analysis project Ga0164313, IMG submission 113735) | Subseafloor sediment microbial communities from Guaymas Basin, Gulf of California, Mexico - Guay4, Core 4569-4, 0-3 cm | ecosystem: Environmental > Aquatic > Marine > Hydrothermal vents... | reverse complement strand
TAATCGGTAAATTTTCAATATATGTTTCATCAGGGTTTTCGTTAATTTGCCAGTGCCGTTTACCCATTCCTTGGAAGATAAAAACATTATAGTTATCAATATGTGCACCAACACTTGAACCCTTTACAGAGTAAGTGGACATAATATCATCAAATTGCCATGTCGGGATAAAGTTAAGCATATCCTTTATTTGACGAAACTCTTTAAAATACAATTCTAAATTGTGAACAATAAGAGTCCACTTATCTTTCTCATTTCTTGGAAATTGATTTTTAGTGAAGGGGCCAAGCATTGCGTCCCAAGGAATTTCTTCTCTGGCCATTGTGACCATTCGAGTTTCAAAATTCTCATTTTGTGCCATCTCTAATAAATCTTGAGGGGTGGCCAAATGATCAACATTAGAAAAGGCCCGCTTAACAAAGAGAGGTTTTTTCTGCCAATAGTTCTGTAAAAAATTTTCAGGTGTAATTCCACCAAGAAATTGTTCAATTGTATTTTTCATGTGCGCAGCATAGATGAAATATAACGATTTTATTACATGATAAATATTAACTTATTACAGTTCTGTGACGTAATTACAGTAAATTACAGAAGACAGATCCCTCAATCGTTAATTTTGGTGTGTCTATAGCGGCGGGGAGACTTGCTGGGAAGTAGCAAGACGCCCCAATTTTATTTTGCCTAAAACTTCTACTTTTTTAAAATTATGTTTCTTGAAAAGATTGAAAGGACAATCCAAAAGATGGTTCTAAAGGTCATTGCTCCAACAGTTCTCATTTCATAAGGGTTATTAAAGAAGATGGTGATGCCAAAAGCAACAAATACTAACACTGTTGAGAGTGCTAAGGTCATCGCAAAATATACGGACCAATTTTTTTTAAGAAAGATACCAATTCCAGTTATAATATAGAAAAAACCAGCACAAAAATTAAACCAAAGAACAAAGGGAACGTAGTTCCCTGCAAATTGTTTTCCCGCTTCACCACCAAATAAAGCAAACCCCCCTGACTTTATAGTCAGTATGCCAAAACCAATAGCAAGAATGCTTAAAATAGTAGTTATTAACATGTTATTTTTTTTCATTTCTCTCATATGGAGCTCCGAAATTTTAGCAAAGGAAAATTATGATCAGTTATCGAGAAAAAATAAAAGACCTCTCGCTTGAGAGATCTTTTGAGATTTAAGCAAAGATTGGCCTAGTTTCGTGAAAACTTTTTATCTGAGGTTAAGGATTTTAAGAATGCCTTTACATCAGTGATAAAACCTCGCCCAACTTGACGGCCCAACTGATGTTTGGCCATTAAGCGAATTGCCTCATTTAAACTTTTTATTGATCCATCATGAAAATATGGCCCTGTTTCGGCCACATTCCTAAGTGAAGGAACCTTGAAGACTTTTTTATCGTCAGGATTTTTTGTAACAGTGAAGCGCCCAAGGTCCTTTGTTGGATATTCCTCAACAGATCCTAAGAGTTGATAAGAGTTTCCACCTAAACCTGGCCCACTGTGGCAAGAAACACAATCCATGTGCATGAATTTTTTAAGCCCTCTTTTTTCTTGAGAAGTTAATGCATTCATATTCCCATTTAAAAAATCATCAAAACGTGAAGGAGTCATGAGTGTCTTTTCAAATGCCGCAATAGCAACTCCTATATTATTATATGTGAGTGGCCGTTTTTGTTTTGGGAAAGCTTTTTTAAAGGCCTTAACATACATGGAAATGGAGCCAATCTTTTTCACTACTGCACTCTTGCTGGGCATACCCATTTCAACTGGATTTAAGATCGGTCCAAGTGCTTGTTCTTTTAAATCTTTTGCTCTCCCATCCCAAAATTGAGCAATATGGATAGCAGCATTAAATGTAGTAGGAGAATTTCTATCACCATGCTTGCCTTCATGCCCTGGAGAAGTGCTTTTATTATCGACCCCAAAGCTATCTAGTAGGTGGCATGAATTACAAGATATTGTGTCATTTACTGAGAGTCTTTTATCTAAGTATAATTTCTTACCAAGTGCGATGAGTTTTTTGTTTTTGTTTATATCTATAACACTATGGTCAATAGGTTCAAAATAATCTTTTATATCAACCATGTCGGCCTTACTTAATAGCGTATTACGACCTTGCCCTCGACCATGACCTTGCCCTCGACCATGACCTTGCCCTCGAGCATAACCTTGCCCTCGACCTCGTTGCGAATAAGAGTTCTGTGAAAGTCCTAATAAAAAAACACCAATAATGGCCAACTTACTATAATAATTCATTTTTACATTTTTCCTTTTGTCAGAGATAAGAAAATTAAGATGTTATATAATGTTTTTTTTATAACGATATGAAAAGATATTATTGTTGCTGTTGGTTGTAATCTTTTTGCAGCTAATATTTACTTTTTGATGTTATAATCTCTCACCATTTTTTAGTAGAATTCACCACTGCGGATTTTCTTGCCAAACCATCTCCTATAGTGGTGAGTTGCCCTTATTTTTATTCTATTTCTCTCAATATATAAAGTGGCAGCTGCAGCAAAGTTACACCTCATATATCCACAATTAAAAATATAATCCTTTATTTTGGTCCCACTCGCTGAAGCGCCACCTTCGTTGAGATTTAATTTATAAAGGGAGGCGATATCCTTTCCTGGTAATATTGGAGCTGCTTTAGAATCATTATTAAAGTTTACTACATAGAGTTCCTTCGTTCGGCAATCTTCAATGATCGATTGGTTTTGTTTCGCCGAGAAATTGAGAGGTCTACTAGGCTTAAATTTATCTAATATATTTGCCGTTTTAGAAATTGATACTTTACTACCGTGAATTAATATATATCTTTGATCGCTTCTCCTCCTATGAAATGAAATCCCCATTCCAATGGTCATCTGAATTTTAAAAAGTTCTTTAGGATTTTTAGGATCTCTAACATCATAAAATTGAATATAGTCTGGACCGCTGGTTTTGTAGGCCTGATTAGGAACGGCCAATACATCTCCCGCAACTGATATTCCACCTGGATGCCAAAGATTTCCTTTTCCAATAATCATTTTTTTTACAACTCTGCCTCTGTTTATAACAAATAGATGCGCCTCTTTTCTTTTGAAATCACCTCCAGAGATAATAAAATTATTTGATCCCTTTAATTTTGCTATTCCTTGAAAGTGATTATCTAAACCAAGAGTGTTTTTATTAAATAAACTCATTCTATAATTTTGACTATGAAATACTCTCGAATTGACGTTGAAATCATAATACCTTCTGGGCCTTTTTCTCATTCTGTCTAAACTCTTTTGTATATTATTTGCACATTGAGAGTAAGAGTGGCTTTTAAATCCATATGACTTTTTAGGTACAGTAGGTTTCTTTTTTTGCCAAGGCCATCTTATAGGTCTAGGTCGCTTCGATCCTCTTGAGGAAGTCTCAAATGAAAGAAGAGATAAAATTAAAAGTATATAAATATTCATTAGGAAGTTCTCCTTAAATTAATGGCCTTGCATTTTTAAATATGTTTCAAGTCCAGATGGAAGGGTCCCTTCTTTTTGGAGCTTTTTTATTAACTTAGAACTATTTTTAGGGTCAATCTCAAAGTAAGTTGAAATAATGGATCTCGAAATATTCTCATTATTAATATTATTAATAATATCTATTGTTTCCGCCTGAATAAGAGAGTCATTTTCTTTACTTGCGTGTAGATAAGTTGCAAATATTTGTGATGAGGATTTAATTCCGGTTTTAAGTGCTGATTCACTTTTATCGATTAACAAAATAGTGCTATTGGTGAATTTTTGTAATTCATTTAAAGCAATTTTTCTTACTTGATCTTCTTTTCCTTTTATTTGGGCCATTTTCATAAATAGCATCCCTTTGACTCTTGTTGGGATATGATCTCTATAATTTGTAATTAGCTTTGATATTTCATCTAGCGATTCATCAGGATTCTTTGATATTTTTTCATCTAGAGTAATTTCTGCTTTATCAAGATTATCAGCGTCTAGTGACGTTGATAAAGAGTTATTTAGGATATAAGAGATTAATTCTTCAGATATTTTAACTTGAGTAAGGTCAAGACCAAACTTCTTTTGAAATAAATTTAGGGGCGATTTTATCTCTTTTGGTGATAGGGTATCTTTTGTTGCCTCACGAGGGACAGAAGTCTCAATAACTTCCTCACTAGATTGGTCCTGTGACTTCTCTAGTATGGATGAAGTCGAACTTTCTTGTGGGGAATCCTTTGAGAAATCAAAAGAAATAAAGAAAACACCTGCTATTATAAAAATAAGCAAAATTATAATATATTTGGCCATGAATTCTTTCCTCGATCTATTTTATTTATTAGTAAGATAATTTCTTCCTAAATATTATCGGAGATATTATTTTTTTTTAAAATTAATTATGGAAAAGCGATAATAAAAAGTATATTGAGGTGGTACTTATTTGTTATTACGAGTATTAGGAATAACAATATTTATTGAATTAAATTAAATCTTGAGGAGCATCTTATGAAGATCAAAGCTGCCGTTGCCTGGGGCCCAAACCTACCGCTTAAAATTGAAGAAGTTGATTTGGAAGGGCCAAAAAAGGGCGAAGTGTTGATAAAAGTAATAGCTTCTGGTGTTTGTCATACAGATGCTTACACTCTTTCAGGAGAAGATCCAGAAGGTTTATTTCCTGTGATATTAGGACATGAAGGAGGTGGAATTGTAACTGAAATTGGCGAGGGAGTCACAACTTTAAAAGTAGGTGATCATGTGATTCCACTTTACACTCCAGAGTGTGGCCAATGTAAATTTTGTAAATCAGGAAAAACCAATCTTTGTCAAAAAATAAGAGAAACTCAAGGTCGGGGGCTTATGCCTGATGGGACGAGCAGGTTTTCAAAAGATGGCCAACTTATCTATCACTATATGGGCACATCTACTTTCGCTGAGTACACTGTAGTTGCTGAAATTTCTTTGGCCAAAATAAGTAAAGATGCCCCACTAGAAAAAGTATGTCTGCTCGGTTGTGGCGTTACAACGGGAATTGGCGCCGTTTTTAATACAGCTAAAGTGGAAAAAGGTGCAACTGTTGCAGTCTTTGGTCTCGGTGGTATAGGACTATCGGTGGTTCAAGGTGCTAAAATGGCAAATGCAGGGAGAATTATTTGTATTGATATTAATGAAGATAAATTTAAAATGGCCAAAAAGTTTGGAGCAACTGATGTAATTAATCCAAAAAACTTTGACAGGCCCATTCAAGAGGTTATTTGTGACTTAACAGAAGGTGGGGTTGATTATTCTTTTGAATGTATTGGAAATGTCGATGTGATGAGGTCCGCGCTTGAATGTTGTCATAAAGGTTGGGGGGAATCAATTATCATTGGTGTTGCAGGATCAGGAAAAGAAATAAGTACTAAACCTTTTCAACTGGTTACCGGAAGAGTGTGGCGAGGAACTGCTTTTGGTGGAGTTAAAGGTCGCAGCGAACTTCCAGGATACGTAGATAAGTATATGTTGGGTGAAATAAATCTAGATGACCTGATAACTTTTAAACTCCCGCTAGAAGAAATCAATAAAGCTTTCGATTATATGCACGCAGGAAAAAGTATTAGAACGGTTCTTGATTTTGGCCATAAAGTTGATGAGGAGAAGCTATGATTTACATATTACGCATTATAATTTTAGGGCTCTATTTAGGACTCACAGGTCTTATGGGGATTATCATCTCCCTCCTTAGGCCTTTTAATCCAAGTAATCCTTACGCCTTCGCCAGACTTCTCACCATATTTGGTTTTAAGCTTGGGGGTTGTAAATTTAAAATAAAAAATAAAAGTGGATTAATAAAACACAAGCCTTGTCTCTATATTTCAAATCATCAATCTCTCTTTGATGTTATTACCTGTGGTGCCATGGTCACGCCAAGAACGGTGAGCGTGGGGAAAAAAAGTTTAAGGTGGATACCTTTTTTTGGTCAATTTTACTGGCTTTCAGGAAATATCCTAATCGATAGATCAAATAAAAAAAAGGCCTTAAAAAGTATGGACGTGGTCACTAAATCTCTAAGAGAAAAAAATATTTCAGTTTGGATATTTCCTGAGGGAACACGAAGTAAAGGACAAGGCCTTCTTAAATTTAAAAAAGGTGCCTTTTATACCGCCATAAATGCCCAGGTTCAGATTGTTCCCATTGTGATTAGCTCTTATGATAAATTTTTAGATTTAAGAAAACTAAATGCGGGAAATATTGTGGCCGAGGTTTTAGATCCGATAGAAACTAAGGGTAAAACTCTTGAAGATATTAACGATCTTTTAAATGAGTGCTACCTAAAAATGAATGATTGTTTTAATAAGCTAAATGATGAGTTAGCGAAGAAAGAAAGGCCTCTCTAACGAGAGGCCATAAATTATTTTTCGCTACAAAAACATTTATAAACCAGACCCGCAAGTATCGCTCCTACTATTGGGGCCACCCAAAAGAGCCATAATTGTGAAATCGATGCGCCTCCAGCAAAAATTGCAACACCTGTTGATCTAGCAGGATTCACAGAAGTATTAGTTACCGGAATACTAATTAAATGAATTAGAGTAAGACCTAAACCAATGGCGATTGGAGCAAAACCTGCAGGTGCTCTTTTATCCGTTGAACCTAAAATGATCATTAAAAACATAAAAGTCATCACCACTTCACAAACAAGAGCTGCAATCATGGAATATCCACCAGGTGAGCTGGCGCCAAATCCATTGGTAGCAAAGCCGGCGGTTACATCAAATCCCGCTTGTCCGCTGGCAATTACATATAAAATCGCAGCACCGGCAATACCTCCTAAAACTTGGGAGGTTATATAAGGAACGAGTTCTTTTGCCTCAAACCTTCCACCGGCCCAAAGTCCTAAGGAAACAGCAGGGTTTAAGTGACATCCTGAAATATGCCCAATAGCGAAGGCCATGGTGAGAACTGTTAGTCCAAAAGCAAAAGAGACTCCTAAGAGTCCAATACCAACTTCTGGAAAGGACGCTGCCAGAACAGCACTTCCACAACCACCAAGAACCAGCCAAAAGGTTCCCATAAATTCTGCACCCATTTTCTTTAAATCCATTTAATTCTCCTTAAATTTTATACTTAGTTAATTTTAATATTGTACGGGTTATATGCAAAAAAATTCAGGAAATTAAGCAATAGACCGAGGGGTATAGTCAGTTAAACTGAAGGAGAAGGAAATGAAGATTTTATTAACATGGTTGTTTATTTTTTCGACAACATCTGTTTATGCCTTAGATAAGCAACTGCTTAAGGAGGCAAGGCAGGCAATTAATGTATTAAAATCAGCAGATCCAAATCTAAAGAGTGTCTTTAGTAGTGCCCATGCCTACGCCGTTTTACCAAATGTTGGGCAAGGGGGATTTATAGTAAGTGTTATTCATGGAAACGGCATTGTCTTTAAGGGAGGTAGTCCAATTGGCTCAACCGAGATGAAGCAGGGATCAGTGGGGTTCTCCATCGGTGGGAAATCTTTTATTGAAGTGATCTTTTTCCAAAATTCTCAGTCCCTTAAAAACTTTACTGAGGGAAATGCCAAGTTTACCGCGGGCTCGAGTCTCTATAATTTAGTTAAAGGAAAGCCTCAAAAGGTAAAATATAAAGAAGGAATGGCAGTTGTAACCATGGTTAAAGGTGGGCTTATGTTAGATACCAGTATTGGCGGGCAGGATTTTGACTATAAAGCAAAGTGATATTCATCAAAGATAATTAATTTCAAGCCCTGTATGAACTATTCCCTTGGAGATGAAATATTTTCCTGTGAAGAGATTATCTCCAAGTATTTTTTTTTCAAACTCTCTTTTTGCCCGAATTTTAAAAGTTTTATCTTTAGAATTAATTTCCACAATCTGTGCATGTTCAAAGTAGAAAAAACTCTTGGTGAGAGGGTATACTGCCTTAAAAAAACATTCTTTGGCAGAGTATGCCAAGGTAACAAACTCCTGGATATCTCCAAAAATTAATTCTTTTTCTTTATCAAATAAAATATTATTTATCATCTCCCTCGCCAAACTTGGAGAAACGATAAACTCACAGTCATGTCCTATGGATTTGATACTTTTATCAATTGAAATTGCTACTGAGATAAAATTTTTGCTATGGGTGATGGAGCCAACTGTATTTTTGGGCCATATAGGCGTTCGATCCTCATTTGATAAAATATGATCAACCTCTATGCCTTTAGAGGCCAAGGCCTTAATGGCACAAAAACGTCCCGCAATGTATTCGGCCTTTCTTGAATCAGAAAAACGTCCATGTATTGGTTCTAAACTTGGATAGTTTTTTAAAACGGCGTCGGTATTAAAAAAGGCCGAGAGATGTTTAATTTTATCTGAAAAAATGGGTGGTGGTTTTACCCAGTTAAAATCCATACAATATGGCCCCTAAATTTAAGGCAGTCTGCTTTATTGGATGGGTTTAAATCACATAATGAAAGGGAAAATAAAGGTTTTTATTTAGTTTGATGTATTTTAAACAGGGTATTGTGATCTATATGGCCAAGTTCATTTTCAATAATTAAGTATAGGTGGGGTTTTTCTAGGAATTGGACTACTGTCCCAGGTGATTCTAGTTAGTTACCAGATAAGTATTTACAATTTATTGATTTAACGCTACGAAAGAAGGTCTTATGCGAGGCAATTCATTTGGTAAATTATTTTCTCTGACCTCCTTTGGAGAATCCCATGGCAAGGCCTTGGGAGTGGTTATTGATGGAGTTCCCTCAAACCTCTCATTCTCTTTGGAGGATCTTCAAAAAGAACTAGATCGCAGGGCGCCAGGAAAACTTCCAGGTACAACTTCTAGGGCCGAGCCCGATAAGGCCGAAATTCTATCTGGAATTTTTGAAGGAAAAACTCTAGGGACCCCAATTGCTGTTATTGTCCAAAATCTAAAACAAAAAAGTAGTGACTATGAATCCTTAAAGGATGAATACCGTCCAGGGCATGCAGATAAAACAACCCTTTTAAAATATGGAATTCGCGATCACCGTGGTGGTGGTCGATCAAGCGGCCGAGAAACTTTATCTAGAGTTATCGCCGGGTATTTTGCAGGCCTTATCATACCTAAAGTAAAAGTCAGATCTTTCATCAATAAACTTGGGCCTTTTGAAACAGAAAAAAATCCCCAGGAACTAATCTATTCAGATGATCCCTACATACTTTCTTTTGGTGAAAAAAGAGAAGAGGTTATTAATTTTTTAAATAATCTGAAAAAAAATGGGGAATCGGTTGGTGGTCGAGTTTCTATTTTAATAGATGATTGTCCAAAAGGTCTTGGTGAACCCGCCTTTGATAAACTTAAGGCCGATTTGTCCAAGTCTCTTTTTTCAATAGGAGCAGTTACCTCTGTTTCACTAGGAAAAGGATATAGTATGGCCGATTATTCTGGATCTGAAATTTCAAATGATCCAACGAATTTCGGGGGAATTGAAGGTGGAATTTCAAATGGAGAGAGAATTTTTTTAGAAGTCACTTTTAAGCCAACTTCAACCGTTGGGGAGAAGGCCAAAGAGGGAAGGCATGACCCTTGTATTATTCCTAGAGCGCTTCCTGTAGTTGAGTCAATGGTTAAAATCGTTTTGGCCGATCACTTTTTAAGACAAAGAGCTTATGAAGGAATTTAAATCAACTAAATTTCATTTTGGGCCCATCACTGAAACTTTTAATAACATTAGTTCATATATTATCGTCGATGAAAATATCTATAATATTTATAAAAATCATTTTAAAAAAGAATCAGTCTATATAACTCCTGCTGGAGAAAGTTGTAAAAACTTTAAAGAAGTAGAAAAGTGTCTAAATTTTTTTTTGGATAAGGGAATTAATCGAAAGTCGCATCTAGTAGTTATAGGTGGTGGGGCAACTAGTGATTTTGGTGGTTTTGTAGCATCGATTCTTCTTCGTGGCATAAGTTTTAGTATTATTCCCACATCTCTTTTGTCTATGGTGGATTCAAGTATTGGTGGGAAGACCGCAGTAAATACCATTTCAGGCAAAAATCTGATTGGGGCCTTTCATCTGCCGGAAAATATCTGGATAGATCTAGACTTTTTAAAAAGCCTTCCATCGCAGGAAATAGAAAGTGGGATGGGGGAAATTCTAAAATACGCTTTTTTAAATGATGAAATTTATCAAACCGTCAAAAATAAAGCTCCTATAGAAAAGATAATAAAAGCTTGTGTTTATTATAAAAACCAAGTCGTGAAATGTGACTTTTTAGAGGCCGGTAATCGAAAGATTTTAAACTTAGGTCACAGTATCGGGCATGCTTTAGAGGTTCACTACAACCTCTCTCATGGTGAGGCGGTTAGATGGGGAATCTTTCTTGTTTTTAATATTTTTAATCTAAATGATCTTAAAAAAGAATTTAAAGGATTAAATCATATCCTCTTTGGAAGTTATAAAAAACCTAGCTGGCTAGGCAGTGATTTAGATGTGGCAAGTCTAATGGATTTGGTTAAAAAAGATAAAAAGAAAATAAGTAATGATAAAATCGAATTGGTTATTCTTGAAAAAATAGGTAAACCAAAACTTATGCCTATGACCTTTAGTGAGCTACAAAACCGACTGGAAGAGATTAAACATGAACTCGGTTAAAGTAGAACCTGGATATTTAAAAAAGAAACTAAAAGTTCCTACTTCAAAATCCTATGCCAATAGGTTGCTGATTCTTGGGGCCTTAACTCCTGAGCTTTTTAAAATTGAATCGATGCCTTTTTCAACTGATGTAACAAGTCTGGTTAATTGTTTGAAAGAAATCGGACTTGATATAGAATTAAGCGGGGATTGCTTAACTCTTAAAAACTCTTTTCCCGAATGTGAAAAAGATTCTAATGTTTTTTTAGAACCTGGAGATGGTGGAACTACGACAAGGTTTTTAATAGGTCTTCTGGCCAGAGGGAAAAAAACTTATAGAGTTAAACTATCTTTAGAAATGAGTGTTAGGCCGATGGATGATCTAATTCATAACCTCTTAGAGCTTGGAGTTTATGTAAAAAAAACTGAGGACATATTAGAAATCAAAGGGCCTTATAAATTAAAAGAACAAATTACGGTAGAAGGTAACAAGTCGACCCAATTTGCTAGTTCACTGGCCTTGGCCTTAGCAGATAAAAAAACGACCATAAAAATTAATAATTTAAGAAATTCCAAAACCTACTTTTCCTTAACCAACTCTCTGATCAAGGATTTTAAAAAGGGACAAAGAAACTTTAGAGTACCCCTAGATTTTAGCAGTCTTTCTTATCCATTTGCTCTTGGGTTAATTGGTGGAGATATAGAAGTTCAAGATTTCGCCATGGACCGGCTTCAGGCAGATGCTAAATTACTAGATTATTTTAAAGATTTCATCAATATAGAAGAAGGCGTTTTAAAAATTAATAACCTAGTAAATCTAGAACCTGTTGAGATTGATTGTTCAGACTGTTTAGACTTGGTCCCTGCCTTGGCCTTTATTTGCTCCAATATTTTAGGAAAAAGTATTTTAAAAAACTTAGAGGGCCTTTTGTTTAAAGAGACAAATAGAGTTAAAGAAATCATGAATTTACTCACCCTTTTTAACGTATCGCATCACTTAAGTTCAGGTTATTCTCTAGAGATTGTGGGGTCTTCTCAAAAATCTGGTTTTGTGGAGTATGACTGCCCGCAAGACCATCGTATGGCCATGACTGCATTTTTATTCATGAAAAGAAATAGTGGAGGCATTATTATTAATGCGAGCTGCGTCAAAAAGTCCTTTCCAGGTTTTTTTACCTCATTATCCTGATTGCTCTCTTTATTACAGTATATCTTTACAAGTTTTTTATAGCGCTCTATGCTACCGATGCTTATTAAGGGGGCGTTATGGATGTATATTACAAAGAATACTTAGGGTTAGAGGGTCTTTTAAATTCTCAAAAAGAACGTTCTAAAAGACATGATGAAACACTTTTTATCATAGTTCACCAGGCCTTTGAACTTTGGTTTAAGCAGATACTTCATGAATTTGATTCCATCATTGATATTTTTTCTCAGGATTCATTTAAAGAGAAAGATTTAGGACTTTGTCTTTCTAGATTAGAGCGAGTTACAAAAATTCAAGGACTATTTCTTCCTCATTTGGAAATTTTAGAGACCATGTCTCCTATGGATTTTTTAGAATTTAGAGATGAAATAAGGCCTGCCTCTGGCTTTCAAAGTATTCAATTTAGAGAAATTGAGCTTAAGATGGGACTTCCTAAAGAAGTTAGTACCGTTTCAGATAGAACTTATTTTTTAGAAAAAATGATTAAAAAGGAAGACTTAGATTATCTTGAAGGAATCGAACAAGAAAAATCACTCTTTGACCTTCTTGAGAACTGGCTAGAGAGGATACCCTTTATGCTTAATGAAAGGTTTTCTTTTTGGGATCAGTATAAAAAATCTGTGGAAATTATGTTGGCATCAGAAGAGCTTCGAATTCAAAACAATCCTCTACTTAGAGAGTTTGAAAGCAAAATGCAGATGGAAAGCTTGGAAGGGACTAGAGAAACTTTTGATTGTTTATTCAGTTCTGAAAAGTATTCATCTCTTGGTAGAAGACTGTCTCAAAAAGCGACGTTAAGTGCTCTCTTTATTCTTCTTTATAGAAATGAGCCAATTCTTCATATTCCTTATAAATTTTTATCTACCTTAATGGATTTAGAAGAAAATTTTACAGCTTGGAGATACCGTCATGTTCTCTTGGCACAGAGAATGCTGGGAACTAAGATTGGAACTGGTGGATCCTCTGGGGCCGCTTATCTAAAAAAATCTGCCGATAATAAAAAAATATTTGAAGATATTTTAAATTTATCCACCTATATTATTCCAGAGTCAAAAAGACCTCTCATTCCAGCTGAAGTAAGGAAAGACTTGGGGTTTTACTTTGAAGAACACTAAGTCCACGAAAATAAATCCAAGTATTCAAAAAAGCTCTTCATCCCCAATGTTTGAGGGGACCGTAGTGAAATTAATTGAGGGGCAAGCGAGAAAAACTCCTTCAGCTACTGCTTTAAAATTTGAAGAGGTCTCTCTAACTTTTAAAACATTTGTTGAGTATTCAAATATCTTGGCCAATCAGTTAAAAACTTTAGGGGTAGGTCCAGAAATTAAAGTTGGAATAATGCTTCCAAGGTCAATGGAATTGATCATAAGTATGTATGGTATTTTAAAATCGGGAGGTGCTTTTACTCCTATAAATCCTTATGATGCGATGGATAGGATATCCTATATTATTAATGATTCTGGTATTTCCGTTTTAATTACTTTTGATGAGTATTTAACTGATGAGATAAAAAACTTTGATCTCTCTTTAATTAAAGTTAAGTTGAAGAAAAATAATATCTTTTCTCATAAAATAATAAAAACCAAAGAGGCAATGGATTCTATTGAGGGGAACGCAAAAGGCGATATCTCAAAAAATCTAGCTTATGTTATTTATACATCTGGGACCACGGGAAAACCAAAAGGTGTTATGATTGAACATCGAAATCTATTTGCACTGATGAACAATTATATTCCGAAGATTGATGAAAATGATCGTATCTTACAAAGTATGAGCCCAACTTTTGATGGCTGTTTATACCAAATATTTCCAAGCCTTTGTTTTGGGTCTACTTTAGTTCTTTGGAAAGATAATATCTCTCACGCTATTAAAAAAGAAAAGATTTCTTATACCTCTATCACCCCCTCCATGATAGAGCTCTTTGGGCCAGATGATCTGATTCATCTTAAAAAGATTATCACTACAGGTGAAAAATTGATCACCGAGGTTGCAGCAAAATTCCCCTCTTCAGTTGAAATTTATAATGGTTATGGCCCAACTGAGGCCACTATCGCCACCACTATTACCAAAATCACAGACTCAAAAAAAATTCATATTGGGGGAATGTACGGACATGTGGTCCTCTACATCGTAAATAAGGAAATGAAGCTTTGCAAAGTGGGGGAACCTGGTGAACTTTTGATTGGCGGTGAAGGAGTTGGTCGGGGATACCTAAACCGTCCTGAGCTTACTAAAGAGAAATTTATTGAAAATCCTTTTGGTGAGGGAAGGCTTTATAAAAGTGGAGATCTGGTTCAGTGGGATAATGATATTGAATTGAATTTTTTAGGGCGAATAGATCGGCAGATAAAGCTAAGAGGCTATAGACTCGAGTTAGATGGTATTGAGAGTACTATCTCAAAATTTCCGGGAATTATGGGAGTTTTTTGTAAAGTATATTATAATTCACTTGTGGCCCATGTGGTTCCAGAAAATATTAATGGTGAAGATTTAAAAGCTTTTTTAAAAGACAAGCTCTCTCCTATGGCCATTCCTGGGCGAATTATTACCCATTATAAATTCCCCTTAACTAGTTCTGGAAAAGTAGATGATAAGGCCTTAGATAAATCATTTGTCATTGAAGATGATGAAGTTTTTATTCCCTTAGATGATTTTGAAAAAAATATTGCAGAGATTTGGAAAAGATCTATTGTGTTTTATAAGAATGAAAATAGAGACGTACAGGTTAATGATAACTTCTTTGATCTTGGTGGTAATTCCATTAACGCTATGAATCTCATCGCAGAGATTCAAAAAAGTCTAAAAAGTAATGATGTCCCTTTAGGCCTTATCTATGAAAATCCAACGATTAAGATTTTTTGTCAGTCCTTAAGAAATCGGTCTGAAAATGATCATGAGAAAGTTAAAATTACATTTAAAGATTTTTTGGATTTTATAAGAGTATTGCCGACTATGGCGATAGATGCAATATCCGTTTTAGGAAGACCTTTTCTACTTTTGGCCCTCTGTTTTGTTAATCCCCTTTTTCTTGTTATTTACCCTATAGAAATCTTGCTAAATAAAACAGGCAGGGTGTTTTCATTTAACTTCTTATTTAAAATTAGTAACTTTTTAAATCTCAACAGGTTCTTATATAAAGATGTTGAGATATTAGAAGAAGCTCCCATTAGTGATAAGAGATCGTCCCTAATATGTTTGCATCCACATGGTCTCACAAGTCATCATTGCGGTTTTTTAATCAACTATCTTTTAAAAAGAAATATTGATTTTAGGATTACTTTTGATGCTTGGGATTTTAAAATTCCACTTAACTTCACTTACAATGTATTTAAAGGATTAGTTCCGGCCAGTGAGAAGACTTATCGTTGGGCCTTTGAAAACAATATTAGTCTTTTTGTAACCCCAGGAGATACTCCAGAATATTGGGAAACTGATAATCCTAATACCATGGTGTTAACCCCTAATAAGTCCTTCTTTAAAATGGCCCTAAAAAATGGAATGCCCATTGTTCCGATTTATGTTTACAATCTTCATAAATCATTTAAAACCTATCCCAACCTGATGAAGATAAGAAATTCATACAAATGGTTGAAAAGTATTTTCAATATTCATTTCTTTACAGGACGTTTAGGCCTTCCAATTCCTTTTAAGACAAATTTAAGATATGCCATCGGTAAAACCATTGAGGTTGGAAAAAACGAAAATCCATCTTGGAAAGAGGTTGATGAATTGGTAGAAAAATACTCTAAGGCCTATATAGAATTATTTAATCGCCATAAATCAGTTGAAGATTCTGACTTAAATATTAAATAGTTTCCTTTTATCTAACTTATTTCTAAGGACTTTGCATCAATAGGAGTATGTTTTTTATATAGATTTTTAAGTGATGAGACATAGAGCTCATAGAGTGCTTCCACTTCTTCCCAGCTAGGATTGCTGTTTTGTACAACTTTTATAGGTTCCCCTATGACCATTTTTAAGTCTTTTCTAAAAGGTATGGGAAGACCCCATCTGCCACGGAAAAAGGGCAGGAAAGCAGATCCAGGGGCCACTGGAAGTTTGTCCCAGGCCTTAAGGAGGTTGGGGTAGAATTTAAAGGTTTTATGCATATTAAAGGCATAGACTGGAACCAGAGGCATTCCGGTTTTTAAAGCAATTTTAAAAAGATTTATATTGTGACGGAGGTAGAGTTTCGCCTCAAGATGTGAGCCAAGCCATTCTGGTTTTTCACCAGGAGTGACTACAATACTTTGACCTTTTTCTTTGCACTTAACATAGCTCTCTTCCATTCCCTGAACATAACCGACAAGTCCATGGAGGGTTCTATTTAAGGGGAGGTTCATCTGGACCTTATCAAAGGCCACCTTAAAATCAATTCCGTTTTTACTCAGATGTCCCGCCAAAGGATAAAAATGACAATCGGTCACTCCATGGGGATGTAAAGAGATAATGGCCCCTTTAAAATTAGTGTTCCCTTTTATTTCAACGTTTTTAAAGGCGACTTTATTCAAGAATTTAGAATAAATAATTTTACGCAGGAGTGGGATTTCAATAGGTCCTGTAATATTTAAAATAAGGTATTCAATCAGAGCAAATAAAATAAAGGGTGGATAAACAACCACTAAGATAAGAAAGGTCCAAAAGGGAATGAAGATTCCGATGGAAAAAATGGCCATGGAAGGAAGGCACTTTAAAAAATCCAGAGTGAGTTTAAATACTCCACCAAGGTCCTCTAAAGATTGCTTCTTAGTAGCTTTTCCTTCCCATAGACCTAAGGCCAATACAAAACTTTCAAAATGGGGATTTTCATAAAGTAGCTCTAAAGGAATCTTAGGATTAGAAAGTACTCTTCGCATTTTTCCCGTTAACTTCATCACGTGAAGTGAGGTTCCGCCAAGATCAAAGAAGTTATCTTCCATGAAAATTTGATTATTTCCCGGTAAGATTGACTGCCATAGCTGGGCCAATAATATTTCTCTCTCTCTCTTTGGGAGGACTCCTTGCCTTAAAGAATCTTTAAAAGGATCAGGAAAAGAAGAACTATCTATTTTTCCTGAGTGAGTAAGGGGGAATTTTTTAAGAAATACAATTTTTGTAGGAATAGCATAAGGAGGAAGCTGCTTTTTTAAAAAAGTGATCAGTCCCTTTTCATCAGGGGAGCTAGTGACCACATAGGCCACCAGGTTATCACCTATAATCCTTGCGTGAGTTCCTTTAATTTCATTGTAACCATTTATTAATAGTTCGAGTCCATCAAGCTCTACTCGGTGTCCACGAATTTTTACCTGCCGGTCAACCCGTCCGATAAATTCCATAAATCCGGGTTTTACCCATCTGGTCCGGTCACCACTTTTATAAAGTCTTCCCTTACCAAAAGGATTATCAATAAATTTTTCATTAGTAAGTTCAGGGCGATTAAGATAACCACGTGCCACAAAATCACCCGCGATCCAAAGCTCACCAGATTCGCCATCACAAGCTAACGTTCCATCTGGTTTTACCACATAGTACTCAACACCTTCTAAAATGGTTCCAATATTTTGTTTTTTCCACTGATTTGATTGATTGAGGGTACAAATAATAGTCGTTTCTGCTGGCCCATAACCCACATAAAGACTTGAGTACGGGGCAAATCTAGCGATTAGTTCATCAGGGCACTTTTCTCCAGCAACAGAGATCGCTTTTAAATGAGGAAGCCTTGAAGGCTCCATCAAAGAGGCAGTGCTAGGAGTTCCCATGTAATGGGTAATATTATAAGTCTCCATCATCTCGGCCAAATCACCGGTTCCAAGAACTAAGGTGGAGCCATTGCATAAGCTTAAAAACATAGTTCCTACAGCGAGATCAAAATGGATATTGGGATTTTGCAACCAACGATCACTAGTGGAAACTTCAAAGGCATCTCGCATGGTTTTTATGAAAACAGAAAGGTTTAAATGCTCTAACATTACCCCTTTAGGGCGTCCGGTAGTTCCGGAAGTATAGATGATGAAGGCCAGGTTATTTGGTGCTACATCTGGGAGGATGGCATCCTCTTTATTGCTGATTGGATTATTCTTATAACTTTTTATAAACTCTTCTTCGCCAAGGTCCAGTTTCCAAAGAGCGGCGGAAGTTAAATTCTCGATTTTTTCCAGAGTCTCACTATTTCCAAGAACAAATCTTCCCACTAAATCTTCAAGAATGAATTTAATCCGCTCATTTCCATCCCCTGGATTGACTGGAACATAAACTGCTCCCGCTTTCATAATGGCATAAGTGGCCACCACCAGTTCAAAACAAGGGGGTAACATAACCACAACTTTATCTTCTGTGTGGATTCCGTTTTGTCTGAGCTTTAATGCTAACTCATCAGATTTTTCTTCTAATTCTTTATAGGTGAAATATTTATCCCCCATCTGCATGGCAGAGTTGCGAGGGTTTTGTTTGCGAATAAATTCAATGACCGTGTCAAGGCACTTGACCCTTGGACTATCTGAGGGAATTAAAGGAGAGATTTTAAGTGCCATGGTATAACCTCTATATAATTTTGAGCGTGGGGTAATCTTTTGGTTTATGTTTTTCAAAAATTCTGATTAACTCAATTGTATACCTCTTATATATACTTTCAATCTCATCCCATGAGGGGTTTTTATTTTGTTTAATTTCAATGGTATCCCCAATGACAATTTTTATGTCCGCCTTGAAGGGAATAGGCAGTCCAAACCTTCCACGAAATGGTTGGAAAGGTAAAAAAGTTTGGTTTATCTTAAACTTTTTCTTTATCAGATGAAGCTCAGGATAAAATTTATAGGATTTATGTACATTAAAAGCATAAGTTGGAATTAAATCTAGTCCATTTATTATGGCGATTTTAAAGAAGAATAAATTCGGAGTGAGAGAAATAGTGGAGGGGTTATGACTCTCTAAATACTCCGTAATACCTCCAGGAGTCACAATTAAACTTTTTCCTTCCCTACTTATAATTTTATAACTTTCCTTACTAGAGGGAAGGAAACCAAAAAGTGTAAGGATGGTTTTTGTAAACGGTAGATTAAAAAGCGCTTTCTCCATTAGCTGTCTAATGGGGATATTGTTTTTCATTAGATAACTGGCCAGGGAAAAGGAATGAATTTCATTTACCGCATGGGGATGAAGACAGAAAAGATTTCCTTTGCCAGTATTTAGGGGGACATCCTCTATAACGGTCATACTCTTAGTTCGCATTTTTTCGAAAATTTTTAGACCAACGATTTTTGCAAAGGGAGCGGGAGAGCTTTTTACTTTTTTACTAAAGAAGATGGCCTCAAAGAAGGCGTAAATCCAAAGGATAGGATAAAAGAACCCGATAACCGAAAAGGTTAGAAAAATAGATGTGTAACCAGCGACAAAATAAATCGCACTAGGCAATGTCTTTAGAAAGGAAATAAAGAGGTGTGGATAATCTAGTTCTATTTTTTTACGATCTTTTTCTAGAAGTCTATCTAAGGCCATATCAAAATCTAGGAGCCTTGGGTTTTTGTATAAAATATCAACAGTAATCGATGGATTTTTATAAACCTTTCGAACCTTATTTAAAAGTCTTAAGGCAGTTAGGGAGTTCCCTCCAAGATCAAAAAAATTATCCTCAAGATAAACCTCATTTATACCATGGAGTAAAGTTACCCAAAGTCGGGCCAATTGTTTTTGGTAATCAGTTTGTGGGGGAATTCCTGCTTTTTTTTGCGCCTCAAAGGGATTAGGGAAAGCAGAACTATCTATTTTTCCTGAGCGAGTAAGAGGGAAATTGTCTAAGTAAACTATCTTGTTGGGGATGGCATAAGGAGGCAGTTGTTTTTTTAAAAATAGGAGAAGCTTCCTCTCATTTAAGGACTTACAAACGATATAGGTGACAAGGTTGTCGTTAATTATTTTGGCATGTGTTCCTTTAACACCCTCAAAGCTATTAATTAAAAGTTCTAGCCCGTCTAGCTCAATACGATTTCCACGAATTTTTACCTGCCGGTCAACCCGTCCGATAAATTCCATAAACCCGGGTTTTACCCATCTGACCCGGTCTCCACTTTTATAAAGTCTTCCCTCACCAAAAGGATTTTTTATAAATTTATCCCTTGTGAGTTCCGGGCGGTTTAAATACCCCCTTGCTACCAAGTCACCACCAATCCAAAGTTCTCCTGGTTCTCCATCTTTGGCCGGAGTTCCATCAGGTTTTACAACATAGTAGTTAGAGCCATCAAAGACAGTTCCAATATTTTGCTGCTTCCACCTGTTCGATTGATTTAAAGTACAAAGGATTGTGGTCTCCGCTGGGCCATAACCAACATAGAGATTTTTAAAAGGGGCATAGCGAGCGATGAGCTCATCAGGACATTTTTCTCCTGCCACGGCCATAACTTTTAAATGGGGAAGTAGTTCAGGCTCTATTAAAGAGGCAGTACTTGGGGTTCCCATGTAATGAGTGATTTTATGGGACTTCATCAACTCAGGTAAGTCACCAACTTCTAAAACCAAAGTGGAACCATTACACAAACTTAAAAACATCGTTCCCACGGCCAGGTCAAAATGAACATTGGAATTTTGCAACCAACGATCTCCAACACTGGTATCTATTGTTTTCCTCATCGCCTTAATAAAGGCGAAAAGGTTGCAGTGTTCTACCATCACACCTTTAGGGCGTCCGGTAGTGCCAGAAGTATAGATAATGTAGGCAACGTTTTGAGGGGTTATTCTTGGAGTTATGTTTTTACTAGATGATTTTTTACCAGAAAGAAAAAGTGGGGCGGCAAGTTTTTGACCTTTATTATCTATTTCCAGCAACGTGGCATTTGTTAAACCTGCTACTTTTAAAAGAGATGTTCTCCTTCCTAAAATAAAGCGGCAGTCAAGATCATCAATAATAAATTTTAACCTTTCGTTTCCATCTTTTGGATTTAAGGGGATATAAACACCCCCAGCTTTTAATATAGCGTAGGTGCTAATTATTAATTCAAAAGAGGGTGGGAATATGTTAATGATTTTTTCTTCAGGTTCTATGCCTTGTTCAATTAAATATTGAGCAAGTTCATCTGACTTTTTTTCAAGTTCTTCAAAAGTTAAAAAAGAATTTTCTAATTTAAGGGCATTTTCATTAGGATTTTTTAAAGCGATTTCTTTGATCAGTTCAACAACAGTATCTTTGTATAAAGGTAAAGCAATTTGCTGCTCCTCTAAATTTGGGTTCCTTTTTGATGATCTCGGTATCATATTAATCCTGTTTAGAAAGTGAAGAGGTGATTATACGAATAATTCTTTTTAATTGCATACATTTGTCACTTTTTGAGTAATTAGTTTGTCAGATAAAATAAGCATACTAAATGATCTCGAGGTCTGGGTAATTGACCGGTCTATATTTTTCAAAAAGATGCCGAAAAGCATTGGCGTATGTATCACATAAAGCTTCAACTTCATCCCATGTGGGGTGGTCTTTTTGCTTAACTTGGATTGGTTTTCCGATAACGATCTTTAAATCCTTTTTAAATGGGATAGGTAGACCATAGCGACCTCTAAATACAAGATCTTGAATAAGGAGGTTAAAAAACTTATTTTTATGCTTCAGATTTTCTGCATTTTTATAAAATTTAAAGAGCCCATGTTGATGATATACGTAAATAGGGGTTAAGGGGAGGCCTGACTTTAAAGCTATTTTAAAGAATACCTTGTTGGGCGTTAGTGTGATTGTATCAGAGTTTTTTGCAGTAAAGTATTCAGAGGAATCTCCAGGAGTTGTCATTAAATCAACTCCATTTTTTTTTGCCCAGTGGTAACTTTTTTCTTCTGCTGGGACAAATCCGCCTAAATAACACTGTGTTGCTGCGATGGGCAAGTAAAATGCCTGCCCTGGGTCTGTTTGGTGAAAGCCCGGCCTTTTTTTATTTAAGTGTCCCGTTATAGGGATAAGGTGATAATCTGTGGCCCCATGCGGGTGAACACAGTAGACAGAGGAAGGATTGTTCTCAATTGGGGAATCTTCGATAATCTCAATATTTTTAAAGTAAAATTTTTCAAAATTTAAACTATATTTAAGTTTGAGAAAAAACTTAGGTGGCCTTAATTTAAGGACTTTAAAAATAAATAGCTCTAGTGGGTAATATAATAGAAAAGGAGGCCAAAGAACACCAAGGCCTACATATAAAAATATTTTGAAGTGGTCACAATAATTAAAAAAGAGAGTACTTGGAAGGGCCTTTAAAAAATCAACAAAATGTGTACCCCAATCATTATTAACTAGGGTTAATTCTTCTTTTTTTGAAGAAAACTCCTTTACCGCCTGACAAAATGATTCAAAAGAAGGGGAATTGTAAAGAAGCTCAATGGGAAGGTCCATATTATCTTTAATTACTCGCAACTTTCCCATTAATTTAAGAACGTGAAGGGAAGTTCCTCCAATATCAAAGAAATTATCCTTCAATAATATTTTCCTTTGGTCTTTATTAGCAAATAAAACAGAGTGCCATAAAATGGCCATTTCCTTTTCTTCTTTGCTCCTGGGTGAGGCCCCTTTTTTCTCTTCTAAAAAGGGATCAGGCAAGACGTCGGAGTCAACTTTTCCTGCACTGTTTAGAGGAAAGCTTTCCAAGGATACAAGTTTGTTAGGAATAGCAAAGTGAGGAAGTTTTTCCTTTAAAAGTAAAATTAATTTAGCGGTATCTATATTTTTTGGCGTTATATATCCTACCAAATTATGGTTTAAAACTTTGGTGTGTGCGCTTTTAACCTCAGGAAGTTCCGAGATTATTTTTTCAATGCCATCTAGTTCCAATCGATGTCCGCGTACTTTTACTTGTCTATCAATTCTCCCTAGAAATTTTAAAATACCTGGGGCAGTCCAGATTACTTTATCTCCAGTTTTATAAATTTTTCCTCCCCCAAAAGGGTTTGTTATAAATTTTTCTGCAGTCAATTCGGGTTTATTTAAATAACCTCTAGCAATCCCTTGACCCCCTATCCATAGCTCGCCTTCTTCTCCAGCTTTTGAGACTTTCCCTTTTTCATCAACCACAAAAAATTGAACATGTGGTAAGCTTTCACCAATATGAATACTGTCAGGATCTTTTATTTTGGTAACAGAGGCATCAACTGTTCCTTCTGTAGGGCCATAGCCATTATATATAGAAACTTCTGAGGGGAATTTTTTAACGGCCTCAGGGGTTAGATTTTCACCCCCAATAATTATTTTTTTTAAATGAAGGCAGTCTTTAGAATCAATTAGGGTGACCATTGAAGGAGTTAGGTTGGTGTAAGTAATTTTCTCTTCTCGAAGAGTTTTAGAGAGATCCTCTTTCCATAAAATTAAAGTTGCACCATTTGCCAGAGTTGGAAAAATTTCTGCCACAGAGCTATCACAGGTGGTACTCATGCTCTGCAAGGTTCGGTCATTTGCATCAATGGTGGGCCTAAAATTCATTAGATAAGAATAGAGGTTTCTATGCTCAATCATGACCCCTTTAGGT
>Ga0164313_10001133_pt1 | contig 23255 bp, 17 predicted proteins | sample GuaBasSedimGuay4_FD_113735 | JGI IMG/M metagenome (GOLD analysis project Ga0164313, IMG submission 113735) | Subseafloor sediment microbial communities from Guaymas Basin, Gulf of California, Mexico - Guay4, Core 4569-4, 0-3 cm | ecosystem: Environmental > Aquatic > Marine > Hydrothermal vents... | reverse complement strand
GTGCTGTGGTGGCTGTAATTATCTCTACCTTAGCTCCCTGTGAGCAACTAACCTCTGATGCCACTCCTGCAAACTTACTAAGAGCCTTAACAGTGTGGACGCTACCAAACCCAGCCCGGTAGTACGCGTCCTCTATTACTACGACGTCGGGCTTGTATTTCTCGAGCAGCTTTAGCAGCTCCTGTCTAAAGAAAACCATCTTTTCCTCGAGGCTCAATTTATCCGAAGGGAGTATAAGTCCGCAGGACCGCTTCGTAATAAACCATCCGGTAGATTTTGTGGACACATCAAGGGCTAGTATTTTCATATTTAGAAAGCAACTCCTTCAGCTGCGATTTCTCCTCCTCAGTATAGTTTGCAGTGTCTGGGTACTGAACATCGATCTTCAGCATCAGATCCCCGGTCGGACCACCGTGTACTCCGCGACCACCCTGACCTTGTAGGCGCATCATGGCTCCGTTATGAATACCGGCGGGTATACCCACGTTCAAATTCTTGTGTTCCTCGACCATTCCCCTACCAGTACACTTATCGCAGACCTTCGTAACCTTCTTAGCGCGTCCACCACACGCGGGACACGCGGACTGGGTTATCATATTGGCCGATTGTCGTATAAAAACCCCCCGACCCTCGCACTGGCCACAATCTTCAAACTCTGTACCGCCTTCTCCCTCACAGATGTCGCAGCCGGAGGCTACTTGGAACTCAAATCTGTACTCGCTTCCGAAAAGAGAGTCATAGAGAGGTACGGATACCACGTGTTGGAAATTCTGGCCGCGCAAGGGTCGAGGTTGTTTAGGACCCGCGTCGTGACGCATACCAAACTGGCTGAATAGATCAAACGGATCACCGGTAGTTCGGAAGCCGCCCATTTGCTGGCCGGTAGCCGATCCTGTAGCGTCATACATACGACGCTTCTCCGGATCAGAGAGCACAGAGTGCGCCTCCGATATAGCCTTGAATTTCTCCTCGGCTTCCGGGTTGTCCGGGTTACGATCCGGATGGTATTCTAATGCCAGCTTTCTGTAAGCAGTTTTTAGATCCGCCTCGTTGACGTCTCTATCTACTCCCAGAGTCTGGTAATAGTCCTTCACCGCCATGGTCTACCTCAACAGTTTCTCCGCAGTCGCAATGGAACCGCAGGAGGTTAGCTTCTATCTGTAACAAACGAACCATCTCTCCGCAATGAACGCAGTATGGTAAATCTAAGACAGCCATTATGATACACTCCTAATGATCTGACCGTAGACTATCAACTCCTCCCCGTCGAGCTCCAATGCTACAACATTGAGACACTCGTCAGAGCTGAGGTCGGGGTACTTGGCTCCTGCGAAGAGGATACGGACGACTTCCCAGATCTGAAACACGTTGTCTTCAAAAATAGAGAAGTCATCCTCTCCTGCAATCGCAACACCCGCATCAAGATCGCGGTTTCCAATTACCTCTTTAACACTACCGCTCAAAGGGATCCTGATCTCGACCTGCTGCTTCAGCTCCCAGGAATAATCCTGGGCGGGCAGCAAGAGAAACCCAGGGGCCACTCCTCGCATCGTGTTAGACACTGGCCACTACTCCTTCATTCACAACGAAGTTGGTGACAACTGCGTCGGTGAAGATTCTCTTCTGACCCTGAGGATTGGTCCATGTGCGCTCCTGGATGTGACCAGTTACGTCGACAACGGTACCCTCGGGAGAAGCCCCGAGTCCCTCAGCAAGATCATTCCATGCAGTAATCCGCACGTAAGAGTTCTTCTGCTGACCGTCCCGCTCGAACGGGATGACAACCTTAGCGTGGAAGAGAGAAGAGTTTGCCTCTCCAACTTCCTTCAGCTCAGGCCACTTGGTGGAGCCGCGGAGGAAGAATCGATTGATGCCTTCCTCAGACTCAGTAGTCTCAACACCATCGAGAACAATCTCGGTGATATTCTGCTTCTGACCCTCGCGGTTGGTGAAGCTTCGCTCCTGGATTCGACCAGTAACGCGGAGCTTCGCCCGTGCGTCGAGGCTGTTGATGTACTCTGCGATCTCTTCCCACGCAACTACACGGATGTAGGACTCTCGATCATCACCTGTGCGCTGATCGGTCGTCGGGATCTTGATCTTGGCTCGCAGAAGAGCCTTGCCACTGCCGGTGTACTTCATCTCCGGCCAGGCCAGCTCGCCCTGTAGTTCTACACTGTTAATTCCTTCAAACGTACTCATTTGTTTCTCCTATTCCATACTCTCGTAGGTCGGTGTATTGGAAATCTTTAGGATCCTTACCATCAGGAAGATCTATAGAGCGTACTTTTGCTCCTCTTTCCAACAGCTTGACAACCATCGGGGTTGCCTTTCTTCCAGCTTCGTCTGCGTCCAGCATAACCACTATGCTTTCTGCGTTTCTCCACAGTAAACGTGCTTGGTTCGGTGTTATCATGGTTCCCATAATAGCAACGGCATTAAACACTCCTAATGCAGCAAGTGACCACACATCTACGAAACCCTCAACCAGGATCAAGGTCCGGTCTTCGCCTGTATAATGCTTAGCAACATGTAGATTGTACAACGTAGCTTCTTTCGGAATATTCTTTAAGAGGGTGTATTTAGGGTCCTCGTTAGAATCTGTCCGTCTGGCACTGACAGTAAGCAGCCTCCCATCTTCGTCTCTGATGGGAATAGTCTCCCTATGGACGCCATAACTGTCAGTCATACCACCTATCTCGTAAAAATCGAGAAGCTCTGAGTGGAACCCCCGGTCCTCAAAGTACGAAGACCTTTCCGGGAGCAACCTCCCGAGCATCTCTTTCTCTTCCTCCTCGTCAAAGGAGCTTGTAGCAGGGGATTGAGGGGAGCTTTGCTTTATCTCCTTCTTAATCTCCTGCTGTTGTCTAAACTTACGGACTTCCTCATCAACCGCCTCTTCGTTCTCAAGGTTGACTCCGGTCAGCTGGGCCATGAGCTTGACGCTCTCTACAAAAGAACGCCCGGATGCCAGCTGAATAAGCCCGATCATGTCTCGATGCTTATCACCCTCGCAGTGCTTGGTATAGCAGCACCACGTCTTGGTTTCCAAGTTCATCCTGAAGGCGGTAGTGTTGTTGCCGCCGTGAATCTTACACGGACCACGTAGTTCTCCCGGGGTTTTGCGCACAATCTGAAACCCCAGGTAGTCTACTACCACCTCGGGGTCGATTATCTGCTTAATCCTGGCTATCGTTTCCGGTTGTATCTTCACTGGATGCCCTTTGAATTCCCTCAAAAACAACGCGTACCTGCACCTGAATCATTGGGTCATCCAAGTCAGGAACTCCTGGTAGATTCTTGTACTTAGCGAGTTCGTCCCGTACAATATCGAAGACGTCGTCTTGCACGTCCTCGAAGGACTTATTGGCAGGGTCTGCGATGGTAGCCTGAATACGTGCTGACACATTCCCCAGCACCACCAGCGCATCGTGCGCGTCAAACACTCCCTTTTGGTCCTCAACCTTGCTGGCTGCGAAGCTGGCGACCATCGGGATGTACTTCATCAAGCCCTTAACCTTCTCTCGAAAGGACTCGTTGCGGAAGTAGAAGAAGAAGAAAGCTGCGAGAGCTATAATGCTCCCAAGACTTTTCCCTATGTCTAAGATCTGATCAAAATTCATATTCGTCCTCCTGATTGACCGTTTGAGAAGATCTTTGGACAGACGCCTCTCTCATTGTCAGAATTTCTTTACGGAAGTAGAGATCTATCCCGTCGAAGTTAGTACCGCCGCCGCGAGTATCCAGGATCTGAAGACGATGGGTTCCCATCTTAAGAGCTGTCTCCCTCCCGACCTCCTCTTCAGCCTTCTTAAAGTCCTCCTGCGTCTTCGCAGACAAGGCAAGAAGTGTATTAGCGTAGCGAAGAATACGATCGGTGTCGGCGAAGTCAGCAGACGTCGCATGGCTCTTGTTAGCACCGTTTCTACCGATCTGAGCAGCTGTAACCACTGGAATGGCCAGCTCTCCTGCTAAATTCTTCAAAGCTACGCACAGATAACCGAGAGCTTGATGCTCTTTGACGTTGCTTATCTGCTGCAGGTCTGAACCTGCGAGCTTGATGTAGTCGAAAAACATAACCTTGGCCTTACCCTGGTGATGGTACTTACGCATCTGGGCGCAGACCCCCTCCGGAGTAAAGTCAGGGTAGTACTTGTGCAGAATGAGACCGGACCGCATGACCTCGAGTGCGTTTCGGATGCGATCTTCATTCTGCGCGTCGTTCACGTAGGTTCCGTTCTTAATCTCTCGCTCGGGAATTCCCGAGAGGATGGACAGAGCACGGAATTGCTGCTCTCGGGTGCTCATCTCCGTGTCCAGGTACAGAACTGGTTGCTGGCAGTAATACGCCATGTGAATGGCCCAGTTCAGAAGCAGTGCGGACTTACCTGTCTTAGGTCGGGCACCTAACACCGTTAAAGTACCCGGCTCCAGCCCGTTAATAGCCTCATCGAGGAGCGGGAAGTTGGTAGGTATACCGGCTCCCCCTCCATCTTCGGAGGTTATCTCCTCCAGTAGCTCCTCGATACCCTCGACGAGATCTACTGCATCCTCACCCCGCTGGCCTGAGACTGCTATCTGTAGAAACTTGTCCTGTGCAAACTCTACGATTGTGTCTGCGTCCAGGTTGTCTCCGGTAAATACCCGGTTCTTATCCGTTACTTCCTCGATGTCCTTAACCGCTTCTATTACCTGAAGCTTTACACTGGCGTCCGTAATTCTATCAATGTAGAAATCAATGTTGTTAGGGTTGACGCCCTTATCAAACAACGCATTGATGTACTCGTACCCGCCAATCATGTCTGAGAGCTTAAGAACCTCAGCCTGGGTCAGTATTGTAGCGGCGTCGAGAGTTACAACATCCTGGCGGGTTAGCGTCTGGATGATTCTCCACAGTGCCCTATGATGCGGCGTCAGAAAATCAGTGTCCGTAAGCTTGGACTCAACTTCGAAGTAGTTGGACGGGTCACGTAGTACACAGGCGATGACAGCTGCTTCGTTTCCTGCATGCGCATACCGGCCCTGGGTCTCCTCAGACGTCATTAGTGTCGTTCCTTTTCCATGTAATGACGCTCTTCCTGACGTCGTCGTAGCTCAGATTTAAGGGCGTTGATTAGTTCAATGATGGGCTTATCCAACCCGTCGAGAAGATCACGTTCCGCTGCTTGCTCGTCGTAGTCCTGCTCCAGGAGCTGAAGTTCTGGTTCTGACGCTATCGCGTTGGCCTCTCGCTCCTTCAAGGTCTTACCCTCGATCTTACCCTTCTGGAGAAGCACGAATACCTTCCTCTCAAGTACCTTCTTCTTCTGACTGGCGATGACTCGAGAGGTATTGAAACGGACCTGCACCGTAATAAGGTACTGAGCAAGCATAATCGTGAATAAAGAGAGTCTCTCGGATGTTGCCGCTTCCATCTCGACTGCAGGTTGAAAGCTGAAGACCTCATCAATTCCTGATGGGGACCCGGCCGCATACAAAGAGAGCTCACTGGAGGTGTCTAACAACTTCTTTCTAACTCTCTCATCCATCTTGCGCCTCCAATATTCTACCCAACAGGACGGTAGAGTCCATGGGTATCTCGTCGTAATTTACACACACCAGTACATGGTCGTTGTCATGTATCCACTCTTTCTTCAGGCGGTCCCGCTTCTTCTGACCTCTAAATGCTGCGGCGGAGGCGTGAAAATGCTTGTTGAACTGCGTGTGCTGCTCGCCCTGAACCTCAATGTACACGTCCAGGTCAGGGATGTAGAAATCAAAGAACAGCCTCACACCCTCGTAGTTCACGTACTCCTCATCTTTGATCAGCGTGTTAGGAAACGCCTCAGTCAGACTTGCGAGTACGCTTTTTGCTAACTGGCTTGGCATCTTCCACCTCTACAGTTTCTTTTACCGGAGCAGCTTCTGGTTCTACGAAAGCCTCCCCCGCAGTGATAGCTCGGATCCGGTCCTCGAGGGTAGTTTGTAGTACGGGGTCGGCCTGGATCGCCAACTTCACCTTGTCCCTACCCTGCCACTTATACTCTTCAAATGTGTACCACGCTCCGGCTCTGTCGATAATTCCAATATCCATTGCGGAGTCTACAACCTCACCCACGGTGTCGTATCCGAGTCCGTAAATGAGATCAACCTCTGCTTCGCGATAGGGAGCAGCGCGACGGTTCTTAACTACCCGGAAGGTAGTCTTGTGGCCGTACACCTCACCTGTTCCCTCATCTGCCAAACGCCGGCTCTTTTGCTGGGGGCTGCCAATAACCTCTATTCGGTAAGAAGCATAGAAAGGAAGCGCCTCACCTCCGGTAGTGGTCTCAGGGTTACCGTAGCTACCAATCTTATTTCTAATTTGATTGATGAAAATCAGTAGAGTGTTTGATCTTTTGGCGACCGGCATGATCTTCTGAATACCCGCACTCATCAGGCGCGCGTGGAGTCCCATCGTCTGCTGGTCGTAGCTATCTTCGGTACGGGACTGCGGGATCAGAGCAGCGACACTGTCAATGACAACGACTGCGAACTCCCCCGTCTGCATGAGGGTGTCAGCGATCTGAAGATTGGCCTCTCCAGTTGCTGCGCCTTCGACTACTTGTACTTGGTTCCCAGGGATCCCAACGCGAAGTAGGAGCTTCGGGTCAAGAGAGTTCTCGGCGTCCACGATAGCGCATTTTAGACCGCTCTCGCATGCATTCTTGATGACACTGTAGCTAAGGAAACTCTTACCGGCACCGGAGCGTCCAAAAAATTCCGCGATAAGTCCGCGCTCAAGTCCCCCATTTCCTATTGCCGCATCCAGTCCAATACATCCGGTAGAAATGGTCTGTCGTTCCACTTCAGCAGCCTCACTTAGCCACCGTATAACATCACCGTGCTCCTTCTTGATGGCCCTTGTGGCCACCCCGAGTCGAGCTTCGCCTTCACTTTTTGCCATAGATATTCTCCAACATCTTGTCCAACCGCTTACCTGCCACTTGTTTGTCTTCCTCGGCGTTGTCGCGGTTGTAGATTTTATTGATCTCGTCGATGACGGCGTGATCTTTTTCCTCTTCTACGAGAGGTACCTCGCCACTTGCATACCCGCACACTCGGTCCATGATGCTGCTCTGGGTAAGAATCCGAATACTCATTATCGGTTCTTTGAGACCTATGTGCTTCTCAAACTTGAACATGTTGTCTATCAACATTGCTGCTTCTTGTAGCGCCATCCGCCGGCTTAAGCCTAACTTCTCACGCTGTCGTACAAACACACTGAGGGTTTTACTGTCCGCAGTGTAGTTAATTCCGCTCGGAGGGTAGGCGCGGTCCGGGTTGTAGTACAGCCGTCGTGCATAAAACCATTCTACAACCTGGCGCGCATTGGTGATGTTCCCCACCCTCTCGTAGTCTGCCTTGACTACACGGTAACCACGTGCCTTAAGAGCTGCTATAACCTCTTCCTCGTCAAAGTAGAGGTCGTCCTTTGCCATTTAGTCTGCCTGCTTAAGAGTGCACACAAGAGCTGTAAAGTCGTCGTCCTTTGGCGACTTCAGTACCACCTGCTTAGCATCCTCTGTGAAGAAGAGAGAAAAGACCTCACCCTTCATTTGTCGTACGGAGTTCTGTAGTAGAACTGAGTCAAAGTGGAGGATGAAGTTATCAGGAGTCTCAACGTCCAGGTCGGAGCTCTCAGCTTCTCCAGTGATACTGGAAGTAGAGAGCATAGCAGTAGACTCGGCGGCGGTGGCATCAATCACCATCCGATGGCTCTTGGCGTCCACTGTCGGTTGCATCCCCTGTAGAACAGAGAGAAAGTCTTCTCGCGAGAACACAGCGGCGGTCTTCTCATCTGTATTGAGGTACGGGGTGTAGTCTGGGAAGGAAGTGTTCAGCAGTGTCCCCACCAGCGTGGTCTCGCCACTCTGCATGAAGAAGTTATCACCCTCGACATAAATCTGAACAGAGTCTCCGCCAGTACCAGCTCGAAGGGTGTCAGCTACGTGCTTGCTGACCACGTTTGAAAACTTTAGCCCCAAAATAAAAGAGCCACGCAGTCCCTTGACATGCGCGGCTTTCTTGAACTCGGCTATTTGGATGCCATCCGTAGCTGCGAACACTACGTCGTCATCGTTGAATGTAACAGAAATGCAATTGAAGTGGGACTTTGAGGTGTCCTTGGACGCGGCGTGTGAAACTGCCAGAAGACCATCCTGGAAGTCCAGCGCCTTAAACTCAGTGGCCTGGTCATTGTCAAATTCTGCGGGCTCGATGAAGAATCCTACGTTAAGAAGAGGATAGTTCCGAACATGGTTCAGGAACTTACCTGTCGAGGTCCGGTTGGAACCTGTGACCTTGAGCGTCGCGCCCTTGATCTTCTCAACCTTAAGATCCGCGTCGTCATACTCAAAGGTGGCAGCAATAGAACTGGAAACATCCTGGCACTTTACCAGGGCCTCACCTTCGGAAGTAACTTTGGCTGGAACTACAACACGTACAGAGGACGCGTCGTCTGATGCTACGAAGGTGACCTCGTCACCCGCGGCTGTAATAAGTACTCCGGTCTTCTCTTCTGCGACCGAGGAACTGGCTGGCGCTATCTCATTACAAGTGTTCAGCGCCCGCTTTAATTCACTGGCAGGAATCGTAAACTTCATTCGGTTAATCTCCATGATTAAAACAGGACACACCCAACTGCGGGTACCTGTGGTTACGACTCAATAATAAGGGGAGATCTCCAAAAAGTCAAGTACTATTGTGCATATTTTCTACTGGTCCACGTCGGGTGATTACCGCCGCGGCTCAGATACTTGCCATTTCCGGACATGTCTAACATGCCTCCTGAATCGTGGGCTTCGCCTGGCCGATACCACGCAGTTAGATTGTTGCGCAGTGTCGGGTGATCGAGGAGCAGTGGCTCCTCAGATAGATCAAATAGTACGTCCATTTCTTCCGCTGTCAAGACCCTATCCCAGAATCCGAGAGCTTCGATGTCACCGCGGTGCTTGTTAATATAGTCAGTGTTGTCCCAGTAGCTGGCTCCGATCGCAGTCTCATTAGTCTTTTGTCGACCTGCGCCCACTGTGACGGAACCATAATCAGTACCATTAACGTACAGGGACATCTCCGCAGTATCCTCATCGTACGTAACGACACAGCTATAGAAAGTAGAAGCGTTGTTAGGAATGGCCGGGCCCTGGACCTGATATGGATTATGGCTAGCCTCGTCGTTAGCCTGGGCATACAGATAGTAGGGATTTAAGGAGTTCTTAACCAGTCGGAAAGGAGCATCGTCGCCGACCGAGGATTCGCCGAGGCCCCAAATGGAGAGCACAGAATTACTTGTAAATGTACACACACTCCAAATAGAACAACTGCCCGCATAGTTAATTGGGAACGGGTTGCGCTCATCCAACGGTGCGTACCAGTAAGAACTCTGCTTACCATCAACAGAGCCTCGCGAGATAGAGGGTGAGATATCATCTAGCACATCGGAGGCGTCGAGGTTGACGAGGGTACCAGAGGCCGTGGTCTGACCCAGCGGTTCGATAATGGGAGCTGTCTCCTGCAGTGTCTCCATGTCCCAGTGTAGCAGGAGCTTGTCGTTAGAGGTATAATCTATACCGCTGGTGCTTGGATCCATTCTAGCCACCTGTCCCGGAGGATTGGCAGTTAGTTCGCGGATAGCTGCCTGACTTAGGGCATCTTCCCAGATCATCATTTCATGAAAGCGGGCACCGGAATGGAGTTCGTCGCCGGATCCGCTTCTAAACTGGGCAATCTTACCCAGGAAAATGGGCTGATCCATGTTTGATATCGGAATGGTGTGGTCATCCCGGGTGCTCCCCAAGTACCCGTACCCTGCGTATACCTTTATGTTATCAGAAGGAAGAGAAGGGTCGTACACTCCGCATATAAATTGCCAGGACTCTGGGTACTCCAGGTAAGTCTTTGCCTGGTTAGTATAACCATTGATCATAAACCGGATGTCGTCGTTAGTCAGCCACTGGAGTCCGAATCCGCCGTAGGCTTCCGATCTGTCCGTGAAATTACCCAGGATCCCTTCGCCGGCGATGCCCTGCGCGTTTCGCTGCATCCAAACCCCCACTGTGAAGGGCTCACCGGGGGTATAACCAATCTCCGCAAGGGAGGGTCCCTGTACGAACTCACCGGTCACACCGTCCATGTCCAGACTCTTGGTCTTGACCTTAGAGTCGATATACGAGATCAATCCGCGAATGTGGAGAGCGGCGGGAACTATTGCCCCTAACCCTGTCGTTCCTCCGCCTGTAGAACCGGGGGTGTAGGCACCTGTAATGTCCCCAATGAGATTGTTAGCGGAGAGCTGTGCGATGGCGGCGGACATGCTAGCCACAGCTGGGATGTTAACCGGTCGGATTGTCGCCATTAACGCTGCGTTCATACCGTTGACGTACGCAGATATAGAGGACGGGTTGGAGGTTGGGTATATTCTACCGCGAAGGTCGTGGAAGGTGGTGTTAACCTGCAACAAGGCGTTCAGGTCGTGGATCTGACCGATTCCAGTAATGGCTGCACCCATATCAGCTCGAGAGGTAAGTCCTATAACCGACTGAATACAGAAGCGAACTGCCTCGTCGATTGTCTGGAAGGACTCTAGTTCGGCGAGTCTACAAACCCGGGCTGCAGCGAACTCTCCAAAGAGATTGTCTGCAATGGGACGGAAGGACCGGATGTTAATCTTCCAATCCGCGTTTGCGTCCTTAGCAAAAGTCTTCTCAGTCCCAGACACGTAGAAGTACTCAACGAGTTCTCCTTCCATCTGAAGTCGGATCTCTTGTAGATCGAACTCATCGAGGTCCTTAATGTCTGCTGAGGTTATTCTGTTGATAGCTGGCACCACGCTCATAAGAGGGAACGTGGCGGTTACGGTAGCGGCGAGGTCTTCTCCAGTCAGGGTACCCTGAATGAAAGCGCCAAGATTACTTCCGCGGAACGGGGAGAAAGTAACTGGGATTGTATCACACGTCAGGAACTCACCCGCATCGCGTACGGCGCGAGGCGACCAGCTGACGGAGATGGAATCTATAGCGTGGAATAGATCCCCCGAGTTAATCTTAGCACCCAGGGTAGCCTCTGCCCATGATTCAATGTATGCGCTAATATCTCCAACGTGCTGAGCATACGCAGATGCGGCCAAGGTACTGTTACCTGACCCTCCGGTGCAATCCGGCCTACCAATCACGGCTCTAAGAGACGACGCTGACATGGTGCTCACATTCATAACAGCGGTAACGAACGTTTCCGATACACGGATGAACGCTCCCAGGTCCTTAGTATCACGGAGAGCCGCGATGGATGCGCCCAGGAAAGCTACGTTTTCATTTATAGTCATCACCGCTGACAAGTTGTAAGGATGTACAGGCTGCGCGGATGCCTCTAAATTCTTAGCGCTCTGATCAAATAGCTTTGATCCGATGTAGGCCTGTAGATTGTCTGCTCCGAAGAGCTCGATGTACGCTCCCAGGTCACCCGTACCGCCTGTAGATATCTTAGCAGTCAGGTTACTGTGGGCAAAGACACCTCCTCTAATAAATGTAGGCAGCTGGGTGTGTCCTACCGTACCGGTGTCGGATATAGTAGCAGGTAATCCTAATTTGAATCCAGTATCCCCCGTGAACACGGGATTAATATCAGCGTCGAGTTCGCCAGCACCCTCAGGGGAGATTCGCATGTTGGTGGGGAGATCCAAGGTACCGCTGTCTACACCTCTAATAAATCCAAGAACCTGTGGGGTAGGAATACCAAGCATCTTACCTGTTAGGACAGCAGTTTGGAAACCTCTGATCTGTCCCAGAAGATCTCCTCTGTGGACAGGGTTGATGTACGCTATAAGATCTAGCGGGGTGTGAATCATGGCGCGGAGCGTAGGTGAGGCAATACCTGTCATGCGACCACCGATACTCGGTGCGAATGGGAACAGGGATCCTTCTAACAGCTCATTTATAATCGCTGGGAAATCTGCGGCGGCTCCGAAAATAGAGGCTGCGAGGTCCTTCTCTCCCAGAGAACCCTCAATGAAAGCCGCAAGTGTGGCTTCGAAAAGACCAAAGATGTTTCCACCGAGATCCGGTGTCTTGGTTACCAGGAATACACAAGCGTTCATATCCCCATAACCCCAAGCATGGATGTTAGCGGGAAGGAAGGGATTCTTCTTCAGGTATGGTACTTGCCCAGGGAAAACTGCATTAACCCTGGAGGAAAGATCTGGAAACTTGAAGCTACTCGGAGGCTTGACTACAGACCCTTCTTCGATAATGAAGTCCGAAATCAGAGAGACCCCAGCGGTCGAGCCTATTACGGCTTGAAGGTGGGGTCCCGTGTGTGCTTGTATGATAGATCGAGCAATCGGCCCAGCGTCTTCACGCCCCGCATTCCACAACGCAGAATTGTAAAGAAACCGATTATAGGTCATTCACTAATCTCCACTGGCGCTCTTATACTACTACCGCGGGGTCATCCACGATGGTGCCCCCTGTCATGGTTGCGTGATTATCATTGCCGGACCTATCCTGGATCCCGTCTGTACCTGTAGTGTCAGGGTCGTCTCCCAATCTGTAATAAATCATAAGGTTCGCCCCTTCTATATTACTCGCGGGAGCGACTCCGGCGTCACCGTCGGCGTAGAGAGATGTAATATCTTCTTGGGTAAGGGGGATATTCCACATTGCAAACTCATCGACGTTTCCCTGCATATCATACGCAGCGTCGTGATCACCTGATCCAATTTTTAAGGACTGGTTTGCTGCAGTGAGAGCAATATCAGAGCCGGTCGCGGATACCTCCATGACACCGTCAACATACAACTTCACCCTCTCTGTTGACAGATCACCGTCGTATACAAATACGTAGTGGTGCCACGCTTTAACGTAGGCGTCGGACGGGGCGACCCAGATAACTTTACTGGAACCGTTGTAAGCACCCCAATGCGCAGTAAGGCTCTGAGAGGTCCAATAGGCACCGAATCCATTAGTTAGGCCGCTTGTACTATGGTTCCCATAGATCATATCAAAGCTTCGACCTGTTAAAGTATTTTTACTCCACTGGGAAATGGTCATCTGATTTGTAATCGTCGGGCCCGCCCAGTCTTGGATGGCGTCGGTGGTGACGACCTCATCGCCTAATTCAAACTCGATGGATTTACTATTAGTGTAATAGAAAGCGTCCGCACGGATCGACTGGGTATCGATAGGACCCGTAGACCTGCTGCCTACTGCTGATCGAGCGCGAGTAGCATTACCCATCGGACATCCTGTTTACATTTCCGCCAATGTTAATTCCACTGGAAGCAGCTACGAGCTGGTTGCTGTATACCTTGATCTCTAATCCACCTGCAATAGTTTCACCTGCGATAAGGAGCTGGCGGCCATTAGCAGAAGGGATGCCGACCTGGGTTATATTAGCCACGTCATCGACGCCTGCCCACTCAATAACAAGGGAAGCTTCATTGGCGGTGTTGTTAACTCCCCACAGCCAAACCTCATCCTTCTCACCTGCCACGGCTGTGGAGGTGTGGATAAGGGTGCCGGGGGAGCCGCTTGCGGTGACATTAATATAGCCACCATTGGTACTCTCCGACAAAAACTCTCTACTTATTGGACTCATTGTTATACTCCTATTAAATTGTTACACTTGATCCCAAGTTCTTATAATACCGCCTTCAACAACCACGGTATTTAAAACAGTGGGAGACGCGCCGGAAGTTGGCGCTGTGTAAAAAGTTCTTGTAGCGTTCAGCCCATCAGAAGTGTGTACAGCTATTCCCGAAACAGTAAGAGAGTCAGTAAACGTACCACTTGCGGCTGTTATAGCATCGTTTGAAGTTATGATATCCTTTACTTCCTCAATGAAGAAGGTGGTAACAGATGCGTCTACCGTCAATGTGGTACCTGCAGAGTGTCTAGCGATGAGTCTAAAGGTGTCCCCCTCAACTACGGGGAGAGTCGCAGTAGATGCTAGCATGTAGGTACCCCCGTCAGGAGACGGTGCTTGAATAATGAAAACAACAGTACCTTCCAAAGGATCTGTTGAAGTAGACTCATTGTTCTTGCGGATCAACAATCTACGTTGCCCGGTAGCATTAGGACTGTAACGAATCTGTCCCCACATTCTTACGTTACTAACCCCTGCGGGTACTATAAACGCAGTATCATCGCTAGGATCAATCCACCCCCCGACATCAAGATTGGTAATGTCCCAGGGAAGACTAATTCCTATGTTATCACCTATAGAAATACCAGAAGTAGAAGTAACGAAAGCACTTCTATGCTGAGTCTCTCCTATATTTGATGCTATCTGCCCTTGTAAGGAACCGGACACTGAAATTAATTCTGCTTCGGATGCAAACCCTGTATGAGCTGCTGAAGCATAGTCCAATTCACTGAGAGCACTGTGAGATCCTACGCCTGTTCCCGTAGAAACTGGTACTCCGGAGATGGTTAGAGAACTACTGAAGGTACCGGTAACAGCTACCAGCTCAGTGATGTTGAGCGGGTCTGGAAGTTCAAAGTCTCCGCCACTTGTACCGGTAGCGACCGGCTGGCCGGAGACAGTGAGAGAGGACTCCGCCTGTATCTGGTTAGCTATGATGAGATCATCAGTAATAACAGACTGCGTCACGGGTAAGTCTGGAAGAGACGACAGGGTAGTACTCCACACGAACAGGGAGCTTCCGCCATTAGACTGGCCCCCTGACCGGGATGCATCTTTACCCACGTGTACAAGGGCTGTTGGTGAATTAGCAGTATTACGAAACTGTACCTTATAGTCGATCGGGGACAAACCTGGAGCATTTTTAACGTGATGGAAGAAGAACAGTGGGAAGTGGTCGGAAGGGACAGTTACATCCGTAAAGTTGTGACCAGTATCCTCCCGATAATTTATGCCGGCGGAATCGTCTCTTAGTCGCACGCCTCCCAACTGCGTCAGAGAATCTGACTGCACATTAGTAAATGCTATTACAACCAAATCCTCAGTCTGATTGGGGGTATACGTGGTATCAAGTCCCGAATAATCAGCGTAGGTATTACTGGCGGTACCCCCGTCACCGGTGGTATCGTTAGTCTCTACGAACTGGTCGAACAGATCCTTCTTAATTAGGATATTTCGGCCGCGACGGCCATCGGCGTACGAGCCGGACTGCAGCTTCAACTGGCTAGTGAAGGTATGATTGCCCGAAGAAAGGTTAATCTGCTGCATGTGAATGAAGCCATCAAAGCCCAGCGCAACGCTTCTACCTCGCTGTAGCCAAACTGGTGATGATACGGCAGCATCTATGAGGAAATGTACGCTTTCGAGCGCAGAGTTTCCGCGATCATCGTTACATTCCGCGGAACCTATGTAGATATAATCTCCAGGCTCCGTGATATTGAAGGTTGATTCCAGAATGTCAGTAAAGGTAGAGGACACATTACATGCCACGCAGGCATCACCGTTCTGGGTCTCTTGGAAGTAGTTTGTATTCTCTGTAAAGTTGGTGGTGGGCATGGCAATGATGCCCATCGCACCCGCAGCTACCATGTCCGTGTTTGCGGAGTTACGCAGCTGGAACTTGAGAGTATTAGTCCCATTACCCGTGACCGTGTAAACACCTTGGCATCTATTACCACGGTTATGTGTAGTAGAACTGGATATTGTATTATTGTTGTCGGATCTCGTCAGGGCGATAACGGTGCCGCCATGGAGCAGCTGCATTTCAGAACGACCTGTTCCGGTAGAATCACCGTGATTGGCGCAGTACATAACCAGATAATCTACGCCGTTCTCCAGCGCTACAGTCTCACAGTTAACGTCTGCGAACGAGGTGGAGGTGCTGGTATGCTCAGTGTCCTCAAAAACAGATGTGATGCCGGCAGAGCCATGGGTGGCCGCAATACCCACCGTCAGAAGAGTGTCCGCATGCATGTTGGTGGAGCCAACGAACGTTGCTTCCAAATCTGCGAGAGAAACATCACCTGTGAAGGTACCCGAGGCCGTGGTGATCGAGCCATTATCAATCACGGTACTTCCCGTACCAACCGTCAAACCGCCCGTAAAGGTTCCTGTTACGGCTACGAGCTCCGTAATGTTAAGGGGATCAGGTACCTCGAACGCTTCCAGCTGTACCGGTATACCGGAGACAGTCAGGGACTGGTCGTAAGTACCACTAATGGCTGAAATAGTTCCACTGGAAGCTATGTTTGCATCGTATCTCATTTATTTACTCCGGGTATCCATATAGGTATACTGTTCCTTCAAAAGTTCCGCCGGCATTCTGCTCGAACCTCAGTCCAGTAAGTCTGATTTTTCATAGCGCAGTGCTGCGCCCTGTATCTGGGTGTAACGATCGTCGTCGGCGAAGTAAGCTGCTTCCCATGTCCAAGAGGGGTAGTTAGACGCGGTACCCATCTGCTGGATCTTAAGAATACCATTGTACTTTTGATCAGCGTCAACACCCATTCTGTATGTGGAATCAGATACTCCGACAAGATACACACGGGAAGCTGTCTGGTAGGACCCAGAATTGACTTCATCTGCGGCTGCTGTACCGAGAGCGGCGCTGTTACTCCGGACAGTCGTCAACGTAGATTCCGTATCCATAGAGGTGGTATAGCTGGCAGTAGCCACCGTCTTCTGTCGCACCTGAAGGGCCTCAGTGGCCACTTCAGTATTTTCAAAATCAACCATGTGTAATTCAAAGGTTCGATACCCTGCAGGTAGTTCCACCGCAATGTCGGTCCCTCCGGAAGTGTAAGACCCGATGAACTCCAGGGCCCCTCCACCCCCACCTGCGCCTCCTCCGCCAACTACTGCGTCGTCTATACCTGCGAAGATATTAGCGACACCTGTGCGCGGGTTCACGAATCCGATCTGCACCTCATCAGTGCTGTTGATGGTGAAGTCATCTGACTGGACCTGACTACCCGCGTCGTCCAGTACAATATAGTTAACCTTGTCGGTGTCCAAGTTGTGAGTGATAGTCCAGGTGTCGGCTGCGACCGACTGGACGTGAGAATAGATACCACTGATCGTGGTAGGTTCAGCGGCCGGCTCAATGTTTACTGGCACACCGGAGACGGTGAGGGAGTCTGTAAAGATACCCGAAGCCACTGTCAGCGGGTCGGGGATCTCAGCAATTCCACCACCAGTTCCGGTGGAAACAGGTACTCCGGAGATCGTCAGAGACTCTGCGAAAGAACCACTGATAGAAGTAAAGTTTGTACCGCTGATCGCTACCGGATTAGCCTGCTCCACGCAAAACCAAGTAGCCGAATTGGCAGTGGCGTCTTGGATATCCAAATCGGAACCGTGTTGGTGCCAGACGGCAGTGCTGAGGGTATCGCCCGGTGCAACCGCAAATACCTTCGTAGTTACGTGGTGATGCGGTCCGCCTGCGACGTCTGACGCGAGAATAGAATTTCTGTGAAGAACACCGTCGATGACATTGCTACCATTCAACTGAATCTGAACTAATCTTCTTGTCGCGGTAGACGATGTCTCCCAGTTAACATACAAATGTGCCCGGACATGGGTGATTCCTTGACCTTCGGGAACAGTGATGATGGTATTGTCGGCCCCGAGATCAACCCAACCTCCCGTATCCTGAGTCACCGTATCCCAGGCGATAATATGGTTGGTCACATCAGCAACCGTCTGGTTGCTGGTAATCTTAACCGTGGCTCCAGTAAACCCATTAACCGGTACAACATTGTCAGTGCTGATTTGAGTACCGTCAACGAAAAGAAGAGGTGTTTGTATCTTATCCCCGTCAATAAATACAGTACCGCTTCCCACCTGGAGAGACTCACTAAATTTACCACTGCCCGTGACCTCGAACTCGAGATCACCATCGTATTCCTCACCGGTAATGTGAAAAGGCTTACCCGGGGTGACTGCTATAGTACCATCACCGCCATCGTAGGCGTCCTGCAGTGTGCCTGCACCGCCTCCAGTACCAGTTGATACAGGGACACCTGAGATAGTAAGGGACTCAGAAAAAGATCCACTAATAGTAGATAGAGATTCTGGTACAGCGCCCAGTTCTCCCGCAGGCATCGGTTCTCCAATGCCGTGGATATTACCAGAGGAGTCGGCTCGGAAGAAAGAGAACTCCACCCTGTCCATGAAACCGTCGCGGCGGGAGCCGCAAAGACCGACCGCATTGAAAGAAGTCATGGTCGTATCGGTGTCTATGTCTATGTCAGCGAATGTGTTCCAGCCTCGTCCATCCTTAGACCAATCCGCACGGATAGCATTGTTAGTACCGTCCCACTTAAGACGTAGGAATGTACCGCCTGCAAAAGCATGGTCGCTGGTGGTCTGGCTAATCTCCTTCTTAGAGGGGGTAGTGTCCTCGCGATCATCAAACTCCCAGCATCCCAGGTCCCAGCGGACCTCGTCCAGTGCAGCGGGGCCGGAAAACATATTGATGCCGAAGAAGAGAATATTAGTGGTAGTCGGAGCACCTGTATCCTGAATCAGGAACATACCGGCCCAGTGGTCGTGGTTGTAATCCCCGGACCACAGCTGGTTACTGTGCTGCGGCATCACGTGAGTGACGAGGTGGATATCCCCGTCTGTCTCGGAATAAGGCTGGGTGATTCCTACGATATCATACTGGTTAGTTCCGAAATCCAGGGTCATCCTCTTAGGAGGGCCATTAGTGTGAGGTGGTGAGGATAAGGCCGCGTCAGGATCAAATACCGTCCACTTAGTGGAGATGTCCAGTGTGCCCTCAAACTCATCATCGAGTCCGGAAGAGTCTGCAACTGCCGGAGGCATGAGGGGGTCCCAACGACCAGAGCCGGATGCGGCGGTGATGGTAGAGAAACTTCCGCCCGTAGCAATACTTACAGTGCCGCCGCCGTCGTCAGTAAGGGTGTAATCGGTAACCTTAATAGTATCAACGTCATTTACAATTACATTACCGCCCTGATCTTGAACAGTTAGGAAAGATCCACCAGCAGTGCCGGTGGAAACAGGCACTCCGGAGATAGTAAGTGATTCGGTAGCACTTATGCTTGCTAACTCCAGCGGGTCAGCGGTACCGCCCCCACCACCCGTGGGATCTAAATAGTTACCCAATACAGGGAAAGCGCGTCGGCCGGTCCCTGCAAAGTGCGGGTCGATGCGGAAGAATCTGGCACCGTAGTTCATCAGACTGGTAGTTAGCGCATTACTGCAAACAATACCAATCTCGCTCACGGTGAATGGGAATGTATAGAAAGGGAACGACTTCCAACCAAACCCGTCGTACGAATAGGAAAGATCAAAGGCACTGTTACCGGCATCTCGGGCGACGGCTCTTAGGAAAACGCCATTAGGGCTAACATTGCCCCCATCGGTATCAATACTGGTACTGGCAGGAGTATCGTCGGCGTAGTCCGAGAAAAGAGCGCGCTGTACCGAATACCCACCAGAGTCCATAACTATTCCCTGGAATATAAAGTCAGTGGTGGAGGGATTACCGGCGGCGTCTTCGAAGAAAGCAAAGCCTATGTGCATAGAGTCAGCGCCGGCGAGCGAAGCGGTCGCGCCTAAATGGACGTAGGTCACAGCTTCCCATTTAGACTCAGTGGGGATAGGCTTGTAAATACCCATGAACTCGATGTCGTCGGACGTGTTAGTCTTTCGCATGTGGAGTCCGCCGCCCTGCGGGAAGGTTTCTATCGTTATAGCGGTGCTGCCTGGGTCCCAGACGGTCCAACCTCCCCAAGCCTCCGAGCCGGAAATGACAGTGCCTTCTACGAACTCATCGTCATATATGGTACCAGAAGCTGGGGCCAGGAAAGGGTCCCACTTAGTTCCCGAGGCGGGGATCTGACCGATTCCGCCGCTTGAAGAGGATCCGCTGGTCGTAGTAAGGCTGATAACACCATTACCCTCGTCGATGAGAGAGCCATCGGTAACCTTTATCGTGTTCACGCCGGTTACGGTAGGATTTCCGTCCTGTTCCTGCACCGTGAGTGAGCTTCCCCCGCCAGAACCTCCTGTATCAATAGTTACTTGTCCAGAGCCATCATCAACCAGCGTGCCTGCCGTGACTACGATGGTATCTACGTCAGCTACTGTGGGATTACTGTCCGTAGTTCTAACTGTGAGCGCTGCGCCGCCGCTCCCGCCGCCTGCAATGTCAACAGGAATTCCGGAGATGGTCAGAGACTCGGTAAAGACACCTGTAGCAGTGGTGAAGGTATCACCCACCGTTAGGTTATCGAACACCCCGAGAGGTGCCGTAACTGTACCGCTCGCATTAATGTTAGCATTATGCTCTGACATTGTTCTCCTTAACCTCCGAAGACCTGACTAATAAAGGCCACTTGTGTCTCATCTATAGAAGAGCCGGCTCCGGTGCCCGTAGAAACTGGGACACCTGAGACGGTGAGGGAGTTAGAGAAATCCCAGTCGCCAGTGATAGTCTGGTCTGCCGCTGGGTCGAAAGAAGAACCGCCTCCTCCGGTAGGATCTAAATAATTTCCCATCATAGGATGTACACGCATGCCGGCGCCATTATACCTATTGTCTATTCGAAAGAACTTAGCACCGTATCTGTATAGAGTAGTTCCCGCACCGTTGACACAGACAATACCTACCTGTGCAACATCGTAACCGGGGTCTGAGGCGTTCATAGACTTCCAACCTACACCATCAAAAGAGTAAGCCATCTCCCAGACGTGGTTGGACACGCCGTCATTGGTCTTAATGACTCTCAAAAAGACACCATTAAGATGGAGACCGTTAGTGGTGGCTTTGTCGAAATCGGCGGAAGAGGGGGTCGTATCTGTATAGCCTGTGTAATTTCCTCTTTCGATCGCCCAATCATTATTGGGGGAACTGGTGAGTCCTAAGAACTGGAAATCTGTAGTGGTGGGGGCACCTGATGCATTATCGAAAATGGCAAAACCCACTTTACGGTAACCGGAAGATAGATCTGCGGCGGCAGACATCGAAACGTATGCCCATGCGACCCACCTACCCGTTGCGCCGTCAGGGGGGACGTCTTGGAATATACCCAACCACTCCCCCGTGGCGTTAGAGTTTCGCATATAAAGGCCGGCTTCATCATTTTCAAGGGTATGGAGATTAGTGCCTGGGTCCCACAGAGTCCAAATACTACCAGCCCCGTAGGCTGCTTCACCTTCAACAAACTCATCGTCGTATACTGTTCCACTGGCTGGAGCGATTTCGGGCATCCATAGAGTTCCAGATGCCGCTACCTGGCCTAAACCTCCTGATCCACCTGAGCCGCCTGTATCAATTGTAATCTGGCCACTGCCGTCGTCAGTCAACGTACCGTTAGTAACAACGATAGTGTCTACGTTAGTGACAGTGGGATCACCATCAGCTTCCTTAACGGTGAGGGCTGAGCCTCCACCGCCGGTACCAGTAGACACGGGGACACCAGAGATCGTCAGAGATTCTGTGAAGTCCCAGTCGCCGGTGATAGTCTGGTCCAGGGAGGGGTCGAAGGAAGAACCTCCCCCACCTCCAATATCCACAGCAATACCGGACACGGTTAGCTGGTCGGTGAAGATACCAGAACCTGTGGTCAGACTGGCACTGTCTATGTGGGTTGAGCCTTCGCCTACCGTCAGACCTTCGGTAAAGGTTCCTGTGACAGCAACGAACTCTCCGACCCCTGATATAACAACAGGCTTACCGCTGGTGGTAGTGATCGTACCATCACCGTTATCGTAAGCCTCCTGGAGAGTAGTGACTCCGCTCGAAGCGACACATGGCCATATGGCGGCCTTACCATCCTGAGCAATAACAAAGGTGAGCTCAGCATTATTACTATCCGTCATCGAGAAAGAGTCTGGATAGATCTGGGAGTCAGAACCGTCGAATACAATGTAGTTAACGACGTCTGAGTCAAAGTTATGTTCTATAGTCCAAGTGGTCTGGGCGGAGAGCTGCTCGTGAGTATAGCACGGAGCACCTCCCCCGCCTCCTCCTCCTCCTGCACCTGTACCACTTACTACAATTATCTGACCCTCTTCTGTTACAACAACTGCTCCGGCTCCTGCGATGGTCACAGCGCCCTGGAGATCGTTGATAGACGCCACTGTAGTACCCGTAGCTACCGTCTGACCGGATACAGTAAGTCCAGTCTCCGCGTCTATCTGACCAGCGTCCACAGTATCCGCTACGACTGTCTGCGCAGTCACGGTACCGCCGCTAATAGTTGTACCGGAAACGTCGTCGAGGAAGGGCTCAAAGATAGCTAACTCTTCGAATGTAGCATCGTCTCCGAAGGTAGATGTCCCGCCGACGGTGACTGTTCCTGTAACGGAAGCATCGCCGAAGGTAACAACTGCATCTTCGGTCGCTGTCAAAGAGCCGGTAATGACTACAGTGTTGAATTTGGCCGGGTCTGGGAGCTGGTGCATAACCGGGACGCCTGATACTGTCAACAGGTTGAGGGCCTCTATCTCATCTGCAGAAACGGAGTGTGTGGTGACTACATTGCTATCAATGGTGGTAATAGGAACGTCTGGCGTAGCAGCCGGTAGGGAAAGACCCCATAGGATTAACGATCCGTCTGTGTTCGTGGTAGAGTTACCGTCGGACGGATTACGGAACTGTAACTGGAATTCTCTGGCGGAGTCAACACCGTCAAGGATGTGGAACATCATGGTAGATCTGTTTAACGTGTCGTCGGACACTCCGGTAGCATTGTAAACGCGCTGTCCTGAATCTTCTACGTAATTCTCACCCTCAGTGACGTTAGTGATTCTATAAGATGCGGAAGCGTTGTCGATGGATGAAAAATGTCCCGCGGAACCTATTATCACCACCTGCTCTGTTTGGTTAGGGGTGTACGTCTGCGTATAGTCAGTAAGTACAGAGAAATTAGCAGAGCTCGTAGACTGGTCTACGTCCGACTGCACTCCCTTAATCTGATCGAAGGAGGCGGCTCTAACCACGCACATACGAATACGGCGAGCGTCGCCGGTGGCCAAGAAAGCAGTATTAACACTCATCTGGAACTGAACAGTGTGAGCACCTGCGGACAAGGTCCGGATCACCGCGCCTGGGGCGGGGCAGTACTGGGAACTACCTGTCTCGGACTGCGTCAACAAACCACTATTACTACCATCGAGCTCGAACCTGCCCCGGCCCTCAATACCGCCTCTAATCTCAGCGGAGAATAAAATAAGATAGTCGCCAGGGTCGGTCACTGAGAAGTTAAGGGGGGTCCCCGTGTCTGTCCAGCCCGAGGAGCCAACGTTTATAGGAGTTGCAGTTCCATTCTCAAACCAATAGTCCGT
>Ga0164313_10001132_pt1 | contig 23262 bp, 24 predicted proteins | sample GuaBasSedimGuay4_FD_113735 | JGI IMG/M metagenome (GOLD analysis project Ga0164313, IMG submission 113735) | Subseafloor sediment microbial communities from Guaymas Basin, Gulf of California, Mexico - Guay4, Core 4569-4, 0-3 cm | ecosystem: Environmental > Aquatic > Marine > Hydrothermal vents... | reverse complement strand
CCCTCAGCGAAGAGGTCGGGCATGGGCTGGAGTGGGTTCAAGGGGGTGAAACCTGGCGCCTCGGCCGGCCGGATTGGGCGATCAAAGGACCGGTCAGTCCGGACCCTTCGGATCCCGTGCAGTCCGTGTTTTCGCGGGAGGGGTCGCCTCTCGTGGGATTTCGGATACAGGATGATGTGAGAGCGGGTGCACGTGAGGAAGTGGGCGCTCTCGGGCTGCTGGGATACGAGGTCCACGTTCTGAGTGGAGATCGGAATTCCCAGGTCGATGCGATGGTCCGGCGCCTCGGCCTTGCTCAGGATCGGGGTCGGGGCGAAATGACGCCGGATGAAAAGGCGGAATGGATTCGCTCCCACGATGCCGGACACATTCTGATGATTGGCGACGGAGCCAATGACAGTCTTGCCTTTGATGCCGCCGGCTGTCGTGGAACGCCTGCCATCGACCGAGGGGTGCTCGAGCAGAAGTCGGATTTTTTCTTCCTCGGTCGCAGTCTCTCCGGTATCCGGCAACTTTTGGAGACGGCCCGGCTGCACGGCCGGGTGACGTCTGCCGTTCTTGTGTTCGCCGTCCTCTACAACCTGGTTGCGGTTTCGGTCTGCCTGGTCGGTTGGATGAATCCCCTTCTTGCCGCCATCCTGATGCCGCTCAGCGCGATCGTTTCGTTGGGCATGGCGACCTATGGCATGGGGCGTCATGCTCCCGCCAATACGATTGCGTCCAATTCGAGACCATGACCATCTCCAATCAATCAAAGTGTCCTCAGCTGGTGATCCTCGTGCGCAGGAGCGTGCAGCGTTGACGGCTTTCGCTGTTGCGCACGGCCATGGCGTAGGCGGCGGGTTCACCCACCACGATGACCCGCTTCTTGCCCCGGGTAATGGCGGTGTAGAGGAGGTTTCGCTGAAGCATCATGAAGTGGCTCTTCAGCAGGGGAATGATGACGCACGGGTATTCGCTTCCCTGTGATTTGTGGATGCTGATAGCGTAGGCCAGGCTGACATCTCCGAGATCGCCGCGATCGAAGTCGTAGGCCTGGCCGTCGAAGTCGGCCGCCAGCGTGCCCGACTCCACGTCGACTCCGGTTATCGTTCCGATGTCGCCGTTGAACAGGCCTTTGTCGTAGTTGTTCCGGGTCTGGATGATCTTGTCACCAATCCGGAACTCACCGATCCCGGTCTTGAGGACCGGACTCGGGCCTGACCGGCGTTCGCGGGCATTTCGGGTCGCGAACAGAGTCTGCAGTTCCCGGTTGAGATTGGTCACACCGACCGGCCCACGGTGCATCGGAGCGAGTACCTGGGTATCAGTAATCGGATCAAGCCCGAACCTTTGCGAAACCGTCTCGCTTACCAGCGAGATCACCTTGGCCAGGCAATCGTCAGCCGAGACGGCCGAAATAAACCAGAGATCGCCGTTCGTTTTCACTGCGCCGGGGGTGTCGACCGTAGGGGGCAGCATGACCTCGCCGCGGTTGATGGCGTGAGCGGCGGTGACGATCAGGCTGTGCGCCTGCTGTCGGAAAATGACCTGCAGTCGTGTGATCGGAACGATTTCGCTCGCAATGAGGTCGTTCAGCACGTTTCCGGCACCCACTGATGGAAGCTGGTCGATATCGCCGACCAGGACGAGATGCGCTGTCGACGGCATGGCCTGGAAGACTGCGGCCGCCATCCGCACGTCGAGCATGCTGGCCTCGTCAACAATGAGATAGTCGGTATTCAACGGATGGGCTTCGTTGACCGTAAATCCGCCATTGGCCGGTTCGAACTTGAGCAGACGATGGATGGTCTGCGCGAATCCACCGGTGGTTTCAGCCAGGCGTTGGGCGGCTCGACCGGTTGGGGCGGCCAGGTGAACCCTCACTTTCTTGGCTTTCAATATCTCAACCAGTGCCCGGAGGATCGTTGTCTTTCCCGTGCCGGGCCCCCCGGTCAGAACGAAGAGCTTATGGCTGAGAGCGGCACGGATCGCCTGCTCCTGGTCCGGACTGAACTGGAATCCGGCCCGCTCCTGAGCCCAGGTCACTGCTCCGTCGATACGAATTGACGGGAGACCCGATCGGACGGCCTGAAGACGACCGACGACTTCGGCGATCTTTCTCTCCGCCCGGTTGGAATGAGGGAGTTGGAGATACTGCGGGGCCGGCGGTTCCGTTTTTCCCGGGTAGCGGACGAGAACCCGCTCCCTGACCAGGACGCGGCACCGTTCGATCAGAAGCTGGCGATCGGTCTGCAACATCTCGGCCGCGCGATCGAGGAGATTCTCCTCCAGGAAAGCGGTGTGGCCTTCCTCTTCAAGGGTCTGCATTGCGAAGAGGAGGCCGGCGTCGAGGCGGGGTGGGCTGTCGTTGGCAAACCCCAGGTTGATCGCGATCCGGTCCGCGGTCTTGAAGCCGATCCCTTCGATTTCCCGCGCCACGCGGTAGGGTTCGTTCTGCAGAACAATGCGGGCTTCACCGCCATATCGCTTCACAATGCGCAGGCACTGCGATACGGTGACCCCGTAGGTCTGGAGAAACACCATGACTTCGCGGAGGGCGCTTTGTTCTTCCCAGGCGGCCTTGATCGCGGTCGCCCGTCCCTTGCCGATGCCTGGGATATCGCGAAGCAGACCGGATTGCTCACTGATCACCCTGAGCGTGTCCGCCCCGAACCGGTCGACGATCTTGTTGGCATAGACCTTCCCGATCCCGGGCACCAGTCCGCTGCCCAGATATTTGCGGATTCCGTAAACGGTCGCAGGCAGTTCGGACGAAAAGGAGGAGATTTTGAACTGATCCCCATGGGTTGGATGCCGGACCCAACTGCCGGTCAATTTCAGCGTCTCGCCGCACTGGATGCCGGGAAGTGTGCCGACGATCGTGACCTTGGCCCCCTCGTCGCCCGGTCGGAACTCGGCGATGCAGTAGTGGTTCTCCTCGTTGAAGAAGATAATCCGTTCGAGCACGCCCTCGAGCGTGTCGGAACCGGCCTGGGAACGATCGGGCATGGTGATGAGACGGCCTCAGGCGGTCTCGCCCGTCAGTTCCAGTTCGATTGAAAACACCCCCCGGGCCAATTCGACCATGCCGGGAAATACACCATCGGCCGCGGCCTCCCGCAATTCGGCCTCTGTATGGGTTCCCGTTGTGACGCAATAGGCGGGTCGGGAGACACAGTGGGCCGCCTGGATGTCGAAGGGTGAGTCACCGATGAAAACAATCCGCGAATCCTCGACCGAAAACCGAGCCAGGACTTCCCGGCTGAATGCGGTCTGCGGCTTGCGATGGGGTGTATCGTTGGCGCCGAGCACAAACTCGATCATCGAATCGAGACCAAGGTGGGTGATGATGCGCCGGCTCTGATCGCCGATCTTGTTCGTGAAAACGGCTTGCCTGTAACCGCGCTTGCTGAGTTCCTCCACGAGTTCGCGAGCCCCCGGCAACACCGTGACATCATCGAGAAATATCTTATCAAAGTGCCGGCGCCAGATGCCTGCGGCCTCCTGCAACTGATCCTCTTCGACATAATGACCCATCGTGACTTCCATCGAACCCCCGACCGAGCGCCTGACCGTTTCGAAGTCCGGAATGGGACGTCCAAGCTCGCCCAATGTGTGCTCGTAACACCGGTAGAGAACATTGAAATGGTCGATGAGCGTTCCATCGAGATCGAACAGGACTCCTTGAGGGCTGTTGGTCATTGGCAGATAGGAATGACGCGATGGCCTGGCGAACGGAAGCGCGAAATCGCACCGCTTCCATCCAAGCCATTGGGGCGAAGTGACCTGGTTGCCCGACTGAGGTGCCTCGGCTTCGGAATCTCTGTTTTCGGGCTTTTCGGCTGCGCGACTCCCCCCGTCGGTCCGGAGGAGATACAACTCCATACCGTGAGCTCGGAGTCGGTGGCGTCGATTACCACATCGCCCGGGGAAGGGGTTCCGGTCGCGCTGCGTCTGTTCGTTTCCGAATACCTGGATCAGCCCGCATTGGTTGTCCGTGAGGCTGGTTCGGGCCTGCAATACTCTCCCCGAAACCAATGGGCCGAGCCGTTGACGGATGGTTTCGAACGCCTTCTCCGAAATCGCCTGGCCGAGGAACCGGGCATCAGTCGAGTCCTGCCCTTGGGCCTCGAGAGCGATCAGATGCCGGTCCTCCTGGTCACGGTTCTCGTGAATCGCTTTGAGGGGGAGACGCTGAGCGGAGGCATGAACCGGGCGGTCATTGATGCGAGCTGGCGGATCGTCCCTGTGGACGACCAGACCGGCCCCGCCCTTTCATCCGGTCTCTATGTGCGCGAGGCCGAATCCTGGGATGGCAAAGACTATGAGTTGTTGAAGAATCTTCTCAAGCAGCTGGCCAACGATCTGGCCGGCACCGTGGCCGGCAGCCTGGCGCAGAGCGTGGAAACGCTCTAGCTCGGAAGCCCGATGGTAGGGCGTGGCCGTCCGTCTTCGTGTGGCTACGCCGTGACATGTCGGACGCGCCGTTGAAGGCAGACACACGCACGGATTGACTCGACCTATGGCGCGGCGCGTCCGGCGGCCACGCCCTACCATCAGCACGGCCCGGCCTCCTGCTGCTATCCGGCCAGCGTATCCTTTACCCGCTCCACCGCTTCCACGACGGCCTCGCGACTGTTGAACGCGCTCAGGCGGATGCACCCTTCGCCGCATTTGCCGAATCCGGACCCGGGGGTGCAGACGACGCCCGCCTTGTCCAGCAACCGGTCGAAGAAATCCCAGGAGTCGCCGCCTGTTTGTATCCAGATATAGGGGGCGTTGTCGCCGCCGACACAGGAAAGTCCGATGCTTTCGATCGCGGCGCGGATAAGGCCGGCGTTCTCAAGGTAGAAATCGGTCAATTGTCGGGTCTGGATTTTGCCTTCAGTCGAATAGACCGCTTCGGCGGCGCGCTGTACAGGATAGGAAACCCCGTTGAACTTGGTCGCGTGACGGCGGGCCCAGATGCTGTGCAGATCGACCGCGTTCCCGGATCCGTCCCTGGCCTTCAATGCCTTGGGCACGACCGTAAAGGCGCAACGGATCCCGGTGAAGCCGGCATTCTTCGAAAAACTGCGGAACTCGATGGCCACTTCCCGCGCGCCTTCCAGTTCGTAGATGGAGTGCGGGATCGACTCATCCCGGATAAAGCCTTCGTAGGCGGCGTCATAGAGGATGACCGCCTCGTTCTCCCGCGCGTAATCGACCCAGGTCTGCAATTGCTCACGGGTCAGGGTGGCACCGGTCGGATTGTTCGGATAACAGAGGTAAATTAGGTCGACCGGGTTCGAGGGCAGGGCGGGCACATACCCGTTGTCTGCGGTGGCCTCCAGGTAGGTAAGCCCTTCGTATCGCCCGTTCGTCCATGGCCCGGTCCGGCCGGCCATGACATTGGTGTCGACGTAGACCGGGTAGACGGGGTCGGGAACGGCGATCCGGATGTCGGTGGCAAAGATCTCCTGGATATTGGCGGAGTCGCATTTGGCCGCGTCGCTGACGAAAATCTCATCCGCATCGACGGGCGCACCCCGGGATCGGAAGTCGCCCTCCGCGATCACCTGGCGAAGAAATTCATAGCCTTGGTCGGGTCCATACCCGCGGAAGGTCCTGCGGTCGGCCATCTCATCAACCGCGCGATGAAAGGCAGCGATGCAGGCAGGTGGCAGGGGTTCGGTGACGTCGCCAATGCCCAGTTTGATCAGGGGTTGTCCGGGATGACTTTCCTGGAATGCGTCCACCCGCCTGGCGATATCGGAAAACAGGTAGGAGGCTTGGAGCTTCTGATAGTGGTTGTTTATGGGTATCATGGCTTCTGGTGTCCTGTCGTTTGGAACTTGCCTATAAGGTTGACCCGGCTTGATTGTTCAAGCTCAGAAACTCCCGTCTCCAAGAAAGCAAGAAAGCGACTAAATGCAGATAATCGATTCGGTCCCTGAGATGCAGTCACTGGCTGCCAGCCTTCGGTCAAATGACCGACTGATTGGATTGGTCCCGACCATGGGCGCCCTGCATGGTGGGCATATTGAACTGATGCAGGCGGCCAAGGATCAGGCCGACATCGTGGTGGTTACGATCTTCGTCAACCCGACCCAGTTTGGGCCAAGTGAAGACTTTGACGCTTATCCCCGGGGGCTTGAGCAGGATATCAGGATGTGCGAGGAGGCCGGGGCCGATATCGTATTTGTACCCGGGGTCGAGGAACTCTATCCCGACGGATATTCCACTTTCATATCGGAGGAGAAATTGAGTGAGGGGTTGTGCGGGATCTCCCGCCCCAATCATTTCCGCGGTGTTCTGACCGTGGTGACCAAGCTCTTCAATATCGTCCATCCGGATCTGGCCGTTTTCGGACAGAAGGACGCACAACAGGCGGCTGTGCTCAAGAAGATGGTCGCGGACCTTCACTTCGGCGTCCGGATCCTGATCTGTCCGACCGTTCGGGAGGAAGATGGCCTGGCCATGAGTTCCCGGAATCGCAGCCTGCATTCGACCCAGCGAAAGGATGCCGCCGTGATCTACCAGGCACTTCAGTCGGCGAAAACTCTCTACGATTCGGGAAACCGGAACGTTGACCGCATTCTGGCCGAAGTCACCCACACCCTCTCGACCAGTCGCCGAATCCGTGTGATCTACGTGAATTTCGTCGATAGCGAGACCTTGGAGCCCTTGAATGAACTGGTCGAAGGTCGGAGCCTGCTCGCGGTCGCGGTCTGGGTTGATGAGGTTCGCCTGATCGATAACATTATTCTCTGAATCACTCGCGCCTTTCCTCAGTCGACCCTCTGTTCGAATGCCCCAGGATTATGATGTGCTCGTTGTGGGTTCCGGTATAGCCGGTCTCAGCCTTGCTCTCAAGACGGCTGCCGCGGGATGGCGAACCGCCATCCTGACCAAGAAGACGCGGGCTGAATCGAACACGAACTATGCCCAGGGCGGGATCGCCTGTGTGACCTCCGATACCGACGACTTTGAGAGCCATGTCCAGGATACGCTCACCGCCGGAGACGGTCTCTGTCGGGAGGATGTCGTTCGCTCGGTCGTTCGGGACGGACCTTCCCGGATCAATGAACTGGTCGAGTTGGGGCTGAAGTTCAGTCGTGATCCGGGCGGCGGGTATTCGCTCGGGCGCGAGGGCGGCCATTCGGCCCGTCGCATCCTCCATGTCAAGGACATCACAGGCAGGGCGATTGAGGATGCCCTGCTCCACGCCGTGGCCAAGAATCCCCTTATCCACCTGATGGAACACCTCTTTGCCATCGACCTGGTGACATCGGGCAAGTTCGAACTCGATACGGGGCCGAACCGGGTGGTCGGTCTCTATGCGCTCGATGTGATTTCCCGAAAAGTGAAAACGTTTCGGGCCCCTGCGGTGATCCTGTCAACGGGAGGAGCGGGCCAGGTGTATCTCTACACGACGAATCCCGGCATCGCAACGGGCGACGGCGTCGCCATGGCCTTCCGGGCGGGCGTGGCGGTTGAGAATATGGAGTTCATCCAGTTTCACCCGACCACTCTGTATTCAAAAACACATGACAGATTCCTGATCAGCGAGGCGGTTCGGGGGGAAGGGGCCGTTCTGCGAAATTTCGCGGGTGAGACTTTCATGGCCGGTTACCATCCCCTGGCTGATCTTGCGCCGCGGGATGTGGTTGCCCGGGCCATCGATTCGGAAATGAAAAAGACCGGGGCGGAGCATGTCTGGTTGGATATCACGGGGAAGCCGGAGTCGATACTGCAGGACCGCTTCCCGCTCATCTTCGACCGTTGCCGGAAGATTGGTTTGAACCTGTCGACCGATCGAATCCCTGTGGTTCCGGCGGCTCACTATACCTGCGGGGGGGTGGTCACCAACCTCGACGCTGAGACTCCGTTGCCCGGTCTGTTCGCCTGCGGAGAAGTCGCTTCGACCGGTTTGCATGGAGCCAACCGCCTGGCCAGCAATTCGCTGCTTGAGGCCGTGGTCATGGCGGATCGAGGGGCCCGGGCGATTCATGCCTACCTGTCGAGCTCCAGACCCGATCTCCCCGAAGTCCCGCATTGGGTGTCAGGGGATGTTCACGATTCGGATGAGCAGGTGGTGATATCGCATAACTGGGACGAACTTCGGCGGGCCATGTGGGACTATATGGGAATCGTCCGCACGACCAAGCGGCTCGAACGGGCCCGTACCCGGATTGGCACCCTGAAACGGGAAATCCACGACTATTACTGGAATTTCCGGATTGAACCGCGGTTGCTCGAGCTTAGAAATCTGATCCAGGTCGCCGACCTGATCGTTCAGTGTGGCCTCCAGAGGGCGGAGAGTCGCGGCCTCCATTTCACACTGGATCACCTGGAAAAGAGCGAGTCGCCGGTGGATACAAAGGTTGTGCTCGAACCGGGTGCAGTCGACGAGGTCCCAGGATTGTGAATAACTTGTCGATAATCTCCTGATTCGCCGGGGAGGGGATCTTTCCGGGAGAATTGGAGAGTGCCTGGGTTGCGAATCGAGAGTCCTCATCGCCGGGAGTCTCGATTTCATGGTCGGACATCGCGCCAGAGTCGGTGGTGCCGGCCCGCAGGCAGTCTTCGCGCCCGTAGTGGTGATCCTGATTCGGGCGTGAATCCACTTTGCGCTGGAGACATGCGGCGAGTATCGGAGTCATTATGGAAGGATTTGTAAGTTGTTGTCAGTCAGTATGAAAAGAACTGATGTATGTGTTTTCAGGTGACGAATGAGTGACGGAATGACGGATACGCGATCGCCAATCATAGAATTCAGGCCGTTCTGGAAAGGGAATCAGCCTGAATCCGGCCTCGTAAGCGCGATTGGGCCGTATCGATATTGCTGAACATCGGAGCGATGCCTTCAGGTGCCACCGGAATCGCTGGAAGGAACCTCCCTGCGCCGGCCATTAAGAGCCGTATCCAGTTCGTCTGGGCAATTGTGAAGAAATCGGGCGAAATGACTGAATCGGGATGGTCTCAGCCCGGATCGGGCGCCCTGATCACCTCGATCCCGGAGCATCTCAGGTCGTCCAGAATCGACTCCTGGGCCTGCCAGTCCGTTATCAGGCAATCCAGGTGCCTCAGTCCGGTCAGGAAGAACAGGGATCTGTGGTTGAGCTTGGTGTGATCGAGGCAGAAGACGACACGAGTCGACGAGGCGATCATCGTGCGCTGCATGTCGATCAGGAGGGCATGGGAGTTGAAAATCCCTTCGTGGGTGAGACCGCTCGCGCTCATGATGGCGACATCGGCATGTGTCTTTGAGAAGGCCTCCACGGCCATGGGGCCGACCAGAACCCCGAGCCGCGGGTAGATCACACCCCCCGATACGATGACTTCGACCGAGGACGAGGATGAATAGAGATTGGCGATCGGGAGCGAGTTGGTGATGATCTGAGGCGCCCTTGATTCCAGGTGTCGCGCCACTTGAAATATGGTGCTTCCGGCGTCCATGATCACCGTCTGCTCGTGCTGAATCTGCTCGGCGCAGGCTCGCGCTATCGACTCTTTCTCCCTGACTGACCGGGTGTTACGGACGGTGAAGGCATATTCGTCAGACCGGTTGGGCAGCCATCGAGCCCCTCCGTGGGTGCGTCGGACATTCCCCTCGGTTTCGAGGGCATCCACATCCCGACGGACGGTGGAGACCGATACACCGAGGCGTCCCGATAGTTCCTCGAGGGACGCAAATTCGGCTTCCTTGAGAAAGCTGGCGATATGCATCTGGCGTTTTTCGGCCCGCATTTGAGTTGTTTTGATAGATTTTGAAAGAAATTGCAACTTTTTGTTGACGTAGATTTCAGATACTTTCATAAAACACGTAATAACTCTCGGATTCTATCATGTCGTTGCCACCCACTTTGCCGCACCGCGCCGAAGTCGAACATCTGGTTCGTCGTGCTCTTTATGAGCGTCTGGGCCGATCGGTCCCGCCTCAGGCAGCGGGCCCAAACCCGTTGGTTGTCAATGTCAGCGCCCGGCATTGTCACCTGACCCAGGAGGCCGTTGAGGCACTGTTTGGACAGGGGCATAAGCTGCGTCCGATGAAGTGGCTCTACCAGGAAGGGCAGTATGCCGCCGAGGAGGCCGTCACCCTCATCGGCCCCCGGAGTCGGGTCATCTCAAATCTTCGGATTCTCGGTCCCTGCCGCGATATGAACCAGGTTGAACTGGCCTTCACCGATTCCATCGCCCTGGGTTTCAAGATCCCGGTTCGCCAGTCCGGCAACATCGAAGGCACCCCCGGCTGCATGCTGATGGGGCCCGCCGGGTTTTTTGAGATGCCGAACGGTGTCATCCGTGCCGCTCCTCATGCCCACATGCATCCGGACGACGCCGCCTACTACGGGGTGGCAAACGGGGATTTCATGCGTTTGCAGATTGGCGGTCCCTGTGGATTGAACCTGAACCGCCTCCTCGCCCGCGTATCCGAGGATTTCAAGCTCGAAGTGCACATCGACACCGACGAGGGCAACGCCTGCGGTCTGCAGCCGGACACGCCGGTCCAATTAATCAAGTAATATACCCAGCAACCCAAATCCATCAAAGGAACGTTTATGAATGACTCATTAGGAATGGTCGAAACCATGGGATACGTCGGCAGTGTCGAGGCCAGCGATGCCATGGTCAAAGCGGCGAGCGTTGGCCTCGTCAAGATTGTCCAGATCGGGGGCGGCATGGTGACTGTCCTGGTCAAGGGCGATGTCGGCAGTGTCAAGGCGGCGGTCGAAGCCGGCTCTGAGGCGGCCAAGCGGGTGGGCGAGCTCATCAGCTCGAATGTGATCCCGCGACCGCATCCGGATCTGCTCAAGCAGTTCGGGATATGATTTCGGCACCAGTATTGAAAATTTAATTACACATATCATGGCACAAGATGCATTGGGAATGATCGAGACGAAGGGCCTTACGACCCTTATCGAAGCAGCAGACACCGCCTTGAAGGCGGCCAACGTAACCATGACCGGATGGGAGACCATCGGGAAGGGTTACGTGACCGGGTTTTTCAGGGGCGATGTCGCCGCGGTCAAGGCAGCCACCGACGCCGGCGTCGAGGCGGCCACTCGGGTGGGTGAAGTCGTCAGCGTGCAGGTGCTGCCAAGACCCCACGATGAACTCGCCGGCCTGGGCAAGTGGGTCTGACCCTGCATCGCCGACTGCGGTCGACTCGATTCCACAATCCGCATACCGCAGTTCGAGATCCGCAATGATGAAAGTCCTCGTCGCCAACCTCGGTTCGACGTCCTTCAAGTTCCGTCTCATCTCGATTGACGGGGCGGAAGAACGTCTCCTGGCGCAGGGAGGTTTCGAGCGTGTGGCCGATCATGGTGACGCCATCGATCAATGCCTGGCGGTGCTCCGGGAAGGTGGTCTCATCGGGTCCCTGGATGACCTGGACGCGGTCGGTTTCAAGGCGGTCCACGGTGGCGATGTTTCCGGCTGCCTCCTGGCCGATGATCGGGTGCTTGAGGCGCTGGAGCGCTACAGTGACATTGCTCCGGCCCACAATCCGGCCTACGCCGCAGGTATCCGTCAGTTTGGGGCCCGCGCACCGGCACTTCCGCTGGTCGCTCTCTTCGAGACCGCGTTTTTCCAGTGGACCTCCGAGGCCTCCCGCCGTTACGCCGTCCCTGATTCGTGGCATCAGGCGGGCATCCGTCGTTACGGCTTTCACGGTGCCAGTCATAAATTTGTGGCCGAGCGTTCGGCCGAACTTCTGGGCCGTGATGACGTGGCCCGGTCGACCCGACAACTCTATCTGGACGGCCCCGCTGAACCGGCCGGCCCACCGGTCCGGGTGATTTCGTGTCACCTGGGCGGAAGCAGTTCGATCGCCGGGATTCGCAACGGAGTTGCCATCGGGTGCAGTCTCGGCTTCAGCCCGCAGTCCGGGCTGCCCCACAACAACCGGGTGGGTGATCTCGATTCAGCGGCCGTGCCCTATGCCGTCCGGCATCTCGGGATTTCGATCGAGCAGGCCGAAGAGCAGCTTGCCCGCGAGGGCGGTCTGCTGGGCCTCTCGGGGGTGGGCAACGATCTTCGGGACATCCGCAAGGCCGCCCGGCAGGGTGACGCGCGGTCGCGCCTGGCTCTTGATGTATTGATCCAGCAGATACGACATTGGATCGGCGCCTTCCTGGCTGAACTGAACGGATGTGACGCGCTTGTTTTCACCGGGGGAATCGGAGAGAACCATCCCTGGTTGCGCGAAGAGGTGTGCCGGAACCTGGAAAGCCTGGGTGTCCGTCTCAATGTCTCCCGAAACACCGAAGACTTCGAAGTCGAAACCGACCTTTCCGATGAGGGATCCGCCGCGCGGATCTATGTAATTCCCGCAAATGAGGAACTCGTGGTGGCCCGCGAAACGGCCCGACTGGTGAGTTCCATGAACAATTAGTAATCCAAAGCTCAACCAATACAAAAATATGGCTCAACAAGCGATAGGACTCCTGGAAACCCGCGGCTTGATCGCACTCGTGCAGGGCACGGACGCGATGCTCAAGGCCGCCAATGTGGAATTGGCCGGACCCATGAAACAGGTCGGCAGCGCCCTCGTGACCGCGGTCGTGGTCGGCGATGTGGCGGCCGTCAAAGCGGCGACTGATGCCGGCGCCCAATCGGCGTCAACCGTGGGCGAAGTCGTCAGCGTGCAGGTCATTGCTCGTCCTCACGAGGACGTGGCCGCTGTCCTTCCGAAGAAAGCGACCAGGGGCGGGAAGTAATCCGATGTTTCTGGCTCGAGTGATCGGATCGGTTGTCTCGACCAAGAAGGACGAGATCATGAAGGGGCGCAAGTTGCTCCTTCTGCGCCCCATGCTGGTGGATGAGTCGGACCCGGTCCGGTTTCGACCGGGTTCGAATACCATTGTGGCGGTGGATGCCATGGGCGCCGGAAACGGTGAACTGGTTCTCTTCTGCCAGGGCAGTTCGGCCCGCCAGACCTCGGGGCTGAAAAAGTTGCCGATCGATGCCGCCATCGTGGCCATCGTCGATTCGGTCGACGTCATGAATGAGCGCATCTACCCGGAATGACGGGTGGAGCCAAGGTTGAAAGAAAGGAAACTTTATGGCAGGGAGCAGTCAGTTGAATCTGGACGAGTCCACCGTCCGCAGTGTGGTTGAGGAGGTACTTCGCAACCTCACCCGGTCGGGAGGCGTGCCGATTGAGGCACCCACGCCGTCTCCGAACAGGTGTGGTCGGAACAGCCGTCGATTCGGTGTCTTCGAAGATGCGGCGGAAGCGAGTCGTGCCGCCCTCGACGCCTTCCACCAACTGAAGGAGAAGGGGATTGCCGGCCGTCTCAAGGTCGTTGAAATCATCAAGGGCCTCTGCGACGAAAAAGCGGAGGAATGGGGTCGACTTGAATTTGAGGAAACCAGGATCGGACGACTCGACCACAAGGTGGAGAAACTCCAGATCGTCAAGCTCGTGCCCGGCGTCGAATGGCTCAAACCCTATGGATTGAGTGGCGATCACGGTATAACCCTCGAGGAATACACCCCGTACGGGGTCGTCGGTGCGATCACGCCGGTGACCCATTCGATACCGACCTTGAGTGGCAATGTCGTCAACATCGTGGCCGCGGGCAACGCGGTTGTGTTCAATCCGCACCCGAACGGGGCAGGTTGTGCCGCCGTTGCGGTCAGGACGTTCAATGAGGCCATTCATCGCGAGCTCGGAATCGAGAATCTGATTTGTGCGGTTGAGAAACCGACCCTCGATTCATTCGATGCGCTCTGCAAGGCACCCGAGGTCTCAATCCTCTGCGTGACGGGCGGGCCCGCCGTGGTTGAAGCCGCCATGAAGTCGGGAAAGCGGGCCATCTGTGCCGGACCGGGCAATCCACCGGTTCTGGTTGATGATACGGCGGACATCGACAAGGCGGCGCGCAACATCATCGAGGGTGGTTCCTATGATAATAATCTGCTCTGTGTTGGGGAGAAGGAGATATTCGTCCTCGACAACGTCGCCGACCGATTCATCCGGGCAATGCGACTGGCCGGAGCTGTGCAGCTCAATGATGGACAACTCGCCCGTCTGACCGCGGAGGCCTTTACCGACAGCAAGGACGCCGGCGGTTGCTCGCATCCGGTGCTGAATCGCGACCTGGTCGGGAAAGATGCGACTGATCTGGCCCGCATCGCCGGGGCCACCGCGCCCGCCGGCACCGATATGCTCTTTGCCGAAACCGATGCCAACCATCCCTACGTGATGGAGGAGCAGATGATGCCGATGGTACCGGTGATCCGGGTGCGCTCGGTGGAGGAGGGGATCGAATTGGCCAAGAAGGCCGAGCACGGCTACAGGCATTCGTCGATCATTCACACCCTCAACGTCAATCATATGACCGCGATGGCACGGGCCCTCGACAGCACGCTCTTCATCAAGAACGGACCCTGCACGGCGGGCCTGGGCCTGGGCGGCGAGGGCTATCTCAGCTATTCGATCGCAACCACGACCGGCGAGGGCATCACCAACCCGAAGACATTCACCAGGACCCGGCGCTGTGTCATGGTGGACAACCTGCGGATCTACTGACCATGCTCTACGCGCGGGTAGACGGCACGGTGGTTTCCACCATCTCTCACCCCAGTATGCGGGGCAGGCGGACGGTGATCTGCCAGCCCCTGGATGCCGACGGAAACGACGAGGGGGAACCCGTTCTGGCCGTGGATCCCCACGGTGCCGGCCTGCACCAACGTGTCATCCTTTCAACCGATGGCTCATCGACCCGTGTGCTGGTTGGCGATCCCGACTCCCCTTTGCGCAATCTGATAATCGGCATCGCTGATCGTTGAAGATGAAACTCGGTCACGTCATCGGAAAGGTAATTCTCAGCCAACAGGATCCCGCCTATAAGGGTGGGCGCTTCCTGCTCGTGCAGCCCCTCGACCGCAACCAGATGGCGGGAGCCGCCATGCTGCCGCTGCCGGTCGGAAACAGCTTGGTCGTCTACGACAATCTCGGGGCCGGAGCCGGCGACGTGATCGGCTACATCGAGGGTGCGGAAGCGACCGCTCCTTTTCCCCAACCCACTCCGGTCGACGCCTTCAACGCAGCCATCATCGATACCATTCTTTACCAACCCCCTGTCCCAAGAGGCATTGAAACATGAAGCAAGTCATCACCGCCCGAGAGGCTGAACAGATATTGAGAAACGGGGGTCCGGATTCGATTCCCGCTGACGCTCTCCTTACTCCATCGGCCCGGGATATCCTGCGGTCGGGAGCAGTGACCCCGGCCCGGGCAAACGAGCCGGCATCTCCGGCGTCACAGGTTCCCTCCGCCATGAAGACGGAACCGATCATCCCCGACCACGAATACCATTGGACCTCGGGCGCCGACCCCAGGACTCCCGCCGATGTTGCGGCATTCTATAATTCGCCGGAAATCGTGGCCATCAAGCGCCACATGGTCGATATCGGGCGCCGCATCTGGGAAAAGGACTATGTCGACGGCAACGGTGGCAATATTACGGTGCGGGTCGGCGATGATCTGGTCCTGTGCACCCCGACCCTGATCTCGAAGGGGTTCATGAAGGTGGATGACATCTGTCTGGTCGATATGGAGGGGAACCAGCTGGCCGGCACCTTGAAACGGACCAGCGAAGTGTTGACGCACATCGGAATCATGAAACGGCAGCCCAAGGCCAAGTCCTGCGTGCATGCCCATCCGCCCCACGCCACTGCATTTGCCGTGGCTTCGGTCACGCCGCCGACCTGCATGATCCCGGAGGCCGAGGTCTTTCTTGGTCAGATCGGCTTCGCGCCCTACCAGACGCCCGGCTCGCCGGAGAACTCCGACACAGTCGGGGAAATCGGGGTGAATCACCAGTCCATCATCATGCAGAACCATGGCGTGATCTGCTGGGGCAAGGATGTCGAGGACTCCTACTGGAAGATGGAGAATACCGATGCTTACTGCAAAACGATCTGGATCGCCTCGCAGCTCGGTAACGGCCTCCATACTTTCGGCAAGGACAAGCTGAAAGACCTGATGGATATCCGCCAGAAGCTGGGCATGGATGACAAACGGGAGGAATGGAAGGAATGTGAGCTCTGCGACAATTCGGAGTTCCGTCCGGGGGTGGTCTGCAGTGTGCCGGGGACACCGGTCGCAGGGAAAAGCGCGGCCGATCCGGGACCGGGTTCGGATCCGCAACTCGAGGCCCTGGTCACGAAGATCACCGGCCAGATCATGGACAAGTTAGGGAACTGAAGACGCGGGAAGAATTTGACCATGAAAGTGACCATCATCGGGGGAGGGGGCCGAGTCGGTTCCAACGCCGCATTTGCGCTCCAGTGTGCCGGCATCGTATCTGAAATCCAGATACTGGATGCCAATACGGAAATGGGGGAAGGTGAAGCGCTCGATCTCATGCACGGCAGCTCGTGCATCGCCGACCAGCGCATTTACGCAGGCGATTATGGCCGGGCGGCGGATTCGGACATGTTTGTGATCACGGCCGGCCTCCGCCGCCAGCCCGACGAATCGCGACTCGATCTGATCAACCGCAATGTTTCGCTCTTTCTCCAGATTCTCGAGAGTATCAAGTCGACCGGCACCCGCTCAGACGCCATCATTTTCGTCGTCTCAAATCCCGTGGACATTCTGACCCAGCTGGCCGGTCAACGCCTCGGGCTGCCCTGGTCGCAGGTTATCGGCCTGGGCACCATGTTGGACACCGCCCGTTTCCGCTCTCTCATCGCCGGGGAACTTCACCTTGCGCCGACCCAGGCGAAGGCGTTGATTCTCGGTGAACATGGTGATTCCATGGTGCCGATCTGGTCATCCGCCACGGTCAACGGAATGTCGATGGGCAAGCTCAAGGGCTTCGGACCGGCCTTCCAGTCGAGGATTTTTGAGCAGACCAAGGGTAGCGGCGCCGAAGTCATCCGTCGCAAGGGCGGGGCGGGCTGGGCCGTCGGTCTGACCATTGCCGAGGTCGTCCACAGCGTGGCTCTTGATCGCTGCCAGCTCCTCCCGGTTTCTTCTCTCCAGCAGGGTTCGTTCGGCCTGCGAAATGTCTGCCTGAGCGTCCCCACCGTGGTCGGACGGAAGGGTGTTCAGCAGCACGTGGAGATCGAACTCTGGCCGAAGGAACTCCAAGGCCTCCAGAACTCGGCCCGCTCACTGCAGAGCACCTTCTCCAAGGTCGGCTGAGCTCCAGTCAATAGGCGGGATACGCCGGTTCATACTACCATGCCGGGAGCCATGGGCTCGGGTGTAGCCGCGTCTGCCCATCCCCTGGAGAAGCAGATCGAGGTCCGAACGGGGGGTCATTGCTCGGGATTGAGGTCCGAACGGGGGGTCATTGCTCGGGATTGTGTATGCCAATACACGATCTGAGCTTTGACCCCTTCAAACCGATCCGTACAACAGACACGCGTCCCGAATCAACGGGACGCGTGCTTGCTTGAACCGACCATCTCTGTTCTTACGGAGCCCGATAATTCCAGATGGCGCGGGCATCATCGCGGCTCTTGCACAGGGCCGTATGCGGACTGACCGCACACGTCTTGTTCAAGCACGTGACCTCTACGGTCCACTGCTTTGATGTCCACTCTCTGAAGTCAGGGTGAGCGCCGCAGAATGGGCACGGAAGAAGCGTATCTTCCGAAACTGGGCGAAATGTCGGGGGTGGTGGGAAACCGGTCTGAGCCATCATGAATCCTCCCTGGACCTGGTGGTGTAGTTGACTGTTCCCCTTGCACCCTTCGACGGGAAAAGTGTTTTCAGCTTCCGCTTTCTGTTCTCCTCCCAACCGATTGCAGTCATCCAGACGGTGCATCGGGGAGCCCGGATCGTCGGCTCGTTTGGTCGGATATTCCGTGGGCAGACCTCTATTACCGGATTGACCAGTCGGTGAAGTGGCGGTTTCCGACGCCTGAACAGGGTCGGCAGATGGTGATTGGTTTGTTCGTGTTTCATGGCTCAAGCAAGGCGTTTTCACGAGTTGGATGGATTTCAGGTGTAACAAGGTTACCATGGTCCGGGGAATGCGCTTGAGAAATCGTGTGGATGGGCATCCGGAATGAAGAATGGTCGTTAAGAACGTACGAGCGGCTTGCAGTCCGGCCTTCAAGTAGCGTAGGTTGGGGTTCATGAATGCCGTGATCATAGATGACGAGCGTCTGGCACGGGAGGAGTTGAGGGAACTTCTGAAGGAGCATTCGGAGATCACGATCGTGGGTGAGGCGGCCAATGCTGAAGAGGCTATGGCCGTGATTGAGTCGATTCGTCCCGACCTGCTCTTTCTCGATGTACAGATGCCAGGCGCGGATGGATTTGAATTACTCGAGCGATTGGAGCCGCCGATACCCAAGGTCGTCTTCACGACGGCATATGCCGAGTATGCAGTTCAGGCGTTCAACGTGGACGCACTCGACTACCTGCTTAAGCCGATCGATCCGGAGCGCCTGGCGGATTCGATCGAACGTCTGCACGAGCGAATGGACGGCAAAGATCATCCGGAGGGCCATCCCGATTCATACCTCGGTCCGTCTGATGAGGTTTTTGTCCGGGACGGAGATCGCTGTTGGTTTGTGGAGGTGTCGAACCTCCGTCTGCTCGAATCTGAGGGCAACTATACCAGGATCGTTTTTGAGAAAGAGCGACCGCTTCTCCTGAGGGCGCTCAATACCTTCGAAGTCCGGCTGGATCCCAAGGTCTTTTTCCGGGCCAATCGAAGCCAGATCATCAATCTGAAATGGATCGACAAGATCGAACCGTGGTTCAGCGGCAGCCTGCGGGTCACACTCAAGGGCGGTGAACATGTGGACCTCTCCCGTCGGAAGGCGAAACTGTTCAGGGATACGATGAGTCTCTGATCGAGGTCCAGTGGACGTCCACTAGATGGAACCGGATCTCAAGAGCGGCGGACCGAGCCCGGAGGGTGGCGTGGACGCGCCTCCACGCCGGCTGGTCCGGCTCTACGGACGCATGATGGTCGCCGCCATGACGCTGTTTGTCGTTGGGCTGGTCGTCTTTTCGGTCCGGTTGTACCATGTGCAGGAGCAGCAGGCGCTGGAGGCGCTCCTGAGCCAGTTCGACGAGCGTGTGGCACGGCTGGCGGCCGGAACCGAGACCATTGAAGACTTCATCGGGCAATTTTCCGATCAGGCGACACGATTCATGGCCGGCGGGTGGCGGATGATGGAGCCGACCGAAGCCTGGAGTCAAATGAGGCCCACCCCGGTGGGCAATGGATTTGAGTTTCCGGATGCGGGCTGGAACCCCGATGGCGAGCCTTCCGGCAACCTTATCACGTTAAAGTCGCCGGAGGATTGGACGGAATCGGAAGCAAGATTGGCCGGTCTGGGCGTGGCCCTGCAATCCTACCAGAGAGCCGGTCATTTGGGGCGCGAGAATATCGTGCTGAGTTATTTCTTTTCCTCCGACAAAGACGTCCTTGGTATTTACCCCTATGTCCCGGCGAGTGAGTTTCTGAAAACGGCGTCGTCGAACGATCTGGCTTCGGCCCTCGCTTATGCATGGGAACCTTACGAATTGCCGATCGGTGACAAGACCCGGATGAATGACGGGTTCTGGACCGCCCCCTACGAGGATCGCGCCGGACATGGGATGATGGTCAGCCGGGTGGACCCGATCCATTCGGACGGTAATCTCATCGGGTTGGTCGGAGCTGATGTCACCCTCGAGTTGATTCGGGAATACATCGACCCTCTCGAAGGACCGGCGGGTGTTCTTGTCCTGGTGACAAACGCCGCGGAACTCCTGGTTGGAACCGAAGGACCGTACCTCACAGACGATGAAGTGGAGAGTATCCGTACCTTGGTCCGCCCACACCTTTCACCGGATCCCGACGTGAAGACGCCCGGCCTCATTCTGGCCGGCAAGGGCTTTCGAGTCTTGATCGACGGGGTTCCCGGGATGGCGTGGACAATGGTATACGCGGTCCGGAACCGGGATGTAGCCGCCTATCTGGTCGAAGAGAGATTCGCCTTGATTGTCATCGTGGTGGCCGTGGCTTCCTTTTTCGTTGTGGGTTACTTTGTGATCTCGCGACGGTTCATCAATCCGGCTCTTCAAGCGGAACAAGCTCTGTTGGACTCATTGCAGAAGGAGGCGGAACTCGCGACCCTTCGATCTCAGATCAATCCACACTTCCTTTTCAACAGCCTGAATACGGTCAGAGCCCTGATCCGAGGACAACCGGATTCGGCCAGGGATGCAGTCACCCGCCTGTCGAATATCCTGAGGGTTGCTCTTGAATCGGGCCGCCGGACCGTCATACCGCTCGAGATTGAGATGAACGTTGTCCGCAGTTATCTGACCTTGGAAGGCTTGCGGTTTGATGATCGCCTGGCCGTCGAAATAGACCAGGAGGAAGGACTGGAGGACGCTCGTATTCCGCCGATGCTGGTCCAGACGCTGGTCGAGAATGCGGTCAAGCATGGGATTGGTGCACAGGGGGGCAGGGGAGCAGTGGAGGTTCGGATCCGGTCCGAGAGTGGCACTCTGGTTGTCACCGTCACCAATCCGGGCCGGATTCAGAAAGAGTCTCGGTCAACTCGGGTGGGCCTGCGAAACGCGCGGGAACGACTCGACCTGCTCTTTGGCGGAGAGGCCTCGCTGAATCTTGAGGAAACCGCTGATGGTCGGGTTCGGGCCGAAGTCCGATTTCCCCTGGTAATGGGCGAGGAAGAGGCGACGGTCAGCTCCGGTTAGGGGTGCGGAATTGCCGCCCGAGCCGGGCGGGTGACCACTCGTCACATATTCCATATCCTAACTTGATTCTGTCGTATTCTTCTCCACGGAGGCAGTGCTGATTCTTAACGATCAGTGCTGAAACAGGCCCGGCTCTATCTCCCCGCGCCGGGCCTGTTCCTCCGCCAGCTGACTTCGGATTGACGCCCTCCCTCAGATCAATTCGGACAAAAGTCAGACCAGGGTTCCGCCGCTCCCCGCGGCGGAACCCGCTTGCTTTTTGGCCCGGGGCTGGGCATTATTGCGCTTCTCCGACCGTGATCGACCCGGTGACGGCCTGTCTCCCCAAAAACTCCGGATGGAATCTCGAACGGTAGTCAACCTGCCGAATGCGATCAGTCTCGGACGCTTGATACTCGCGCCCGCGATGATCGTTCTTGCCTGGCATCAACAGGGGAATTTATTTCGGGCCGCTTTCACGGCGGCCGTGATCAGCGACCTTCTCGATGGGGTGCTCGCCCGGATTCTGAACCAGCGCACCGAATTGGGAGCAAAGCTGGACTCGTGGGCCGACATGGCCACCTACCTTTCCCTGTTTTTTGGTACCTGCATGCTCTGGCCGCGGTTCATCGATGCTCATCTTGACCTGATTCTGGGCGGCTTCGTGGTCTACACCGCAGCCTTCAGCTTTGGGTATCTCAAATATGGGCGCCTCACCTCATACCATACACTGAGTGGAAAGTTGTCAGCGGTGCTCATGGCTGGCTCGATGATCATCTGGTTTTTCGGTGGCCCGGAATGGCTGTTTCGCACCGCTCTGGTCGTGGTCATGGCTAACGGAGCGGAACAGATCGCGATCACTCTGATCCTCCCCGGTTGGCGATCGAACGTCCCGTCCATCTGGCACGCTCTCCGAAAGGGGTCAGGCCGTTGTTTGTATACGAATTGATTCGTATACAAACAACGGCCTGACCCCTTCAACCCTACGCCGCCAGCACATAATCTGCCCCCTCCCGATAACCGCGCTGCTCCAGCTCGCGGCGAATCGACTCGCGGGCTCCGCGATTGCCCACTCCGGCGACGATGAACCATCCCCGATCCTCAGGAATGGCGGCGATGTCGTGAACCGGAAGTCCGCCGATCTTCAGGCCGATCTTGCGGGGGTTGATGTCGATATAGCCCGAGAGGGTCACACCCGATTCCTCGAGGGTATGGAACCGTTTCCTCGTGATTCGTCCGGCGCCCCAGAGAATGATCGGTCGGTCGGGCTCGACCGTCTTCGAGATCCATTTTGCGAGGTAATGGCACTTGCAGGCGTAAAAGGCTTCAGTCCGGTATCTCGGGTGTCGTCTCGAAAGGCGATCAGGTGGATCGTTCCAGGTGACAAGCGGTTCGGGCAGCTTCTCGATCCGCACGCCTGCATCGAGCCATCTCAGCCAGAGCTCGTAGTCCTCGGGCCAATCGGTGTCCCGATATCCTCCGTACCGAACCAGGGTCTCCCTTCGAAACATGACTGAGGGGTGGGCAATGGGCGATTCGATGAAACGGTTCATCGAAATCTCCTCGGCAGACAACACGGTATTGGTCCAGTCAACGTATTCGGCGTAGCCCGGGGCGCTTGCGCGGTCGCCCCCGAACCGGACCTGGCTGGCGACCATGCCCGTCTGGCGGTGTTTTTCCAGGTAAGCCACCTGGAGTCCGAGACGGTCGGGCGCGGATTCGTCGTCGGCGTCCATGCGCGCGAGAGTCGATCCCCGGGCCAGTTCGATCGCGTCGTTCAAGGTTGGCACCAGGCCGCGCTGCTCGAAACGGTGCACCTTGATTCGTGCATCAAGCCTTGCCGCCGTGGAGGCAATTTCGGCGGTTCGGTCCGTGGACCCATCGTCTGCGAGAATCAGCTCCCATTCGGAAAATGACTGCGAGCGAATCGAGTCGATCGCCCGGGCGATCGTGGTCTCGGCATTGTAGGCCGGTAGAAGAACGCTGACCAAAGGTCTTTTTTCTCGAGAGACTCGCATTGCTGGAAGGGGTCAGGCCGTTGTTTGTATACGAATCAAAGTCGTATACAAACAACGGCCTGACCCCTTCAATTATACCGGCTCATAGACCTTCTTCTTCAACTGCCGGCTCAACTGCCGTCGGAAGGTCTTCAGGTCTTTGACTGCCTTGAGGGCGACGAGTTGATTGGCGATATTTCCCGTGGCCGTACCCTCGAGGGCAAACGAGACCACCGGGATTCCAGTGTGGTTCGCGGTCGCCTGGCAGAGCAATGCGTTCTTCGAGCCGCCGCCGACGATGAGTATTCGATTGAACTTCCGTCCGGTCATGTTCTCAAAACTGCGAACGGCGTTGGCGTGTCCCGCACCCAGGGACTCGAAGATCAGCCGGGCATAACCGGGCAGGTCCTTGGGCGGCCGGATCTTTTTCTTCTTCAGCTGCCGGTCGATCACCGCCTTCATTGATTTCGGATTGAAGAGTGCCGGGTCCTTCAGGTTGATCAGGGTGCGAGGGGCGGGTACCTGGGCCGCGGCGCGGATAAGGCGATTCCACTCAACATTTGTTTTCGGACGGGCTGTGAAAGCGGGCAGTATCTGTTCCAGCAACCACAGGCCCGGGATGGTCTT
>Ga0164313_10001131_pt1 | contig 23267 bp, 17 predicted proteins | sample GuaBasSedimGuay4_FD_113735 | JGI IMG/M metagenome (GOLD analysis project Ga0164313, IMG submission 113735) | Subseafloor sediment microbial communities from Guaymas Basin, Gulf of California, Mexico - Guay4, Core 4569-4, 0-3 cm | ecosystem: Environmental > Aquatic > Marine > Hydrothermal vents... | reverse complement strand
ATTTTTTCATTCCAGATTACCCATAGAACAAACATAGCTGCATAAAATAAGGGCCTGTATATGTAGTCGTGGGCGAAGTCGAAATACTGAGGATAGTAGAACAATTGTACCGACAAGCCAAAGATCCGAAGCAAATTTATCAGGTAAACTACCATTAATCCCAGCGGAATATACCATAGTTTCTGTTTCCAGGAGCCCGGGTATAAAACCATTAAAACAATCCATTGCAGAAATTGCTTAAATCCGGAACAACTGTGGTTGATGCCTACATAGCCTTCGGCAATATAAATTGTTTGCTGTTCGTCATTGGTGGTAAATTCATAAGAAGTTAAATGTGATAAAGCCCAAACTGAGTTTCTGTAAACAATATCAGTAAGCCACGATCGTATTGCATATACCTCATCATAAACTGGCCAGAATTGCAACTGATATGCCCAGTAGCGGTATAAATAATGAAACCCGAAGATGATCACCACAAACACAGAAACTTCGATAAATGGTCGAAGGATGGGGTTTTTCTTAATGGTATTTTGGATATTTTTCAGCAATTTTTAGACAGAATAAGTGAAACTAAGAAGCGGAGAAAGGGTGAAGCGGTGAAAAGGTGAAAGGGTGAAGTGGTGAAACTAAGAAGTGGAGAAAGGGTGAATGTTATACATATTAAAGTACTTTCCATTTTTCTGGGTTATTGATCATGTTTATTATCATTCCTAAAATCCAGTCGTATTTTTGATATAATTCACTATGAGTTTCTTTTGTTATATAACCGGATTCTTTTGCAAAATCCAACCAAACTTGTGTTTCCGCTGCTTCTCCTTCTGAATCAGAAAGTTTAGAAACAAACGATTTCGGATATCTTCTTTTTCTAAATGCTTCAACAATATTAGCAGCTACTGATCTTGATGAACGACGAATTTGATCAGTTAAAGAATATTTTTCTTCTTTTGGAAAACCTTTTGAAATCTCAAATATCTCCATTGATGATTCAAACGTCAACTTATAGACCTTTAAATCTTTATGCGTTTTTATCAATTCCATTTTTATATCTTAAATTTTACCATGCAAGGGTCACCGTTTCACCATTGCTTATTTTCCCGGTTTCACAGATCAGAATCCAATATTAGCTCCAAATGAAAATGTATTCGTTTTGCCGTGGTAATATTCAGGTGTGTACTTTTCTACATTGCCTGTCGCATTTCCCAGCATATATGATAAAAACACGTAAGTATTGCTTACAATTTCATAGCGTGCATCAAACTGAACGGTCTGGTTTTCCCAGGTAATATTTTTTAGCGGAACCAGCTTATGCAAATCACAATCAGGATCATTAGCACATTCGGTATAGTCATAATCATCGCCATGCTGACCTATGGTATAAGCCAGTTTGAAATGTAATCCTCTTATGGGTTTATACAGCAAAGCGACATATAGTTCCCTGCTGTTATCTCTCAGATAATGCCCCATATTGTAGCGATTCGATTCATAGGTAATGGTCTCGATTTTATGTTGGTATACTACGGGATTGGTCATGGTATATTCAGCTATCAACGATAAATTTCTTAGTGGGAAATCGCTGAGGCGGAATCCGAACTTCCAGCTTAACAAATTATACTCATCACTTGCTCTAAAATGGTTGATGGAAAAGTCATCGAGGAATAAATTGAGGTAAAGATGAAGGTATTTGATATTTCTTGAACTGATATTGAAAAACATCTGTGAATTCTGACCAGTTCCACCCGTTGTTGCATTCAATGTATGGTCAACGGATTTATAAAAAAGAAATGGAATTAAATATGCAGCATGCGGCCCGCCCAAATCGCTGTAAACAATGGAATTACCAAACGAAAATATAAAATTCTTGAATGGCAAGAAAGTAAACATATTGGCTGCCATATATTTAGGATAGAATACCTTCCGATAGGTGTTATTTGACCAATACGAATTAGCACTGTCAATTACTTCCGACACCAGCCATCCGTGATAGTAATCGAACTGGAACCACCTGACCGGTTTTAAATTTAATTTGATCATAGCAAACGAGGGTGCCCTTCCCGACTGAATATTTGTTCCGTTATAACCTGTTCCCCACTCTATATGATCTTTTATAATACCTACCGAACCCCAATCCCATGAGGCCATTATTCCTCCCCTTGCTTCGCTGTAGTCAATTCCTTCAGAACCATAATCTTTAAATGGTACACCTTTCTTTTGAACAAAATATTCAGGTGTGACTATAATTTGGCTCACGTTATTATCGCGGAGACTGGAATAAAATCCAAAATTTTTACCAATGTAACCCCAAAATGACCCTCCCCACCATGTTTGGGTGAGTCCGCCATTTTCGTTAGTGCTGTAGCTGCCACCAACAATAGGTTGCAATGCCAATGTAAACAGGGAGTCTTTATAAAATAAACCCGGAGGATTCGCTGCCAAGGCCAGTTGTTTATTTTTTGTATAAAGTGTAGTTTTTCTATTAAAATCCAAAGGTGGGTCTGTTTCCAAATTGTAGGCTTTCAGATAAAAAACAAGTTCTTTCTTCTGGCGCTTACTCAATAACTGATTATTTTCTTCTGATTCCTGACGGATGATATTTAATTTCTTTTCGATCAACTTTCTGGGATAAGGCTTTATGATCGAATTCAGTTCAATGATCTTCAGCCCCGCCATTTCATCCAGGTAATCATAAATGTTGGTATTGGAAATATGTTCATATACCACCTGGGCCTGCATTGATAATACAAGAAAAAAGGTCAGTATGAATAAATAAAACTGCTTCATTTTGTTGCTTTTTGTTGTTTAAGTTTTACCATAAAGGAACACGAAGTCTATCACAAAGGTCTCAAAGATCATATCTTTTTTTATTACTCATTTTACTTGCTTCTCGCCCCTTTAAACAGGATGTTTCTAAAAGCTTTAAAAAAGTAACTGACGTCTGTTCGTATCGGATGCTGCTTATAAGCTTCAAGATAACGCATTTCCGAATCCATGATCTCTTCCAGTGTTTTAGGCATATCAGCATAAAATGGGGGTATCAGGCCCGGCTTTGTTTTCAAACGCTTTTCTTTAAGTTCTTCAGAATACAACTCAAAATACTGCTTGCTTAACGGCCTTACACCTACCAATTTCATTTCACCAGCTATTAAATTGATGAACATTGGCATTTCATCCAGCCAGAACTTTCTGAATATCTTTCCTGAAGTGCTTACACGAAAATCATCTTTGAACTTTCCTCCTTCCTGAAGGTTCTGCTTCTCATACACATAATCCTGAAGGTATTCGGCGAAAGCGTGCATGGTACGAAGTTTATAGACTTTAAACAGCTTTCCGTCTTTTCCATACCGTTTTAAGCTGATGAGCGGCCCATAAGTAGGATTGCTGTCATAATGGGGTTCTTTCATTTTACGCACCACAAAATAAAGTTCCTCATTAATATATTTTTCATCTACCAACTCAAATCCACACGAATAAAGCCTTCCCAGTATTTCAGCATGCGGAATAGCACGTTCATAACCAAGCGTAACAAAAAAGTAAATGTGCTTTGTCAGGGGCAGCTTAGGGATAATACGGGTAAAGAAAACATCGAACGAATAGCTTATCCAATTGAAAGGAAAGACATACCTGCCCAGCATCCTCTCTTTACGGATATTCTTGGTTTCGACACAACTGATATACAATCCGCCATAAGGTACCCTTTCGTTAATTCTCTCGAAAAATTTATTTACCCTTCTGATGTCATTCGCCTTGTGTAAGTTAACCATTTTATTGTAATATCCATCAGCCAGGGTTTCAACATTGGCTATTTTGGTGGTGTTAAACACAACAGCATGCGGATCGCCAACATCTACATATCTATTCAGGTAATTAAATACCTTCTTGCTTTTGGTTTCAACAATAAAATCACGCTGGCCATGCCTCTTTTCTCTTGTTTTTTCCGAGTCAAACTCTTCATGTACATTAGGAGGGAAAACTTTTGGTTTAACTTTATTTTGCTGAATTTGCTTTTCCATGACCGGTTGTGCAAACTTATAGGCCGAGAAAATATAACCGATGAACAATTCAAAAAAGGTCGAAAGAATTATGGTCCCAAAAACAATTAGTCTTGAATAACTAAAAAGATTATTAAAGAAGATCAGGGAAGTAATAATACCGACAATCGTAATATTGGCAATAAGGGTATAGACATATATATCTTTTGGTTTCCTGATTTTGTGTATCTGGTACTTTCCGATAATCATGGAAACGATCAGCCATACAGCAAGAAATATGAGGAACGGCACGTAGTATTCAGGAAGGTAATAGGATTTGGAGGCCGGTTTTATCCAAATGAAGAATAAAAAACTAAGCGTTACCAGTATTATATCAACTATGATATACAGTACCTGGAACCTCCGGTTTCTTTTACGTTTTATTTCCTCTTTTTCAGGCATTGGTTGATTGTCAAACCTTATTAAAAATCCTTAATATGTTATATGATATTTCGGTCAGCATATATACATATCTGTTGTTTATTTTACTGAATCTGCCGGGATTGGTTGTGTTTTTTCCAAAATGTAATTTAAAATCACGTACTCCATAAGGTTTCAGTGGGGTACCGAGGCCCATAAAATCAAAGTGATCCAGTTTATTTTCCAGGCCATATTTGATGGGCGCCCATGTAGCAAGCACACTGGGGTAATTCTTTTTATAAAGTTCATCGAGGCCAAATACATACCATTCGTAAATGTTCCTTCCAGGAGTAAGCGGAGATAACACGCCTCCTATCACTTCTTCATTAAAGATAACCAGCCTGATGATGCCCAATTTCCCTGTTTTACTCATTTCATAGAACTGCTCGAAAAAGGATTGATCAGGCAAGGGTTTTCTCACCCTGTTTTTATAAAGCTCTTTAAGTAATTCGTAAAAAACATGCAATTCAACAATATCCTTCGGTGGGCGAATGATGCTGCCATTGGCAAGGCCATTTTTTATCTGGCGCAATTTTGTTTTACTGATCTTTTTTTCAGTTTCATTTCTATTTGAAGTTTTCACCAGTAAATTCAGCCGATCTTTGAACCTGTAACCACACGATTCAAATACCCTAACAGACTCTTCCGGCCATTCGATGAAATTCCGGAACTGGATGTATACCGACTTTTTTTTCAGCGATTTTGAAAGTGTCAGTAATAATTCTTTAAAAAGATTTTGGTAATCCTTGTATGTTTCATCCAATAAGGGGCCTCCGTATACGATGGTACGTGATGATAAACTACCTCTCCAGCCACTGTATTCTTTGATGATGACTGCCAATAACACCCCGCGAATTAGTCCATTTTCATCTTTTCCTAAAAATATATGTGGTGTATAATCCTTTACCTGTACATAAAAATTATACATCTCCGGCGACTGAAATACCGTATTATGAGGATTATTTTTTACAAATTCTGCCCAGGCAATTATGTCTTTTTCAGTTATTTGATTGTACTGGATGTGCATTTTGTTTTTAGGCTGTTACGCAGAGGTTTTGTTGCTGTTACGCGGAGAACCGCAAAGGACCGCAGAGCTGCGCAGAGGTTATTTGTTTTGATTGCATTGCAAATGTAGGGTTTGAAATTCATCCTCGTTGCAAACGAGGACGAGAAGTAGTTGCAAACGAGGACAAGAGTTTATGGGTTTTTGTTTGAAGTCAGTGGTCAATTTAAAAGTTTTTTAGCTGTTACGCGGAGAACCGCAAAGGAACGCAAAGGTTTAATAAGCTATCTTCCGGTTTTGACCATCACCCATTTCACCTGATTTTTCAGGTTTTGCCAGATTATCTCTCTGATCCATGCCGGGCTATTATTTGTCCATCGCTGCGGATGAAATGTCATGAGTATTTTGTTGGGGAGCGTTCCCTTTGAAGTCAGATCGATAATATCTTTTGTGTGTTTAAGCTGTTCTAATTCGATCCCTTCTTTCACTTTATCTCTCAGACTCAAATGGCTGCCATTCCATCTCCTTCCGGTATCCGTCAGGTAATAAACTTCTTTGTAATCCACATCAAAGTATGGTTCACCGATGATTCCGTAATCACTGTAATTGTATTTATCCCAAAGCTTCCTGTTATCATATTTTGATAAAGGAGAACCATCCATAGATATGGTCTTAACTTCTGTAATATTCCTAAGTTTTTTTAAATTACCTTCAAACCTACCAATCGCTTTTTGATAATCTCCGTGGCATTTGCTCAAGTCGTCGTAGTGGTATCCTGTTTCGTGCCCCAAACTTGTTATTCTTTTTATCACATCTTCATTATAATGCTTCGACATGCGAAAGAAGTAGGTAGCTCTTATGCCCAGATCATGTTGTATTTCAGCAAACTTCAGTGCATTCAAATAATGCCGTTCCACATCGTGGCGCAGGATGATGAATTTATTCCTACTGCCCTTTGTGAGAAAGTCACCAAAAGTGATAAATTCATACCCTTGCTCTTTCAGACTTTTATAAAGACCGGGTAGTATTTCTTGTTTAAAGTCTATTTTCGGCATCCAATATAGCTTGCAAGCATCTTTCAGCTGTTTGTCCATCCCAGAGTTCAGGGCGCTTTGGTTTTACATCAAGAGCTAGGGTTTCCCGATAGGCCTTCCGTATTTTATCAATTTCATTACCAACCAGTACGCTTGCCCCTCCGAATTCGCGTAATGTAATTGGCCTCTCCGTATTCCATCGCAAGGTTAAGCAAGGTGTTCCCAATATGGTACATTCTTCCTGCAGGCCACCGCTATCGGTCAGCATAATATTCGCTCCCATGTTCAATTTTAGCATCTGGTGGTAACCCAAAGGTTTAAGTAAAATGACATTCGGATGCTCGAATACATCATTCCAAAGGTTGAATTCTTTCAGTTGTTTTTCAGCCCGCGGATGAACCGGCCATATCAAAGGATTATCCCTGGCCACTTCATTCAACAGGAAGTCGATAAGAGGTTCCAGCACCTCCTTTTGATCCACGTTGGAAGGTCGGTGCATGGTCATCAGCGTATACGAATCACCGGGGTTGACGTACACTCTGTTTACCGCATTGTTTTTTAAGATATCCTCTAAGGATAAACCGGCTGCAATGTCCCTGTTGGCCTCCAGTGTGTCGATCATGATGTTGCCAACAAATTTGATCTTTGATTCATCAACTCCTTCTTTTCCCAGGTTTTCTGATGACATTGTATCGGGTGTGAGCAGTAAGTTGGCAAGGCGATCAGTAACCAGGCGGTTGATCTCTTCCGGCATGGTCATGTCACCTGATCGAAGCCCGGCTTCAATATGGCAGACTTTTACAAGCTCTTTTTTTGCAGTAACAGTACAGGCCAGGGTGGCATTTACATCGCCTACCACCACCACCCAATCGGGTTTAATGGCTTTTAACAGTTTTTCAAACTTTATCATAGTGTTTCCTACCTGTTCGGCATGTGTTCCGGAGCCAATTTGCAGGTTGATGTCGGCATCAGGAATATTCAGGGCACTGAAAAAGGACTGGCTTAAGCTACTGTCATAATGTTGTCCGGTATGCACCAGCACATGCTCGATCTTATCACTGCTTTTTTCGTTATGTGCATCTATCGCTTTTATGAATGGTGCTATCTTCATAAAATTGGGGCGTGCACCGACTACGGATACTATTTTCATATTTTTTTATGTTTTTTAGGCTGTTACGCTGAGGAACGCAAAGGGCAACGGAGTTGCGCAGAGATTATTTTCATGGGTTTATTAATGAATTTATATTTACCACAAAGAATCGCAAAGATTATCACAAAGTGACTCAAAGGCTTTTTTGCTGTTACGCAGAGGTACGCGGAGAACCACAAAGGAGCGCAGAGGTTTTATTTGAGATTAAATTATATTATTTCTTTCGCCAACGGATGAATCCGTAGTCTGTTTTTCTTTAGTCCCTCCGGGACTTATAGCAATGCAGGCATCCCGAAGGGATAGTATGAGTACCAAGCCGTGGAATTCATTCCGCGGCGGTCTTTTTTATCTAAATTCAAACTGATAATCCGGGTTTTTCTTCATCACCTCCACACTTGATGGGTATTGATCAATAAACCAGGTGAGAAATTGAGAAACATCAATTTTTTCTTCCAGCATTTGTATGCGCTTAAGCTTGTGCTCGTTTTTCAACTCAACATTCTGTACCATTTCTTCAACGGTATTAAATAGTTTTTCTATTTCATTCGCTTTTATGCCTGCACCTAACTTATATTTATTTTCTAGCTCATTAAGGTATCCTATCCTTCCCACAAAATCATTAAACCGTACGAAAGGGATTCCCAGCACCCCCGCCTCAGCTGCCATGGTCTGGCTATCGCCAATATATAAGTTCGCATAGGCCATAATATGGTGCATATCGACAGGATTGATGGCAATGCGGTACTGTTCCAGCTCAGGAATGAGTTCTCTCTCTGAGCTAATCAAAATTCTTCCGTGGGGTTTTAGCAGCTCTGTTAACCGCATTGCTATTTCATCAGTAATACCTTTGATTCCTTTGTCATGATGAGCGCCCAGTTTGGCAAATCGCAATATGAAATAGGGGTCGTTTGTTGAAATGTACTTTTCAACGACTTCCCTGTCAGGCTGAAAATGATTGGGGTGCAGGTATGCCAGTTCGTGGTAGCCGGCATAGTGTATGCTTTTATGCTCCCATTTGCCATTGTTACATGTATCGGGAGAAACAATCACATTTGCAAAAGGATAGGCCATCTTGCTGTATAAAGGAACCACATGTGCATCATCCTCATTGATATTGACAGAAGGAGTTCCTGTGAGTATACCCACATGGCTGATGGTAACAGAAGTACCTACCAATAAATCCGGTTTGTGCTTTCTCACAAATTTCCACATCCTCACATCCTGTTTCAGCTGGCCAAAAGCAATGCCTATTTTTGAATCTTTCCGACCACCCGGGAGTAGGTTATAATACTCCATTCCTTCTTCCTGCAGAAGTTCTTCTAGTACATCTTTCTTCTTGATCAGGATAAATATTTTGTGACCTTTCATTTTCAGGTTTGTGATCACATTCCTGAACAGATGAAAATGTGCCGGATGACCGAAATGGAATAGAATCTTCATTAATCAGTTAGTAATGTTGTTAACGCCAAAAACATCCATGCCTGGCTCCACCGCATATAAGATATTTTATTTTTATAGTGCTTATGGTTCTGGTAATAAAAATGCCCGTCTTTTCCCTGCATGTTATTAATCGTCCAATTTGCGATGGTGTTGGCAAAGGCTGCGTAATTCTTATTATATGCTGATAATTTACTGAAAGTGATGATTCCCTGCGATTGGTTGTGAATTTCTATTGGATACTTCTTAGGGTAACGCCACAATGATCTGCCATCAGGATAGAACTGGTTTTTTTGATAGAACTCCAGTCCTTTTCCAATTGCTTGTTCCCATTCTGGCTTGTCTGATTTTAACAGTCGTTTGATCTCGAAGATGCTTTCCAACACGTAACCCTGGTGGAAGTCGATCTGTTCTCGCTCAATACTTGTCTTTAAGTTAACGCTGTAGTTCCACCTGCCATCTTCTTTTTGCCTTGAAACCACCCAGCTGACTGCTTCTGTGGCTATGTCTTTTAATTCCTTGTCAGGTTCAATGGCATGGACAAGGGCTAATGTTTCCGCTGCCAGCAGGCTGGCATTATAACAAAGGTCGGTGGCTACAGGAGTGTAGCTAAAACATACTCCTTCGTCGAAGCTGGTGACGGGAAGTTCTGTCAATACAAAATTACCTGCTTCTTTCAGTAATTCAAATACTTCCTTACTTTCTGTGATTTGGTAATATTCATATAGTCCCTTTGCTACAAATCCGGTAACTACTGCTGATGGCACGTACTTTTTTAGATGTTTTTCACGACTTGCCCATGGGAAGTTATAACCCCATCCTTTGCCGCAGTGACCTTTTGAATGATTGTCTTTTAACCACGTATAGAAATACTGTGCCTGATCCAGGTATTCCTGCTTTTTGGTGCTTTGATAGAGCATGGAATAAGCCTGAAGAAACAATCCAAAGGCTTTGGGATTGATTTCTTTTTTGATACCTATTAACGGCCTTACATTGACCGGATTTCTCTTCTGTATCTGGATTGCAAGGATCGGTCCCCATTTACCAAACCAATGGAAGGGCTTCCATGAGTTTAGGGTATCGTAAGGGTCGTAACCTTTATGGTTTTCCTTACGGATGTATGTTTGTAGTTTGTTAAAGGATTTTTGAATCATTGGTTAGCTGTTATGCAGAGGTGCGCGGAGAACCACAGAGGGGTGCAGAGGAATGCTGGATCGCCAACCAATAAATTGGATGGCTCGTTGTCTGACGTCCCTCCGGGACTTTTGTTGATAGATCTTATTTTGTTTTTGTTTTGAAACAGCCCAACACAACCACAGTTTAGCTCTGAGGTGCTTTTATGTAAGTATTTGGGTTGGTACACCGTGAGAGTCCTGGTGCACAATAGCTGTATTTTACCTTTTTCTCTAAGTTGTCCCGGACTCTAACGTCAGCTTATACGCAGGCCAACCCGGTTTCCTCAGAGATAAACGATCTTTTTTTTATTTATTAATCCCAATCCTTTTTCTCATCCTCATCTATTGGGGTTTGACCATCCTGGTATTCTAATTCTAATCCCATAAAGATTTACGCATTTCCCGTTTTATTTCACTTGCTAATTCTTCTATTGCCCGATTTATATTCTCTTCGCTATTTCCCTGATTCTCCAGTTCCATACTGTGACTGGTTCTTAGTACAATTTTTTTAGCCAATTCCCTGGCTTTTAATTCAATTAATTTTTCTATCGAGTTTTGATTAGGCACAAAACCATATACAAGTTGCATATCTAATGCCTTACCCACCTCCCTGAGTGATTTAATTGAAATTGAACCTGTGGATTCTCTTTCTTCTATATCTTTCGCTCCCTGTGAAGTTATGTTCAATCTGTTCCCAAGTTGCTGAAGGGTCATATTAAGTGTGGTTCTAACCGTATGTATCCACCCTCGTTCTGGAACCCGGATGTTTTTTATTTCACTAAACGGCCTGAGTTTGCTGTCTAGTTGTTCTATCAATAATTTATTCTTATTACGCATGATCTATTTTTTTATCATGTCAAATTTAAAGATATAACTTTACTTTAGCAAGTTTTTTTAAACTTATAAGCTTATTTTATTATAATTTTGTAAAGGTATAGCTTTAATTTCATATGAAACAGCCCAAACCAACCTCGTTCAACTCTGAGGTGTCTTTGCGTGGATATGCGGGTTGGCGCACCGTGAGAGTCCTGATATAAGAAGCGTGCTGCCTTGTGTTGTCCAGGGCTCTTTCGTCGCTTCGCTCCTCAGAGTTAAACGGTTATAGGGACCCTCCTCCGCTCCCTGATACTTTGTAGTACCTTAAATGTGGCCAAAGTGCTTAAATAACTTTCATTAAATGGAACAGGGCAAGGTTGACCGCCAGTGATGCTGTCGAAAAACTGTTTTATTTCTTCTTTGTGGCCCTTATCCTGTCCTTTTAACTTTATCCTTTTTACTTTATCCTTGTATATGGTCAGGCATTTAAAATCATCTATTTGTGCTACCGTACCGCCGCAGAATACTTCGATATGCTCCTTGGATAATTTTTTACTTCCGTTAGAAAAATAGCTGATGGAAGCCACACTACCATTTTTGAATTCCAGGTTGATGACTACCGTATTGTCTGATCCTTGAGTATCATCCATGGAAACAGCTGACACGGCTGTGATTTCAGCACCTGCCAGGTACATGGCAAGGTCAATAAAGTGACAGGCTTCGCCGATGATCCTGCCTCCACCAATTTCGGGGTCGTTTACCCAGTGACTGGCAGGGAGTTGGCCGGCATTAATGCGCATACTGATACTTTTAGGCTGTTCATCACTGAAAAGGGATTTTATCTTCTGAACTGCAGGCGCAAAACGCCTGTTGAAGCCTACCATAAGGTGACCCGCTTCGCCCTTTTCAACTGCTTTTTCGTAGGCAGTTTTGATCTGCTCCAACTCTTCCTCGCTCATGGCAAGGGGTTTCTCCACAAACACATGCTTTTTGTTTTCGATGGCTTTTATCACATATTCGGCATGTTTGTTATGGCGGGTAAGGACAAATACGGTGTTGACCTTTTCATCCTGCAACACTTCTTCAGCCGACTCCCCACATAAGGAAAAACCATATTTATCAGCCACATACCGGGCTGTATTTCCTTTTGCCGTGGCGATACCCACAAAGTTGCAGTTTCCTTTCATTTGAGGCAACAGAACATTCTGTGCAAAAGAGCCCGCGCCGATCAGGCCCACATTCACCTCTTTTTCGGAAACAACCTTATTATCAAGCAGCACCGACTTTTTGAGTTCCTTTTCTGAATCGTATTGTATTATTATGCCAGTGAAAGGTTCTATTTTGTTATGGATCAGGTCGTAGGCTTTTTCTGCTTCTTCCAGTTTGAATGTATGGGTGATCAGGCCTGATACATCCAGCTTATCTGAAGCCAGCAAATCTATATAACTTTGCATGTTGCGGTTTTCAGTCCAGCGTACATAGCCAATAGGGTAGTCCCTTCCTTTTTCTTCGTAACCGGCATCGTAGCGGCCCGGACCGTAGGAAGAGGACATAACTAACTCAAGTTCCTTTTTGTAATAATTGACCCTGTCGAAGCCAGTAGGTACTGCTCCTACAATGACCACCTTTGCTTTCTTTCGTGCAACTTCCCCTGCAAAGTTCACCGGATCAAGGGAAGAAGTGCCTGCTGTTATGATCACCGCATCTGCTCCATGACCTCCGGTATGCTGTAAGATTATATCTTCAATGCCGTTTGCATTTCGGTTGTAAACCTTTGTGATGCCTGCCTTTTTTGCTGCTTCAAGCTGCGTATCTGAAATATCGATGCCAATTGGATACATACCGGATACTTCCAGTATTTTATAGGTGAGTTGGCCTAATAAACCCATTCCAATGATCACACAATTCTCTCCGAAACGTAATTTGGCCTGGCGAATGCCCTGTATGGCAATAGCTGCAATGGTAGTAAAAGCTGCCTGTTGCAGTTCTGTTTCTTCAGTAAGCTTTACACACAAAAGCTCAGGGACTGCCACTATATCGGCATGGGAAGCAGTAGCTCCCCCACAGGCGACTTTATCGCTCACCTTAAGTTTGGTAATACCTTCACCAATAGCAATTACCTCTCCGGCTGTGCTGTATCCAAGTGCAGATGGCGCTTCCAGCTTGTTCATCACCAGCTTATAGGTGGGCAGCAGGCCGTTGGTTTTGATCATCTCAATCACCTGCTTCACTTCCTTCTGACGGCTGCGTGCCTTGGCCGCATAACCTTTACGGGCATCGGAAACGGTTTTGCCTTCTGTGCCGGCACTAATAACAGAATAGAGGTTACGAACCATCACCTGGCCTTTTTCGAGGGCTGGGAATGGTGCTTCCAATAGCTCCATCTTACCGGATTTTAATTGTTGGGTGAGTTGTTGCATAGTTTTAAGGTTTAGGGTTATTAAACGGTATAAGGTTTAGGGTTAAAGGTTGTATGAGTTATGATAGTGCCTTCTTTAAATCCAATTCCTGAATTAAAAAACGGTGTTTTCCTCTTTCAGTACGAGATAACTGATCAACGTAACTGATGGAAAAATCAACCAATTCCTTAAATTTTAAGTTAAAGCTATTATTAATCTTTTCTTCATCTTTTATGGTGTACTCATCCGATTTGATAATCCTGAGCTCCACTTTTCCTTTTTCTTTTTGATAAAACTGGTATTGCACAACATGGTCAAAAAGATCTGAATGCATGTTTAAAGCTGTTAAAGAAATCGTTGAGTCCAATTTAGTAACAATCATTTCCTGATGCCAACGACCTTTTACATTTCTCATTAGTTGATAATTCCTCCCGCACTTGCATTTACCTTCAACCCATTCTGCGAAGTCACCGGTTTTATACCTGATAATAGGAAAACCTTTCATTTCAAAACTTGTTCCGACAATTTCACCCTGAACGCCCGGTTTTGTAATCCTTTTCCCTTCTTCATCAATCAGTTCCGTATAACCATATTCGAAAAACAAATGATAATCCGTATTCACTTCACATTCACCCGCCAGAGTCGCATATTCACTATGACCGTACCAGGAGTAAATTTTAGTTTTAAAAGCACTTTCAATAAGTTCACGCTGACCTTCAAAAAACTGTTCGGAACTACAAAATATTCCTTTTAGTGTTGGAAATTCAATATTATTCTTTTTTACATATTTGGCGAAAACCGAAACAGCTGAAGGATATGTATGAATAAATTTTGGCTTGAACTTATGCAGTTTCTCCACATATTTTTCAAAATTCTTTTCATAAAGATCATAAGTGGAAAGGAATAATCTGTTTTTAACAGGCTCATATTTGAATAGGGTTTTATTCCCTTTTTCATCTACAACAGAACCTCTTATAACAGCTATTTTATCTCCAGTCTTGTATCCAATTCTTTTCCATTGATCTGTCATAAATACAAATTCCCTCGATCGTTCATTTCCTTTCACATAGTAAAGTTCAACGGGGATACCGGTTGTTCCTCCTGTTGTTACATATAAAAGATCTTTTTCCGGTATCAACCGATTTTTAATCTCTTGTTTATTCTTTCTTAAATCTAGTTTATCAATTAAAGGTATAGTTTGTAGTTGCGCTAATTCGTTAAAATTATAAGGATCAAACCCTGCTGAATCAAATTGATTTTTATAAAACAGGGTATTCTCATATGCGTTTATCAGAGTTTCTTTTAAGTGTTTAAAAATATATTCTTCTTTCTTCTTATCATCCCAGTATGGTGAATACTTCAATAGATTGCTGTAATATTTATATGTTTTGCCATATCGTACCGAAAGAGGTAAGGTCCTGTAAGCATAGCCGATAACGTTCCTGAGGGGTTGGGGCAAAGACTTATAAATCCCCAGTTTATGGTATAATTTATCTTCCATTTCTCCGGATCAACAATGGTTTTAAGTCTCTGTAATGAAAAAGTAAATTTATCAGAAACCAAAACCGGACTTTTATTCTGTTAAGGTTATGGCCTTTTTCTGACTGCCTGCGTATTTTTTTATCCCACGCGCCATCTGTCTCGGGAGTTGCGAAAAAAGCATTTTGAAGCTCATTGCTTAATTCATCAATGTAAGGTTTGTACTCTTCCGTTATTTGTGGTTGGTAATTTTTATTTATAAAACACGGAATAAGTGAATAATCAAGGTTTGAATCCGAAATTGATACATTTAATATTCCAGTTATTCGATTTCTTTTCAAACAATCATCGAATACAAAATTTCCAAGGCTCGGTGCAAACACACAATTATTATACTTTATTATCCCATTTAAAGTATGTGAATGGTGACCATAAATGACTGAGAGTTTGTTATTGGAACCAATTAATTCTTTAGCTAAATTAATTTGCCACGACACTGGATTTGATGTGTATTCGTGCCCCCAGTGAAGGGAAAGAACTATTTTATCACAGCTTTCACTGATCAAAGCCAACTCTTTGTGTATGCGTGTGATTAGCACACTATATTCCTCCGGGCTTATCGTTTCTTCTATGTAATATCCGATAAAACCAATGGAAAGTCCATTTATACTAATGATGACATTTTCTTCTTCAGGGAATCTATAATTGTCGAGGATGGTTTTAATTCCTGCTTCATTTAAGGCTGATCTCATTTCATTAAAAGCCTGCACACCATGATCCAAAGTATGGTTATTCGGAAGGTTTACCACATGGATATTATTTTCTTTAAGAATCCTGACAAAATCAACAGGAACTCGCATTACTTCAGAAAAGGGAATCGGTTTATCGCTGGTATCAGAGAGGACACATTCCAGGTTGCATACATTAATATCGCTATCATTTAAATGATCTGACACATAGGAAAAAGGATCAATTTTCTTTTTATTAATCTTTCCAGAAACACCTCTTTTATAATTTTCAAGCATAGCACCAAGATTGACATCACCCATAAAGTTTATCCGTATTGTGTCACTCATTATTCGGCTAATACTTTGTTAAAATTAATAGCGTCCAAAATATTTTCTTTGTACGTATGCCCTCAAGCCGGGCTGGCTCTTACTTTTTTTCTTCAGCAAAAAAAAGTAAGCAAAAAACGCTGCTGCTGCTGAAAAAATTGCTAAAAATCAATACATTCCACTAAAAGAAAATAACTCGCTACGCTCAAACAGATTTTCTTTCTTAACCTTCCATGAATTAATTTTCTTAACACATTTTTTCAAAGGCAGAAGAACCCCTGTATAAATGACTCCTCTTAATATTCTATATCTTATTTATATGCCAGTATTTAAAAACTTTTTTGATAGAGTTGGCTAAAAACCTTTTTTAGATTTCCAATCATTATTTCTTGTGTAAAAAACTTCTCATACAGTTTGCGGCTTTCCTGGCCCATCAGATTCCTTTTATGAGGATTATTAATGAGGTACTCAATTTTATCTGCTAATTGTTTTGAGTTTCTTGATTCAACAATAAATCCGTTCTCACCATCAATTACTGACTCTGTTATGGCTCCCTGATCTGTTGAGATAATAGGCAAACCGGCTGCCATAGCTTCTACCAATACCAGTGGATGGCCTTCGGGTGCACGGGGCGGAAAAACAAATATATCGGCATTGGCAAAATGCTGTAACTTCTCATCACCGTATAAAGGCCCCGGAAAATGAATTGGCAATTGGTGCTTTTCCTTTTGGTGAAGACAATAATCTTTTGTTTTATTATCGATCCATTGGCCAACTACATTGACTTCATAGGTATTTTTATCTTTTGGCAACAATCTAAGCGCATCTATCAGATCCGTTATTCCTTTGGCCGGCAATAGGTTTGACAGGTATAAGATAGTTGTAGTTTTATTTTTTGATTCTGTTTTTTCAGGGAATTCAAAATCCGCCCCGTTGGGCACTACGTGTATGTTGTTTGGTGGATAGTGATTGGTGAATAGCGTTTTGAGTTTCTTCCCAAGCACAATTATACCATCTGACTTCTTCAATGTTCTGGCAGTATAACTTGTGACCCAGGAAGCGCTGTTGCTTTGCCAGTTGATAAAATTGCTACCATGTAACATGAGCAGTACTTTATCCACTCTTTTTGTTGCTATCCGTATAAAAAACGAATCTTTAACAAAGCCAATAGTTTCCTGGCTAATGGGGATGAGTACCAGGTCGTACTGTGTTGCTTTTAGCTGCTTTTTCAGTTGCACGTACAAACGCAGGTTTTTAGGAATGCTGTTCAGGCGTGTTTTGCCTAGTGTTGCCAGTGAGCGGTGGATGTTCACATTGAAAAAGGCCACTTGCCATTCCTCTCCCCAGTTTGCTTTTTGCAGGCTTTCGAACCACACCGATGTTCCCATATAGGGTGGGGGTTGTTTTCCGAGTATGAGGATGTTTTGGGGCAATTTGTTTTATCAATTTAACTCGTCCTCGTTTGCAACGAGGATGTTTTTCTAATCTTATTCTTCTTTTCTTTCATTATTATAGGAAAGACTTTTTTGAACATAAAGCATTACAAATGCTGATTGAAATGTTTCCTCGTTACAAACGAGGACAAGACTTAATTTAATCATACTTATACTTCAACAACACCCGCTGAGGCAGGGCAAGGTAGGCAAAAAGGGTGACGTACATATTCAAAAAACCAACATACAAAGTTGGTACGGTAGTCATTGAGTATAGTACTAGTGATAATAATAAAGCTATACTCACAAAGCGATCTGCTCTGTTGAGGTATTTGATACGCCGGATAATCCTGCTTAAAAATAACAGCCAGGTAATGAATCCAATAATCCCTGTGAAGAACAACATGCGCAAAAAATCATTATGCACATTGATGCTTACCATATGACTTGAGTATCCCATACCCCATGGATATCCAACCAGTTTTGCAAAAACAGATGAATTTTTAAAATCACCCCACAACCACTGCCAGCGCCACATCCGGCCATGGAAAGCCTGCGACTGTTCTCTTTCTCCTTGTATTACTTCCACCTCTTTTTCAACACGTGGATTGATCACTTCTTCATAAAAGGCATCACCATACACCAAAATAACAACAACAGTAATGACAAGATAGAGTGCAATTTGTACTATCCGCCGTTTCATATCATGGCGCAGAAACAATCCTATTACCACAAAAAACACTGCAATAGAAGCCATGTGTTTGATCTTCCACATACCCATCAATACCAACCCAAAATACAAAATGATGTATGCCGGTTTAATCTGCATCATTATAGGTGACTTCCTTCGCTGAAAATAAAAATACACGATGATGATCACACTGAATAATAAATAAGAAGCATAGTTGATCACATCAGCAAATAAACCTTGCAAGCGAGCAGCATTACTGCTTACCGGATTTATAAAAACTTCATATAACAAGTTAAACAGCGGAAAAATGCTTGCATAGAGTATTGTAGTTAATGTGCCGATAAAGTCGGTACGTGACTGGATAAATATCCTGAGGAAGTAATAGATGTAAATAATATATGTCAGCTTTAAAAATATGTTGAAAAACTTGAAAAGTGTTGTTGAACCTGGCAAAGTCATTAGTGCGGAGGCAAGAATCAATATTGCCAGTATCCCAAAAGTTTTATCAATTTCTGTTTTTTGAAACCGGTACCTGGATATGGCGATTAAAGCAAAGAAAGGCGTGGCTACACCGATCCAGTATAAGGGTGATAACAGCGGAGATGTTTCTTTCAGGAAATAGAGGGTTTCGGCAAAGGGACGTAACAACAGCACATATATAAACCACTGCAAGCGCCAGGGCTTCGACTTCAACCATAATTTCCAGTATCTGAATTTCATTTTCTTAAATAATTCAGAGTTTGTTTGAAACCATCAACAAAATGCTCAAGGGAGGCTTTTTCTTTAATAGTTTTTCTAGAATTAACAGACATCCTTTCCTGTTGTTCAGGATCATTCATTAATTTTGATACTGCATCTCTAAGTCCTTCCGATGAATAATCACAAAGAATTCCATTCACATCATTTTTGATATACGCTGCTTCCGGCCCATGGTATGGTCCATTAACTCCTTGCTTACATGTTACCACAGGGCAACCCATAGCCATTGAATGAACCGCTGAAAGTCCCACATAACCGGGCATTACCATCAGGTCGGAAACAAATAAATATTTGGAACTAAGTTCAAGCTCATGGATGGGACCATGATAAATAATATTTTTTGACTCTTCTGCAGCAATTTTTACTACTTCTTCTTCCTGGCCATCACCAATAATATGTAAACCCACATCAAACTTTGTATCAATTACTGCAAATGCTTCAAACAGCAAGTCTAATCGCTTTCTTTTTAATAATCGCCCGATAAATACCAGGTTGTATTTATTTGAGAAACCCAATTGCTTTTTTATTTGTTCCCTTCCAATTGTTTCTAATTGATTATAAACCTCATTCAGCCTTTGTGTATCTAATGTATTATTGGCAACAAATAAGCTTTCCGGATTTTTAACATGGTCTGTTAATAATTTTTTAATGGGTTCCGAATATAAAACAACTGCATCTACATGGTTATAAACCCATAACTGTATTTTACTACGCAAAGCGGAAAACGGCTTCAATATTTCTTTTGACTTGATACCATGAGTCCATACAACTAATTTATAGCCAAAAAAGAAGCGGAGAACGAATAAGAGCCAGAAAGTAAGGTATTTTAATGAAAATTCAGAGATTACAATTTCGGGTTTATGTTTTACAAGTGTTGGCAGAACACACTGAATCATTGAAGTAGGCGCTTTTCCTATATAGACTCGTTTTAAGATGACATTTGGAAAATCGAGTACCTCTTGTTCTTTTAATGAGGCTCCTTTTCTTGCCCTGCTATGGCATACCACTATGCCTAACTCCTCATTCAATTTCTTAAACAGCGGTACCCGATAATGGGGTATCAGGCGTTGGAACAGGAGTATGTTGGTTTTTTTTGACATTTTGATTTTAACTGTCCCCCTCCGGCCTTCGGCCACCTCCCCTAAGGGAGGACATCGATGTCCCCCTCTGGAGGGGGCAGGGGGAGGAGTATAAATGATCGTTTAATTCAGAGGCATCGCCTGTAGGCCTGTGTGTTAGCGTGCTGTAGGAATCTCTTACTTTAATTAATTTGATGTTTTATATTCAGATCCCGGTTAATTGTTCAAGTTTGCTTCGCCTCCGGCTCGCAAAGTCATTTTTCATTATGTTATTTGGTCGTCGGACAATTTACTTCTAAAATAAGCTATGAAAAACGTAATTTGCGAACTCGCGTTAGCGGGTGAAGCAATCTTGTTCAGCGCTAGGGACTGATGTTTTTTACAACCTCCTCATACTTCCCATGAAAAAACTTCACAAAACCCTCCCAGGAAGCAATTTTGGCCACATCGGGGGATAAGGCCGCTTTACGTGCCAGGGTTTCTTTATCTTCTAAAATACCTTTTAAACAACTTGCAACGGATTCCGCATCGTGGGGATCAACCACATAATACACATCCTTGTCTTTGATCATCTCATAAGCCCCGGTATTTTCCGTAAGGATGACGGGCAAGCCGCAGGCCAGGGCTTCAAAATAGGAAAGCCCCAATGTTTCCTTGAAACTGGGCTGTATGAATGCATCATATTCCTGCATAACAGCAGGCAATTCCTTGTTTTCAATGGCTCCTTTGAAATGAACGACCCAGTCTAATTGCAATTCGGAAGCCAATTCCTTTAATTGCTGTTCCAACGGACCAGTTCCATAGATCGTATAATCTATCTGTTCTTTTTCAGGCATGCTGCTAATCGCCCCGATCACCGTTTCCAGATTTTTTATGGGTAATAGGTTACAGACTGATAGTAATTTCAGTTTTCTTTCCTTGTCATCCTGAGCGTCTGTTCTTTCTCTTGTTGTCATCCTGAGTGATAACGAAGCCCGCCTACCGGTCGGGCAGGAATCTCCTCCTGACTTAAGAGGAGATTCTTCACTTCGTTCAGAATGACAACCGTCTTTAAAAAAATACGCTTCTATCCCCAAAGGCACTAATTGCACATCTTCAATTCCTTTCTCTTTTAAACCTTCTTCCATTTGCGGGCTTAAAGTGGTAACAGCAGATGCCTTATTGATGATCTTTTTTACCCATTTAAGCGATAACTTATTTTCCAGAAAACGTAACTCCTGCTGCAAGGTTAGTACATATGGAATACCGTACTTTTTATTTAACTGATAAGCAATCATCCCGTCCGGGAAAAGAAAATGAGCATGGATAAGATCGTAGCTGCTGACATCTTCCTGCTTTATTTTCTTTCGGTTCCTCCATAACGTAAAGGAGGAGAAAAATACGTGCAACTCACTGACCGATCCTACCGACATATAGGGCCAGACCGTAATTTTAACCTGGTTAAATGTGTAATCCTTTGTCCGGCTTAAGCGTCTTTTTTGTTGCCAGTATTCTTTTTTTAGTGAAACAGCAGTGAGTGTATTTGGAAGATAGGCAACCGGTTTTACTACCTCTATTTCAGCATCGTGCTGTTTCAGATACCTGCTGATAAACTGTCGCACATAAGGATTCTCACGGGGAGCATCCTCAACAGGAAAAATAGAAGCTATTTGTAAAACTCTCAAATCTTAAAAAACGAGTTTAACTTTTTTACATTGGGATGCCAGAAATCCAGCATCCGGCAGCAGTTCTCATAAAACGAGGCAATGGCAATTCCATTACGTGGTACAGGCAGTCTGCTCCTGGTACTTAATATCTTTCCGCTTTCGATTGATGCTATGTGTTTGATTTTTGTATGGAGGACCATTTCCAGAACCCGGTCGTCATAATTCCCATTTGGTAACGCCAGCAATTCTGGAGTTAATCCAGTATATCCCTCAATTTTTGATAAATTCAACTCTATTTCTTCCTTTATTTTAACAGTACTGCATTTTGATAATACGGGATGTGTATGGGTATGCGCTCCGATAGAAATCAAAGGATGCTGTGCTATTTTTTTTAATTCCTCCACTGTTATGGCTTCCCTTTGCATATTTCCTTTTGCCTGTTTATAAAGATCGGCATCTATTTCCCATCGCTCATTTTCGGGAATCTCCATTAACAACTTCACATTGTCTTTAAACTTATCCGGTAAATATTCGGTCAATTTATTTTCCAGCGTATCCCTGTAAAAGCCAGTTTCGACGGGATAGGTTGGTATGAATAATGTTAAAGGAGTATTGTATTTCTCTATTATCGGGATCAGTTCGAGGTTACTTCGCCATCCGTCATCCAGTGAAATCCAAATCTTACAAGTGTCGATCTTACTTTCACCATTTAGATAATCGATAACATCTTGTAAAGTGGCAAATTCAAATTCGTGTTTTAATAGCCATTTGATGTATTTTTCAAACTGCTCTTTTTCTATTTCATGGCCATAGACACCAATAATACATGATTGCTGTTTAAGGTGGCTTATCTCCTTTTTAAATTTACCCGAATAAAAAAGACTTAACGCAAATAAGAATTTTGCGATCTTCTTCACACTCTTGTATTTGGATAAAAGTCCAGATCCTGGCTTTCAAACGTAAAATACCATGTTTTTATCTTTTCAAGGAACGCAATATTGTCTCTCTTTCTTGCTAATACAACAGGTTTTCTTTTATTGGTTATCAGAAATCCGGCTTTTCTAAAAGCTTTCACATACTGGGGGTGCTGGGCAATTACATGAACAGCAAGACACTTTTTTTCTATAAAATAAGCTTTCGAAAAAGCGATAAGTTTGTGAAGACTTTTATCAGAGTTTGCGAATATCTCAGAAATGATTCCGATATTTTGTTCCGGTGCAATACCTGTTCTTAAAATAATAAAAGCCTTTGCCTCACTACCTTCATTATATGTAAACAGCTTATATTTTTTAACAGGATGCCGTTCAAATTTCCATTTTAGATAATCCGGGCTGTCATCAGGAGCAGCTCCAAAATCTTGTTTAATTTCCGACCTGATCTGCAAAAAAGAAGGATCAGTTATATTTGATTTAACAATAGAATCAAAACTTCCGGGCGAAACCCGACCCTTGAGCAACGAACTTGTTTTCTTATACAAACAATGAGTTAAAAAAGGCCTAACAAGTCTTTTTATGTTGTTTGATTTTTTAAGCACTGCTGCTAATGGATACAACACGATGTTTGTTTGGTAATATTTTATTTGCTGACTCAGGAGAAACTCTTTATCGGGATAAAGGGGCAGAGTTAATGTGAATGTATTGGGTAAAACAACAGCTCCTTCCATATT
>Ga0164313_10001130_pt1 | contig 23278 bp, 15 predicted proteins | sample GuaBasSedimGuay4_FD_113735 | JGI IMG/M metagenome (GOLD analysis project Ga0164313, IMG submission 113735) | Subseafloor sediment microbial communities from Guaymas Basin, Gulf of California, Mexico - Guay4, Core 4569-4, 0-3 cm | ecosystem: Environmental > Aquatic > Marine > Hydrothermal vents... | reverse complement strand
TCATGTTGAGACAAGGCATCGCCTTGTCTATCATATTGGTTTTTTGGTAGATACAAGGCATGCCATGTATCTACTCAAAAAACAACCACCTTTAGGTGATTATTGCAGTGAGGCCCACCTCTTTCCATTCCGAACAGAGAAGTTAAGCTCATTAGCGCAGATGGTACTGCTATACCAAGCGGAAGAGTATGTCGTTGCCTATCTTTATTTAAAAGCCCCAAGCGTTTTTCGGTTGGGGCTTTTTTCGTTGAACAGGGCTGTTGAGACAGGGCATTGCCCTGTCTTTACGGCGACCACATGTAGTTTTATAATCCAACTATAAATATTATATCAATGTCTATTCTTTTTCTCTTCGATTTCATCTTAAAAAACTATATTTGATTAAATAATAAACTTAAAATGATTAACATGAAAAAAATATTTGGAGTCTTTATTGTAACCGCAACAGCTTTACTGGTAAGTGCTTTTAATCATACTGGGAATTCCGAAAATTTCGGGAATTATGATTCGATAAGTGAGCTTGATATTCCTGATAATATACAGGGGATTTTAGACAATTCTTGCTGGGGGTGTCATAACAGCGAATCGAATAATACTAAAGCAAAAATGAAACTGAAATTTGATAAATTAAATGGCCTTAAAGTATCAAAACAAGTATCGAAATTGAATAAAATCGTAAAAGAACTTAATAAAGGCGATATGCCTCCTGAAAAATCTGTAGCAAAGTATCCTGATATGGCTTTAACCCCAGAAGCAAAAGCAGAGCTAATCGAGTGGGCGAAAGCTACATCTGAAGAATTAATGAAATAAATATATACTCCTCATTATGATAAAGAAAATACTGATCGGTTTATTGGCCCTCTTTTTAATTAGCCAGTTTATTCCAGCTAACCTTCCAGAAGTCATTAATGATAATCCTACAGATTTAATTTCTAATAATGATGTTCCAAAAAATATAGAAAAAATGCTGCGAACATCGTGTTATGATTGCCATTCGAACGAAACGGTTTATCCTTGGTATTCTTATGTGTCGCCGGTTAAATTTTTAATTAGCAAAGATACAAAGGATGGCAGAAAGCATTTGAATTTCTCAGAATGGAAAAATTATAGCAAAGCTGATAAACTTGAGGCACTTGATGATATTGGAGAAGAGGTGGAAGAAGGTGAAATGCCAATGAAAATCTATCCGATCACACATCCGAATGCTAAGTTAAATGATTCTGATAGGGAAGCTTTGGTTTTATGGGCTGAAGAGTTTGCTGAATCTCTTTTTGAGTAATTGCATCTTTTTCTCCTTAATACTTATCTAAAATTGAGCGTTTAAAAATGCAAAATCAAATCCCTGAAAAAGGTAAAAAAGCCATTCTTATCTGGCTTAGGGTTGGGATGATCATGATTATATGCATGGTTGCGATTGGTGGAATTACCAGATTGACCCATTCGGGATTGTCGATGGTTGATTGGAAACCAATAATGGGCACCATCCCTCCTATTTCTGAGTTTGAATGGCAATCGTCGTTTAATCAATATCAACAATTTCCTGAATACCGGGAAGTTAATTATGATATATCACTTAAAGGATATAAAAAGATATTCTTCTGGGAATATCTTCACCGCCTTTGGGGCCGTTTAATGGGCCTTGTTTTTATTGTCCCCTTTTTGATTTTTTGGAAGAAAAAATATTTGCCACAACCCTGGTTTAGGCGCTTCGTTTGGATATTGCTTGGTGGTGGTTTGGTAGGTGCCCTTGGTTGGTTTATGGTGGTAAGTGGATTAAAAGACAAGCCGGCTGTAAGTCACTATAGACTGGCCATTCACTTAATTGCTGCTTTCGGTTTATTGGTCTATATTTATTGGCAATCGCTGCTTATAAAATACGATCAGCAACTAAAAATCAACAAGGCTTTTCTAAGATGGCCAAAGTGGCTGATTGTATTAATGGTTTTGCAAATAATTTATGGAGCCTTTGTAGCCGGATTAAAAGCCGGGTTAATCCACAACACTTTTCCCCTAATGGGCGATTCCTTTATTCACGAAAACACATTCTCTCTCTCCCCTTTCTGGGAAAACATGATTAATCATAAGGATGGCGTACAGTTTATTCATCGGATTTTAGCCTATTTTTTACTGATATTAATATTTGTTTTTGGGATAAGAAGTATAAAATCAAACAATCAGGAACGACAAAAAAGCCTGAATTATTCAATGATAATAGTAACTGTTCAATTTGTTATTGGTGTTTCGACTTTGTTAATGCACGTACCTGTAAGTTTGGGAGTACTGCACCAATTCGGAGCAATACTCTTGCTGTTATCAATAATAAGAATTCAATTCTTTAACAAATATTCCCTTATCTGATTTTTTGAAACAGTTTGCGATTAACCTGTCCTGATTCCGTAGTTATTATAATGAAATAAGATCCTGAATTCAGATCATCAATCGAAATCAACGCATCTTCAGTACTTGAAAACTTACCGCTTTTAACCACTTTACCTGAAATATCAACGATCTGGTAATCTACATCTTCAGCTTTTTCAATAATTACATTGATATGAAGCACATTATTTGCCGGATTCGGATAAACTTTCCAATTTAATCGACCTGCAATTTCATTTATGCCAACTGCGGTTCCATAAGATAGAATTTCTAAATCATCGAAGTAAAAACCATCACCTATAACCGACTGGTCCGAAACCAATCTAAATGCAATTTTTACTTCACCTCCGACATAACTATCAAGGGAAATCAATTCATTTATCCATTCCAGGTTAGTTCCATCGTATATAGGCTGGTCAAAATCCTGGTTATCGTTTCCGGCATGGGCGAATTGTCCGCATAAAGGCGTCCAGTTATTCCCATTATCATTGGAGGCCATTACCTGGGCATAATCCCATCCGGTTTCTATATCCCATTTAGCCCAAAAACTTAAAAAAGCCACCTCATTATCACTTAAATCAATGGGTGAAGCCCATTCAATCCAGGTTTCATTATTATCGCCATAGTTTCCGTTTGGTGAATCCGTGATTGAATGGTTGGGTGACTGAAATGATTCATCGGTCAAACCCCAATCATCTGTATCGAATGGTTCCATTGACTCACCATCGGAACTTACAATAGGTATAAACGAACCATAGAAAAGATCAAAATATTCATCTGCGATATAGGTTCCGTTGTCAATATGTGCAACTAATTTAATGGGTGTGCCATTAGGTATATCTACGAAAAGACTATATTCAATTAACATTTCCATTTCATCCAACTTTTCAGGATTTGTAAATTCAAATTCATTATTACCTACGATCTCCAGGTTTCCTGTAAGCACTTCAAAACTAACCTGCACATTACCATCTTCAATACCCAACCTACGTAAGCTGAAATCCAGCGTTCCGCTTACTTCCTGTAAATTGCTACTTCCTGAATAAGTTAATTGTACGTAAACTCCTGCCAAACGTGCAAGGGTCAAATTCATATATAGATTTTCCCGGCAAAGCCCCAAAATAGCATCAGAAGCAGGCCAAAATGAACTTCCCACTTCCGGAGTCATTGAAAGAATTGTTGGTTTACTTTCCCCACCATACATCCAATCGTCAGAAACCCCATCTGCAGGATATAATTCGGTACTTATCTGATTTGCATAATTATTATAACGCACTAATTCTTCGGTAAAACCTAAAAAATAATCATGATCCGGGGTAAACTGGTCATAATCATATCCGTATGGGAATAATAAAAGGTTACTGTAAGTATGATAATTCAAAGCGAATTTAAATTCATGATTTTCGCATAAATATTTTATAGCCTGGGTTTCAGGTTCTGAAAATGCTTCGGGACCCCGATAAGTATCGGAACCATAACTCCCTGAAGATCCTGTACCTATCCCCCATTGGTAGCCGTAATTTCTGTTTAAGTCAACGCCCATATCTGATGAATTTCCACTATTATCGCGTCTGTTCTTACGCCACATCCCTCCCCCATTAGGGTTTGTAGATTGATTATAACTGTATCCATCAGGATTTATCATAGGCACGAAATACATTTCGGTATTATCAATAAGCAATTTAATACTGGGGTCTGTATTATAATTCTCTAATAAATAATACATATAGTATATCAATTGCGATAATGATGCCGGCTCACGCGCATGATGGAGTGCAGTGTAAAGGACTTCCGTTTCCCCCTCCTCATCAACATTTGGATTGTCGGATATTCGCAACCAATAGATCGGTCTTCCTTCGTGGGTCAAATAATCGCTGATGGGTTGTTTGGCAGAGATTAAATTTGGATAACGGACAGCCATTGAGTCCAAATGCATATTGAACTCTTCGTAAGTAAAAAAACCACCCATCGATCCTAGTTCGAAAGCATCCGGATCTTCAAATTCAAATCCGCCGGAAGAATTATCGCAAGGATATTCATCGAGCGATTTTGTGTTGTTATTTTGCTCAACATAATACGTTTCCATATCGTCTATAAGCACATCATAAGAAACATTAAGGCTCTGAATTAAATTCAATTCAGTTTCTGAAAATTCGCCGATAAACCAAGTGTCTTTTTTAACCAATCCATGGTCAACAGCAATTCCATTTTCTGAAAGCTCCTGGATTTTGCTTTGGTCGCCCCATATTTTAACCCGTTTATATTGGGCATTTGCACTCAACGCAAATAAAAAAATTAAGGCAGTAATAATTGAATTGTTCATTGTGAAGCGTTTTAGGAACTATTTTTTATAAAATTAATATTCTTGTCATAGAAAAGTCATTTCCAAACAAAAGAATCTGTTAAATGTTGGATTTCAACATCGATGTAATCTATAACCGGTTTTAATGAATCGCTGTTTACTACCGTATTAAAATAAAGCGAACCCCTAATATAATGTTTAGTACTATCGGTAATATAAAACTGTATAGCCGAAGCAACTTCGCCTGAAAGCCGGTATTTTAATCCATAAATATTTTTATCGGGAACCGAAATTGGAATCCTTTTTATTTTAGAAGCTTTGACCTGATGCTCGTATGTTAATTTTTGGGTTTGGTCTAGGTGTTCCTTTAAATCATTGTTTAAAGCTATGTAGGTTAAATAAACCGTTGCCCCAAGTTTTGGATAATAGATGTTATACCAGCAAATCCCTTTTTCTTTTTGAATTAATACAGCCTGCTTTGAATACTCGAAACTAAAAGGACAATCGATTTCAGAAAGTTGATAATTATGTGCTTCCATATCAATTCTAAAATACCCTATTGGCCGAGGGCTATAATGGTCATTGTTGCATGCTGTACTAAAAATGAACAATGGAATGGTAAAAACAAAAAATATTCTAAATCCTGTATTCTTCATCTTCAGGGTTTATTTCTAATTGTATTTGCTTCACTTTTCTTTTATCCGAAGCCATAATTTTAAACTTATAGTTACGAAATTTCACAATTCCCCCTTTCTGGGGGATTATCCCTGCCTGCTCAATAATAAATCCGGCAATGCTATCAGCCTCTCCTTTTTCTTCTTCGAATTCTTCCCCTTCAATACCCAAAACTTTATATAAATCAATTAAAGAAGTGGCTCCATCAAATATGTATACATGATCAGCTACTTTTGAATATTTAATTTCCTCATCATCAAATTCATCGGTAATCTCCCCTACAATTTCTTCGAGGATATCTTCGAGGGTTACAATACCGGAAGTGCCGCCATATTCATCAACCACAATAGCCAGGTGAACTTTTTTGCGCTGAAACTCTTTTAAAAGATCATCAATCTTTTTGTTTTCGGGGACAAAAAATGGTTTACGTAACAATTTTTTCCAGTCATAGTTTTTACGATCGATAAAAGGCAGTAAATCTTTCAAATATAGAATTCCTATCACATTATCAAAAGACTCTTTATATACCGGAATACGTGAATAACCAATTTCCCCGGCTTCAATCAATACATCTTCAAATTTCATTCCATCCTCAAAAGCCTTTGCACGGGTACGCGCTGTCATAATTTGTTTTACATCGGTATTACCAAATTTCACTATGCTTTTTAATATCTTTCTTTCTTCCTTATGAAGGGTTTCTTCGGTTAATTCAAGAGCGTGTTCCAATTCTTCAATTGACAATGATTCTTGATTTTTTCTGATTTTTTTATCAATAAAAGAAGTTGAATGAATCAACACATAAGAGACTGGTGAAAACACACGTTCAATAAGCAACATTGGTGCAGCCATTAACCGCGTTAATTTAACAGGATGGTTTGTAGCATATACTTTAGGTAAGACCTCTCCAAATAATAAAATCAAAAAAGTAACACCAATAACCTGAATCAAAAAGATAACATATGTTGGATAAATAGCTAAGCCGGGTATCATATCCATCAAAAAAGTAGATAAAACCACTATGGCTATATTTATAAAATTATTGGCAATTAATATGGTTGCCAATAATTTTTTAGGCTTAACCATCAGGGATTGAATTAGCTTGTCGTTAGAATTTTCTGATTCCTGGATTTCAAGATACTGTGCCGGTGATAATGAAAAAAAAGCTACTTCCGACCCGGAGATCAAAGCCGAAAAAACTAACAATACTATCAGTATTACAACTAATCCTACTATTGGGTATAATTCAGAAGAACCTAAAAAAACTTCAACTAAAAATGAATTATCAAGCGGGAGTTCCAAATGAACAGGTTTGATTTATTAAATGTTTTTACCTTAAAACGGCAGGTCATCCGTAGATTCTTCAGCAGTATTTTGACCTTTAGCATCTTTATTTTCTTCCGGCTTTTCTTTGTACTCATTCGGTGCTGAAGGGGGTGGTATTACCGGTCCTCTATCATCCTTCCGGCCAAGCATATTCAATTCCCTGGCTTCAATTTCTGTAACATATCGGGTCTTCCCTTCCTGGTCTTCGTAATTACGGGTTCTAAGCCGTCCTTCAATATAAACCTGCGATCCTTTTTTTAAATAACTCTCTGCAACTCCGGCCAACCCACGCCACAATACAACACGGTGCCACTCGGTATGACCTTGTTTTTCACCATTTTTATCTTTATAATACTCAGTAGTCGCTATGTTAATTGTAGCTACTTTAACTCCATTTTCAAGATTTCGCACCTCTGGATCGCCCCCAAGATTCCCAACCAATATTACTTTATTCACACCTGACATAAGACTCCTTTTAATTTGATTAAATTTTGATGAATTCAAAGATATAGTTTAAAATGATAATGCAATTATTTAATTGAACAATTGTTACTTAGAGCCTGCAAGAAAACGCCAATTTCTTCGCCTGCCTGTCGGTCAGGCAGGTTGTGCTAGCCTTGAAACCCAGTCATTTACGTCAGTAAACTCCTGAATTTCAAGACTTCACACGCCTCAATCTTGGCGTATTCTTATCAGTCACCCCAAAATTCACTAGTTTTCTTGCGATAGACTACCTAAATGATAGGTTAATATAATTCACTATTAACTTTGGCATTGGATAATTAACCAACTCCGATTTGTCAATAATCTTTGAAATAACCTTGCCAGGAAAATTTACCGTTTTAAAAGACCAGAAACGTGCTTTAATCTTTCTATGGCTAAGTAGATGAATAATAATTGGTGACGGCTTAAGATTTGTAATTGTGGAGTACCCTGAACCATTAATTTCGTTTTTTATTTCACTTTTATTAAGTAACCGGCCGTGACTAATGATTAATGGAAACTGATATAAACCAATCCAAATGCCTAAATCTCTCTTATTTATAATTGTTTTACCTTCAGAATCAGGGACTAAGTAATTAAAATAAATTTCCTTTACTTTTATTTTACCAGTCTTTATCGGAATTGTATTTTGTTTTTGTTTAGCAAAAGCCAAACAATGAACACTTACCGGACAGCTACTACATTGCGGATTTTTTGGTGAACAAATGACAGCTCCCAGTTCCATCATTGCCTGGTTAAAATCACCTGGGTTATTTTTTACAATTAGATCCTGCAAGATAATTCTGATGGCTTTTTGCGTTTTTACTTTATCAACCGGTTCTTCAATCAAAAACAAACGTGAAACCACTCTTAAAACATTGCCATCAATAGCTGCAACACATTCTTTAAATACAATTGACGCAATTGCTGCTGCAGTATATGGACCAACACCTTTCAGCTTTAACAATGAATTATAATTATCCGGAAATTCTGAATTGAAATGAGCTACAATATGCTTTGATGTTTCATGCAAATTTCTCGCCCGTGAGTAATAGCCAAGCCCTTCCCATAATTTAAGCACTTCTTGTTCATCAGCATTTGCCAAATCTTTAATTTTAGGAAAAGTTGAAACAAATTTTTTATAATAAGGTAAACCCTGATCAACCCTGGTTTGTTGCAAAATAATTTCGGATAACCATATTTTATAGGGATTGGTTGTATCCCGCCAAGGAAGAGGGCGTTTAAACTCACTATACCAATTCATTAATTTGCGGGCATAATCTTCCATAAATAAATGTCTAAAATTCAGATTGTTAGAAAAATAAAAAAAAGTAAGGGCCTATAGTTAAGAATTTTAAAATAAATTTATCTTTGCACCCCGTTAAAAAACGACCTATAAATAATTATATAAACATATTAATAAAAATAAAATGACAAAAGCAGATTTGGTTAATGAAATTTCGGATAAAACCGGAATTGAAAAAGTTGATGTTCAAACTACGATTGAGGCATTAATGGAATCCATAAAAGATTCATTATCAAACAACGAAAATGTATATCTAAGGGGTTTTGGTAGCTTTATAGTAAAGAAGAGAGCTCAAAAAACCGGTAGAAACATTTCAAAAAATACTACGATTATCATTCCAGAACATTTTATTCCGGCTTTTAAACCGGCCAAAGTTTTTGTTGAGAAAGTAAAAGGCTCAGTAAAGAGTTAATTTATAAGATTTTAATAGCATAAAATAAATACTATGCCCAGCGGAAAGAAAAGAAAAAGACATAAGATGGCGACGCATAAGCGTAAAAAAAGGCTTAGAAAGAACCGTCATAAGAAGAAGAAATAATATTCTAACTTTAAGTTAGGATAAAATATTAGAATTATTCATTTTAAGCATCGGGATTTACCATCGGATAAATCCTGATACTTTAAACAAAAGGGTCGCCTAAGTGGACTACGAATTAATCATCAATTCCAATAAATCGGATGTTGAGATTGCCCTTACCAATAATAAAGTTCTTACTGAACTTCACTACGAAAAAGCAAAAACCGACTTTCAAGTTGGTGACATCTATTTAGGTAAGATCAAAAGGGTAATACCAAGTCTGAATGCCGCATTTGTTAATGTGGGCTACGAGAAAGATGCGTTTTTGCATTACTCAGATCTTGGAAAACAATACAATTCCCTTAAAAAATATGCTAAGCTTGTAAATTCTGGTGCACTGCAAACTGGTGATTTATCTAAATTTGATTTGCAACCGGATATAATTAAGCACGGAAAAGTAAAAGAAGTGCTTGCTTCCGGGCAACAAATCCTGGTTCAAATTGCCAAAGAACCTATATCTTCAAAAGGTCCGAGATTAACTTCAGAGCTTACATTGGCAGGCAGATACCTGGTTTTAGTTCCGTTTTCGAACAAAGTATCCATGTCGCAGCAAATTAAAAACGGACAGGACCGAGAGAGGCTAAAACGCCTGATGCATTCTATTAAACCACCCAATTTTGGAATTATTGTCAGAACTGTAGCTGCCAACAAAAAAGTAGCTGAATTACATTCTGACCTGCACAACTTAATGGAACGCTGGGAAACACTGCTAAAAGGATTCAAAAATGCCAGGCCTCCTAAAAGAGTGTTGGGCGAATTAAATAAAACCACCACGGTTTTACGTGATCTGCTTAATAACCAATTTTCGAAAATTCATGTTAGCACTCCCGAATTGTTCGATGAAATAAAGACTTACGTTGAAAAAATTTCACCTGATAAGGTTGATATTGTTAAGTTATATAAAGGAAAACATCATATTTTCGATGCTTTCGGCATTAACAAACAGATTAAAACTTCATTTGGTAAAAAAGTATCGTTGCCCAGTGGTACTTACCTGATTATTGAACATACCGAAGCCATGCACGTTATCGATGTAAACAGCGGTAATAGAAAGGCACAATCAAAGGATCACGAAACCAATGTTTTATCCATTAATATTGAAGCTGCCAAAGAGATTGCCCGCGTACTAAAATTACGCGATATGGGCGGCTTGATTGTGGTTGATTTTATCGATATGTACGACCAGGCTTCGAACCGTAAACTATGGGAAGCATTTAAAGGGTTTATGGCGGAGGATAAGACGAAAAGCAATGTGCTGATGCCTTCGAAATTTGGCATTGTCGAAATCACCCGTCAACGGGTTCGGCCTGAAATAGATATTAAAACAGCCGAAGTTTGCCCAACCTGTAAAGGCAGTGGCGAGGTTGAGGCTTCTGTTCTGATTATAGATGAGATAGAGAATAACTTGAATTACCTTATTGAAACCCAAAAAGAGAAGTCGATAACGCTCGAAACCCATCCGTTTATAGCCAGCTATCTTACACATGGGTTAAAATCAGCCCAAATGCGTTGGTTTTTCCGATATAAACAATGGATTAAAATCAAACCTAATTCATCCTACACGTTTTTGGATTATAATTTTGTGAATAAGGTCGGTGAAGCGATTTTGTTTTAGTATCTCTGAGCTCAGTATCAATAAATCTTTGCAACTAAACAACAAAAAACCCGGGTTATAAATTCCCGGGCTTTCGATTTTAATTTTTTATTTACTATCTCACCAGAAGTATTTTAATCGTCTTTATACTTTCCTTATAATTCAATTTTATAAAATAAGTCCCTGCAGAAAGATCTGTTACATTAAATTTTATTTCCCTTTCTTCTGAAATTATTTTTGAACGGACAATTTTACCATCATCGGTCAAAAACTCTACTAACATTTCATCATACGAATTTTCCAGATTTATGAATACCTGATTATTTGCCGGATTTGGAAATACTTTTACATTATTAAGCAATAGTAATTCTTCAACCCCAACTGTAGAAAGTACAGTAAAGCTTTCTTCAATCGTACAAGCATTGGCATCGGTTACAACAACTGTATAATCCCCTGCGTTTAAATCACTTATATCCTGACTCTCTGCTCCATTAGACCATAAGTAAGTATAGGGTGGGGTTCCACCTGTAACCTCCAAATCGATTGAACCATCGTTACCGTCAGTTTCATCAACAATAACTTCATCAATAACCAATTGTTCCGGTTCAATAATTAAAAAAGCGAATTCCAAAGAACAATCGTTAAAATCGGCAATAATAAAAGTATGCCAACCTGCACTTAGGTTTTCAAATAATCCGGATGGTGTTGCTATACCTCCATCAATAGCATAAGTATAGGGAGCAACGCCGCCGTTAGCCAATAATTCAATTATACCATTGTTTTCGCCATTACAATTAACACCTTCAACTGTTACCATTTCAATTTGTAATTCTGTCGGCTCCAGTATTTCAATGGTTTCAATTGTAAAGCAATCGTTTACATCCTCAATAGTTATATTATAAGACCCTGCACCTAAATTTTCAAATTCAGGATTTGAAACAGGACCATCACCATTTAAATAATACAAATAAGGAGGTGTACCTCCGGATGCTTCAATACTAATTGTAGCATTATTTTCTCCGAAACATAAAACTTCCTGGGTTTGCGATACTAAACCTGTTATCTCATCCGATTCTAAAATTGCAAATGTCCCGGCTGATTCGCAGGCATTTGCATCCAGTAAACTATAAACATGTACGCCAGGTGAAAGATCGGAAAATATATTTTCTGATACTACCTCCCCACCATCTACTGAGTAATAGAAAGGTGGAGTACCACCCTGTCCGATAATTTCTACCTCACCATTACTTGAATTAAAACAAGCATCGTTAATTACCAATGTTGTCGCTAATAATTCATCTGGTTCAAATATTTGGAACTCAAAATCCATCGTACATCCATTTTCATCAACAACAGAAAAACTGTATATCCCTGCGGGAACATTATCATCCTGCGGATCTAAACCATCAATAGTTAAATTACCGGTCCCTCCACTTGGGGTAATTGTATAACTTCCGCCACTTTCATCTTCAAAACATAATAGGTCAAAGGTTTGTATATCAGCAGCGATTTCTTCCGGTTCTGTAATTACAAAAACTTCTGAAACCAAGCAACCATTCCCATCTTTAACTGCAATACTATAAACCCCTGCTATTAAACCATTAAATACCGGGTTAGGTTGAAATGGCCCTCCATTTAAACGATAAGTAAGTGGAGGGATACCACCTGTGGCATCAATTATAACTCCGCCATCGGTACCGGCAAAACAAGAAACCTGAACAGTTTGAATAACTTCAACTATTATTACCGGAGGCTGGATAACCGATACATCTAAACTCGATATACAATTTGAAGCATCCTTTACAACTACCGAATAATCACCTTCTATAAGTCCATCAAAAACATTGTTGCTTTGAAATGTAGCTCCTCCATCTATCGAATATGAAAATGGAGCTATTCCTTGTGTAACTAGTATTGTTATCATTCCATCATTCGATCCAAAACAGAACACATCAATAACCTCTACAATATAAACAGGAGGTTCCGAAACTGTTAAATAATCTGTAAAGATTTCCGAAACCTCTGCTCCATCTGAATTGGTTATTGTTAAGGTAACATCGAAACTTCCGGTTGAAGCGTACGAAATAGCGCTTGGGTTTTGTACATCAGATGTGCCAGGGTTACCGCCTTCAAATTCCCAATCCCAACTAACAGGGTTTCCTAAACTCAGGTCTGTAAAATCTATAGAACTACCTAGACATACTTCGGTACTGTTACTGGAAAAATCCACTTCCAAACCATTACCCTCAACACAAAAATCATGTACGGCCTGGAAATCAAAATCAGCAACCGTCATTTGAACCAGAAAATTACCTTGTCCATCGACAAGCCAATAATCTCCATTCACAACACAATTCGAAGACTGACCATCTAAACCATCGCCAAAAGTATCGTTAATTATAAACTGGTAACAACCTACATTCAGGCATAGTAAAAAGTCAAATTGACTCAGATCATTAAATGGTCCTTCAGCAACAATAAGATTATTATCAACATCTCTTATTTCCCAGGTAGTTTCTTCACCCCAGCAATCTGTTTCTAAATGAACAGTAAGGGGTTCCCCATTTAATACTGAAGTGAAATTAACCTCTTTTTGGTTGTTGCTATCGTCATCATCAGGTCCGCCGTTTGGATTTACTATTCTTACCTGAAATACCAACGCACCTTCGGTTAATGAAACCTGATTTAAATAAATTATAGTATCGGATAAACTGGATAAGTTTCCCGTCCAATTATAGCTAAGGTTATAATTGCTTAAACCGTATTCAAGAGTAAAGCTTGTGAGCTCCTCTGTTCCCAGGTTTTTTACCCTAACTCCCGGACTAATACTAGAATTGCATACCATAGCAGGAACATCGATAATCTCCACTAAAAATGGATTAATCGCAAGTAATGAACTATTACTCAAATTCGACTGCCAAACTCCTCTTCCATAAGTTCCTGCGGTTATTACACTCCCTGTATGGTTGATAACCAAATCATTTACAATGGTATGCGGTAAATCTTTAAAAAAATCATCCCAAACCCCAACTGTTTCATCATAATAATAAACCCCGATATCGTTTCCAACATATATGCCACCATTACTTCCGTGTTGATAAACAACACAATTAACCGGTATGTTGGGGAGTGCCCCTGAAATATTTGACCAGGATGCACCACCATTAGTTGATTTGTAAACTTTTGTTCCGTTTGTCCAGCCGCCAAAGGTTACCCAAAGCGTATTTTGATCGGTATTATGAACTGCAATATCTGTGATCCACTCACTTGATAAACCTGAAAGCTGGGTTACTGTTGTACCCCCATTTGTTGTTTTATAAAGATTAGATCCCTTTGCAAAATAAATAACATCAGAATTAGACGGTGCAACCTCAAATTGATTGAGCGTACCGCTAAAATCAAAAGTTGTGAGTGCATTCCAGGTTCCGGTGTATTCATATAATTTTGAATATCCTACTAAAAGCCGGGTATTATCATTGGGATCTAATTGCAATGGCGTAACCCAGGCACCATCTTCCGGCGAACCAATATTTGATATATTATTTCCTCCGTCAGTTGATTTATAAATATTAGATGCGTATTGAATTGCCCCATAAACAACATCAGGGTTCGTAAAATCAATGGCGCAACCCATCCCATCAGCACCATAGTAATTTTTCCATCCTCCTTGGCCAGATTGCGTGTAATAACCGCCATTATCCTGTAAACCACCAACAATTGCATCTGCATTTTGCTCGGTACCATCAATTGCATAAAACTGACCTATTTGTAATCCGGGAGAAAGATCCGTAAAATTTGCAGCACCATTAGTCGATTTATAAATACCACCATCACTACCACAAAACAATATATTACCATAAAATCCCAGGTAATGTATATCTGCATGTGTATAAGATGCTCCGGTTGGATTACTCCACGAATTCATTTTGGTAAAACCGGTTCCGCCATTGGTCGATTTCCAAATATTTAAAACCCCATTATAGACAATATTGGCATTAGAAGGGTCAACCGCTATTGCCAAATCGTACCAAGCCTGATTAGCCTCATAAATATCAGTCGTGTTATTACGCAACGAAAACGAACTTCCTGAATTTGTTGACCGGTAAAGACCTTTAAACCCATTATCATTAGCAGCAATACTCAAATATACAAAAGCCGAATTAGCCGGTGTAACGCCGATAACAATACGAGAAACATCTGAACCCGGCAAACCCGAACTTATTTGTGTAAACGTTGATCCGCCATTTGTAGAACGGTAAAAAGAACTTGAAGTTACTGTGTAAATTGTTTGGGAATCGCCTGGCTTAAAAGCAAAATCACGTGTTGATTGGGCAAAAACAACGCTAAATGATGTGCCTCCATTGCTTGATTTATACAATCCGGAATTTGTAGCAGCGTAAACAATTTGTGAATTGTCTGGATCAAGAACAACTTTGCTCACCCGGCTATTTCCGGTTAAAGTTAATCCGGTAGTATTCCAATTTAATCCCCCATCAGTTGTTTTCATAACTCCCACACTGTAGGTGTCTCCGGCATCATCATCACCGGTAGCAATATAAATTATCTCCGAATCATTCGGATCAATTGCAATATCAGAAACACCTATTACACCAAGCTGGTCATTTAATATAACCCAGTTTTGTCCGCCATCCGTTGATTTCCATATCCCACCTGCCGGTGCCCCGATATAAATTGTATTAGGGTCGTTTGGATCAACGGTAACCACATTTATTCTACCATGGCCTGCACTCCAACTTCCAGTTAATTCATAGTCTGTTGGACCCATGGGCAACCACAAACTTTGATCTTTTGTAGCATCGGTGCCGGCACCTTTCGGAATAGCATCACTAACACCCGACCAAATAAATGCGGATGATGGAAGTGTTCCATCTTTTAAAAGCCTGGATTGCCAAAAATGCTCCCAGCGTTTAAATTGCTTAAAGCCTTGCCCTTTTTCGGGGGTTTTGTTTTTCCAAAATAAATTAAACTCTTGCTGATATTCAGCAAATGTTTTATCAGGAGTATTTTTAGATTTGACCCATGGACCATTGGGTTGAGCTGATATAATTGAAGAAACAAAAATAAATGCTGTTACTAAAGTACTTGTAAAAAATCTCATTATCATTTTTATTAGTATTCTACACTGTTATTGCTACGGGAGGGAAAATACAAAGATTCACTAAATATTAAATACTTGAAAAGTATTAAAGTTATGAACTCGCATTTGATGTATGAACAATTGATTCAAACCGTTCTTTATCGGCTAAAAACTCCATTTTAACCGGTAAATAATACACCTTTATTCCTACAAGTTCCTTTTTAAAAGACAACAAGCGCACGGCATCTTTTTCGGTGGTAATTATTGCGGCATTTTCAAAACCAATCAATTCATTTCGCCACTGGGCAATATCAGACGACTTAAAAGCATAATGATCCGGATATGCGATGTGTTCGAGGATATTATTCTTTTCGGATATATAGCCAATGAATGGTTTAGGGTGTGCAATTCCGGTAATTACCAATAGATTATGGTTTTCGATCTGAGTTTCTACTTTATTTTCAAATAACTGCTTGAGGCTATCATAAACCAAACCAGAGAAAAACAGGTCTTGATTACTACTCAGGTTTAATTTTATTTCTATACTATTTTTCTCAGTTTTACTTAAATCAACCGGGCATTTAGTTACAATAACTATATCAGCATCTTTTGCCCTTGATTTATGATCGCGCAAGTAACCGGCCGGCAAATAATAATCGTCGGCATACAGTTGGTCGTAACGCGTTAGCAATATATTTAGATGTGCTTTTATTTTACGGTGCTGAAACGCATCATCGAGTAAAAGAACATCGGTTTGCGGGTAGTTTTCCAATATTCTTTTTACTCCCTCCACCCTATTCGCATCAACAAATACTTTTACCTTCTTAAACTTTCGGGCAATCTGAAAAGGTTCATCGCCACCTTCATCTGCTGTAATACCTTCACTAACTTCAAGGAATCCTTTGGTTTTCCTTTTGTAACCTCTTGAGAGAACTGCAATGTTTTTTTCTTCTTGTTGCAATAACCCAATCAAATACTCAATCATCGGGGTTTTACCTGTACCTCCAACCGAAAGGTTTCCCACACAAACAGAAAATACCGGGGGTGCTTCACTTTTGAACCAACCTCTATTATACCAATTATTACGAATCTTTACGATTAATCCGTATATCGCACCAAACGGGTATAAAAATCTGCGTGGCCTCATTAATAAATCTTTGCAGCTAAACAACAAAAAAAAGCCCGGACTATAAATTCCCGGGCTTTTATTTTATTCAATTATAAATTTATTTAACTAAAAGCACTTTTATTGTTCTACTTGTTTCGTCTTTTGTAATTTTTACAAAATAGGATCCCGTTGCCAAACCAGTTACATCAAAACGTACCAGACTCACATTAGAAACCATTTTTGAAAGGCTAATTTTTCCATCCTCCGTTAATAATTCTATTTTAATATTCTGATAAACCAGATCCAAGTCGATGAACACCTCGTTACTGGCAGGATTTGGATACACACTTATTTCACTAAACAAGATCTCCGAAATACCAACCACAAGAATGGTATAACTCTCCGTTTTTGTGCAACCATTTGCATCAGTTATTAAAACCGTATAAACCCCTTGGGTTAAATTAAAAATATTTTGATCTGTTGACCCGTTTGACCAATTAAATGTATAAGGTGGAGTTCCGCCCGAAACATCTATTTCGATAGAACCATCATTACCTTCATTTTCATTGGTAATGGTTGCATCTGCAATAATTTGGTCAGGCTGTTCTATAACAAAGGAGCCAGTAGATGTACAACCAAGAGCATCGATAACCAGAAAGTTGAGGTTTCCTGCCGGTAAATTATCAAAAACACCATCTGTTGATCCTTGTCCAAGCGTAGTATAAAAATAGGGCGGAGTACCCTCCGTTGCTGATAAAACGACCATTCCATCGCCAGCTCCAAAACAGGTTATATCTGTGATTGACAAAACCGAAGATTCCGGTTTTTGATTGATGGTGATATAATTCTGATATACCTCGGTAACTGAGTTTCCTTCATTATTTGTAATGGTTAATGTTACATCAAAAATACCGGCATTTTCGTACACTATTTCTGTGGGATTCTGCAATGAAGATGTAGCAGGGTTACCCCCTTCAAATTCCCAACTCCAGCTGGTGGGCTCACCAAAGCTCAAATCCTGAAAATCAACGGAATTACTTTCACAAAGCTCAGTTAAACTACTAGAAATTAAAGGAATCATTACAAATTCTGTTCCCACACAAAACTCATGAACTTTTTCAAACCCAAAATCCGGACTATCCATTTCAACAATAACATTTCCCATGCCATCAGTTATAGTATAATTTCCATCCACACCACATTCCCATGGAAACCCGGATAATCCATCTCCTTTCGAATCATAAATTACAAAACGGTAACATCCGGGGTTTAAACACAACGGTTCATCGTATTCGCTTAAACTATTATACGGACCCATTGAAATTAGTACATTATGGTTAACATCTGTTATTTCCCATGTGGTCTCCCCTCCCCAGCAATCGGTTTCTATTTGAACTGTTATCCCTTCCCCATTGGGGATAGATTCAAAAGTCACCGTTTTTTGGTTATTGGCAATATCTTCATCTACTCCTCCATTGGGGCTAACAACCTGAACCTGAAAAGATGATACTCCCTCTGAAAATGATATGGGACCAAGGGTTATTTCAACTTCATCTAAACTTGCCAGATTACCCGTCCAGGAATATGTTTGATCATTATTTCCAATACCGTATTCCAGATCAAAGCTTGTCAGTATTTCAGTTCCCACATTTTTAACCGTAATTTGCGGGCTGATTTCTGAACCACAGATAATATCTTCTATATTTTCTGCTGCTTTTAAATATGGATTAACAGCAAACAATGCATTTGTTTCGAGCTGTGCTCTCCAAATACCCCGACCATAAGTTCCTACCGTAATTAAACCAGCTACATTGTTTATTTCTATATCATTAACAATGGTTCTGGGTAAACCATCCGAATAATTTATCCAGTCGCCAATTGTTTCATCATAATAATACACTCCAAAATCGTTGCCAACATATACTCCATTATCAGTATTATTTTGATAAGCAATGCAATTGGTGGGCAAATTAGGTAGCGACCCTGAAATATTGGTCCAGGACTCACCGCCATCGACCGATTTAAATACTTTATTCCCCTCAAACCATCCGGCAAGAGTTACCCAAATATTTTCGGCATTGGTATTATTTATAGCAATGTCGGTTATCGAAATATTTGGTAATCCTGTTATTTGAGTAACCGTTAACCCCCTGTCGGTTGTTTTATATAGTTTTTTCCCTAACGACATATAAATTATATCGGAATTTGATTCGGCAATTCTAATGTTACTCAGGTTTCCACCAAATGGAAATGACGAAAATTTACGCCAGGTATTTCCTATAAATTGATATAGATATGAATAACCAACAAGCAAACTTTCGTGATTTTTAAGGTCAATGGCTATTGGTGTAACCCACGCCCCTGTTTCTGGTGACCCTATGCCTTCTAAATTATTTCCCCCATTTGTTGAGAAAAAAATACTTCCAAATTGTATCGAACCATAAACCATATCCTGATTGCTTGGATTTATGGCACAATCCATACCATCGGCACCATAGTAACATTTCCATCCTTCTGAACCTGTTTGAGTGTAATATCCCCCATTATCTTGTAAACCCCCGGCAACGGTATTTTCGTTTTGTTCTGTTGCACTTATTTTATAAAACTGACCGATTTGCAAACCCGGCGAAAGGTCTGAGAATGTAACTGCTTTATTCGCCGATCTATAAATCCCCCCATCACTTCCGCAATAAAGAATGCCGTTAAAAGATCCCAGGAAATGTATGTCGGCATGGGTATATGAAGAACCTGTTGGATTGCTCCATGAATTAACTTTATTAAATGATGTTCCGCCATTTGACGATTTCCATAAATTTAAAACCCCGGTATAAACAATATCGGCATTTTCAGAATCTACCGTTATTGCAAGGTCGTACCAGGCTTGGGTACTTTCAAAGATATCAGTTGTATTGTTTTTTAATACAAAAGATGTCCCCGAATCCGAAGACCTGTAAATACCTTTGAAGCCATTGTTTGAAGCGGCAAACAACAAATAAACAATATTTGACTGAGCTACTGAAACACCAATGACTATTCGTGAAATGTTAGATGTTGGCAATCCAGAAGTTATCTGGTCAAATGTATCGCCACCATTGGTTGAACGATAAAATTGGGTAGAAGACACCGCATAAATGGTTTGTTCATTACCCGGTTTAAAAGCCATATCCCTGATCTGTCCAGAAAGAATAGTCGTAAAAATATCGCCTCCATCATTAGATTTTAATATACCATTGTCCGTTGCTGCATAAATAATCTGAGTATTATTCGGGTCAATTAACAGTTTGCTGATTTTTATACTCCCTGTTATAACCAATCCTGTTGTATTCCAGGTTAATCCACCATCAATGGTTTTCATTACACCAATGCTAGGGTTGTCCCCTGCATCATCATCGCCGGTTCCTATATAAATCACATCAGTATCAGTCGGGTCTATTGCGATTGCAGAAACCCCAATTACCCCCATGTCATCGTTTAAAACCTCCCATGTTTGTCCTAAATCCGAGGATTTCCAAATCCCCCCTGCCGGTGCACCAATATAAATTGTATTGGGGTCATTAGGGTCAACTGTAATCTCATTAATCCTTCCATGTCCGGCACTCCAGCTTCCGGTTAATTCGTAGTCGAACGGACCCATTGCCGTCCATTGGCCTGGCATTTTTGATGTAGCAGAATAACGCGATTTAGCCAGTTGAATATTATCCCATATAAAGGCTGAAGATGGTAGTGTACCATCCTCCATCACCCGGGTTTCCCAAAAATATTCCCAGCGTTTAAACTGTTTAAAACCTTCCCCTTTTTCAGGGGTTCTCCCCTCCCAATATTCATAGAACTCCTGCTGATATTCTGCAAATGTTTTTTCAGGAGTGTTCTTTGTTTTAACCCAGGGACCATTTGGTTGGGCTCCTAATATTAAAGATAAAAGTGTAAAAACCACTACTAAACTATACGAACAATACTTCATCTGCTTTTCTTTTTTGCGATAATACCATTAATCTAATCGTTTATAAAAAAACAGGGGATATATAATTGAATAAAATTCCATTTAAATTAGATTTGTAAATGATAATTTGACAAATACTAAAATGACCATAATTAAAGAAGTAATACAAAAATTAGAGGCGTTTGCTCCACCAGCACTCCAGGAAAGCTACGATAATGCAGGATTAATTGTTGGTGACACTGAAACTGAATTAACAAGCGTTTTGGTTAGTTTAGATACTACCGAAGCGGTTGTAGAAGAAGCCATCCAAAAAGGATGCAACCTGATTGTTTCCCATCACCCTATTATTTTTAAGGGTTTAAAAAAGATTACAGGAAGCACTTATATTGAACGGGTAATTATATCAGCTATAAAGAATAACATTGCTATTTATGCCATACATACAAACCTTGATAACGTTAATAATGGTGTGAATAATATGATTGCCAACCGATTGGGATTAAAAAATACCAAGATTTTATCACCTAAAAACGATATGCTTTTAAAACTCATTGTATATGTCCCTATAAATCATGCCGAAAAAGTTCGAAAAGCACTTTTTAATTCAGGAGCCGGGAATATCGGTAAATATTCTTCATGTAGTTTTAACACCAAAGGCGAAGGAACTTATAAAGCCAATAAAGAAGCAAAACCATTTAAAGGGGAGGTGGGTAAAACTCACAGCGAAAACGAAATAAAAATCGAGGTTGTTGTGCCTTCCTTTTTAAAAAATGACGTTCTAAAATCAATGCTTGATGCCCACCCTTACGAAGAAGTAGCTTACGATTTAATACAGCTCCAAAACCAACAAAATATAATTGGTAGCGGGTTGATTGGCGAATTAAAAGATCAGATGGAGGAACTATCATTTTTAAAATTTTTGAAAGATAAAATGAAAACCAATTGCATCAGGCATACCAATTTGCTTAACAAGTCTATTAAAAAAATTGCTTTATGTGGGGGTTCAGGTGCCTTTTTGATAGCCGAAGCAAAAAGGCAAAAAGCAGATCTTTTTATTACCGGTGATGTAAAATACCATGAGTTTTTTGATGCTGAAAACCAGCTCATTATAGCTGATATTGGCCATTTCGAAAGCGAACAGTTTACGATTGATTTAATAGGTGGTTTTTTAATTGAAAATTTTTCTAAATTTGCAGTCCGATTTACGGATGTAAATACAAATCCCATAAATTATTTTTAATACATGGCAAAGAAGAAAGCCGCTACTTTAGAGCACTCAGTAAAAGACAGATTACTTGCACTTTATCAACTTCAAACTGTAGATTCAGAAATAGATAGATTACTAACTATTCGTGGTGAATTGCCTTTGGAAGTTCAGGATCTTGCAGACGAAATTGCAGGAATGGAAACCAGGTTAAGCAAGTTTGAAGAAGAAGTTGAACAACTTGAAAAAAAGATTTCAGAAAAGAATTACGCTAACGAGGATTCGTTAGACCTGATTAAAAAATATGAAGGTCAGCAAGAGAATGTAAGGAACAACCGTGAGTTTGATGCTTTGTCGAAAGAAATTGAATTTCAAGGTCTTGAAATAGAGTTGGCACAAAAGCATATCAAAGAATTTAAAGCTCAAATCGAGGCTAAAAACGAATTGATCTCAGATTTAAAGGAGACCCTGAATGATAGGAAAGGTGACCTTAAGCATAAGGAAAAAGAGTTGGATGAAATAATCAAGGAAACCGAAAAAGAAGAGAAGCAGTTGCTTAAAAAATCAAGAGCTGCCGAAGTCGCTATTGAAGACCGGTTGTTAAATGCCTATACCCGGTTAAGAAAAAATGCACGCAACGGATTAGCTGTCGTTCAGGTTCAACGTGATGCTTGTGGAGGTTGTCATAGTAAAATTCCACCACAACGCCAATTGGATATCAAAACCTTTAAGAAGATTATTGCCTGCGAACACTGTGGCCGCATACTTATTGATACTGAAGGGTTAGAGGATTAGAATTAATCCTTCTAAAACCGGTAACCTGCAGATACTAATATTTCAATTAGAGACACATCTACTTGTTCAATTGGAGCAATTGTGGGGCTATAAGCAGATTGTAAACGGTATCCTGTTTTATAACTACCAGAAATATTAAAATAGAATTGATCCTTTGTTAATATTCCTGCCCCTAAGGCGAAGGTGTTAAAAAAATCAGGAATATCTTCAATTAAACTTTTATACGCATTTTGTCGGTACGCATACCCTGCCCTTATATTGAATTTACCAAACCACATTTCCCCACCAATCCTTATATTATAGGCATTTCGCAATACCTGGGAAATAAACTGATTTTCGGAATTAAAATTAAATTCGTTTGAAATAATCTCTGAATTTCCATAATTTATCCATTCAACATCCAGGCTTATCATTCCATTAAATCCGCTGATTACCGCAGCGCTAAAAATTAGTTTTCCCGGCTTTTTAATTGCGTATTCTATCGTTCCATCGGGTGA
>Ga0164313_10001129_pt1 | contig 23282 bp, 15 predicted proteins | sample GuaBasSedimGuay4_FD_113735 | JGI IMG/M metagenome (GOLD analysis project Ga0164313, IMG submission 113735) | Subseafloor sediment microbial communities from Guaymas Basin, Gulf of California, Mexico - Guay4, Core 4569-4, 0-3 cm | ecosystem: Environmental > Aquatic > Marine > Hydrothermal vents... | reverse complement strand
CTTCCGGTATCGTTCCTCGAGCCGGAATTTGACCGGTTCGGGCACCAGACCGGTGACATCGCCGCCAAGCGCCGCAACCTCTCGCACCAACCGCGACGACAGATAGGTGTACTCCTCCTTGGGGGTGAGGAAGACCGTCTCAACGTGCGGAGCGAGGCGCCGGTTCATCAACGCCATCTGGAATTCGTACTCGAAATCCGAAACCGCACGCATCCCGCGGATGATGATCGACGCGTCGACCTCTTCGAGGAAATTGATCAGCAACCCGGAGAAGGACCGGACCTCGACGGCCTCGTTCTCCCGGTAGTAATCGCGGATGATCTCCAGCCGTTCTTCAGGCGAGAAAAGCGCGTCCTTACCGGTATTTTCGAGGATACCGACCACAACCCTGCCAAAGATCTGACTCGCCCGTTCGACGATGGCCACGTGTCCAACGTGGAACGGATCGAACGAGCCCGGATACACGGCAACGTCTTGATGAACCACGGGGCCATTCTAGCACCCGAACAGACATCAATTTTGAATTATGAATTATGAATTATGAATGCATCGCACAGGTCCGCCTGAAGTGCGCCGTGGATGCGGATGTCGAACTACATGGGGCCGAAGGGGTCACGACGACGACCGATACGGGTCTGAACACATGGAACATCAAACCAACCACCAACGACCCTGAAGGTGGGGCCAGCCCCACCCTACGTCGGACAACCATGACCGGGACGATGTAGGGTGGGGTTCACCCCACCTTCAGAGCCGTTCCCGTCGGATCACCGCCACTTCGTTCCGACCATGCGCTCTCCGACGTAGGGTGGGCCTTGGCCCACCTTCAGAGCCGTTCCCGTCGGATCACCGCCACCACGAAGTCAGACATTCTCCCCGCAGCTTTCAAATGCGATGCTGCGATGCTGTGATGAAATTCATCATTCATAATTCATCATTCATAATTGATGCGTTGTCGAGCTACTGCTCGACAACCCCCTCGGTGGCTCGATTGTGCGACCGGTCCATGGCCCGGATGACGAGCAGATGGCTCCCCTGCTCCCTGTCGAGCGTGAAGCTCTCGGCGGTGCCGTCGAGGACGCCGTCACCGGGCGCCATCTGGTGCCAACGATCGCCGTCCCGCGACCACTCGACCATCGAAATCGGGCTCCGAGCATCGCTGACGCGGATCGTCCACCCGCCGTCCTCGGCCGTGACCTCGATGGTGGGCGGTGTGTTGTCGACGGTGAACCAACGACTCGTTGCGGTGGTCTCGATCTCGGACCCAGGGTTCTGAGAGCCGTCGTCGGCAGTGATCTCGAATCGATAGACGCCATCCGGCAGGGCGGTCGTGTCCACCGCGAGCTGTTTCCCATCGAGGTGCTCCCTCACGGACAGCCGGTGACCGTCGCTCCGCTCCACCAGCACCCGGAACTGCAACGCGTCGTCGTTGGGATCCTCGGCCTTCCAACTGATGGTGCGGTAACCGACCCTGTAGTATTTCTTGCCCTTTGCCGATGTGGCGTTCCGTGGTTTCTTCTCATCGATGACCGTGAAAATACCTCTGAGATTCGGGTGCTCCGCCTCGATCACCGGACCCGACGGCGGTGGAGCGGCCAGGTAGACGACCCCTGGCTCCTCCACGGTGATGCCGTCCAGCTTCGGCGGGAGGTTGATCTCGGCCATGGCGATCTCCACGCGGTCGACGAATCGACCCACCGGGATCTCGAGCTCCCATTGCAATGAGCGCGCCGGCGGTAGAGGCACTTTGCCCGATGCCGACGACGACCACTCGATCCACGGCATCCACGACTCGTCAGGCTTCTCGCTCGCCCCGGTTCGGAATCGGAGCCGCAGCCCGTCGATCTCGGGAAAGACCCGGTACTCTCCAAAACGCATGGGTCGGGTAAAACGCGCCGCATCACTCCGGTAACGGCCCGAGTCACGGCCACCGGGTTTCCTCTTCAGCACGGCAGCCGGCCCCTGAGCCAGGAGGATCGAACCGCCATCGATGATCCCGACCACCTGGACGGCATCCACGTTCGCCAGGCGCGCCCCTCCCCCATTCACGAAACGCCAGACCTCGCCTTCGAATCCGGTTCCGACCAGCACACCGGACCCGTCCCAGGCCACCGCCGACGCCACCTGACGGGTGAACCGATGGACGCTCAGCAGGGCGCCCTCCGGGGTCAGACGCACCACCTCCGAGGTAGCGGTGCTGCCGTTGACTTTTGGCAGATCGAGGTTGAGGCTCGCGGTCTCGGTGGAGACCGTCGCCCCGTTCTCCTCGTCATCAGATTTGCCGTTGTCCTTCTTCTTCGAGGTCTTCATCACCGGCTCGCCGACAAGCGCCACCGCCCAGACCGACCCGTCGTCCACCACCACCATGTCGGTGATCTCGGTGAATTTGCTGTCGGTGAGCATGGACATCTGTCCGTCACGGTTGACGCGAAGGATGAGGCCCTTGCCCGACGTTCCGACGAGGATCGCATCTCCGGCGACCTCGAGGCAGCGCGCGTGAATATCGGGCACGTCGAGCCACCGTTGGAATCCCTTGGGCCCGAGGCGGTAGAGCGCCGCCGGCGTTCCCGCCGCAGCCACGACCGTGCCGTTGAACTCCACCAGATCCCAGATCCCACCCTCACCGAGCCTTCCGATCTCCTCGAGGCTGCCCTGTCGCCAGCGATAGAGCACACCCGGCGCCACGGTGGCCACCAGAACTCCGTCATCGGTCGGAAGCACCGCGGTCACCTGTTCGCCGGGCACCGCCGTCAGCAACTCGGCGTTCTTGCCTCTGACACGATAGAGGTTCGCCGGATGCCCGGTGCCGACGATGAGCGAACCGTCCTGATCGAGGCCACCGGCCACCACCACGGGCTCATCCAGAGGTGCGAGGAGCTCCCAACCATCAATCCCCTCAAGACGGCCGTCGGTGGTCACCGCAACTCCATCGCCCCGTCCTTTGAGGAGTTCACTTGTCGTATCCACGATCCAACGTCGGGTCTGCGCGGCAGAGCCGGATGACGCGCTCAGCATGAGTGCAAGAGCGATCATCGCTGTGGTGGTGAGTCTTTTCATCGATCCTCCGAACGCCCCAGCGGCCTTTCGGCGCTAACCTGGAGCTCGATCCTCTCGGCACCCGAAACCGGCATGCCCATGCTGTGAACGATCTTTTCGACCACGCTGTAGGAGGTGGTCTGGAGTCCCGACCCGAGGCCGCCCCGAAGCTGGACCACGAGACTCGGCGGCATGGACACGCTTCCGCCGGAAAGCGCCACCCCGGTCTGATGATGCTCGAAGACCAGCACCACCGAGGTCGATGGCAGGAACGAGTTGATCAGCCGCAGTTCGTCGTCAAATGATCCCGGTCTGAACGGCCGCATCCCGTAGTCGTAGAGCGACCACGAGCCGCCATCCGCGACCACCAGATCAAGCCGTCCCTCGGGCATCCCCGGTGGCACCCTGATCAGAAATTCGTTTGTGAACTCGTCGCCCCTATAGGGCCGGAAACGCAGACGAACCGGCAATAAATCGCCGGGTTGGACCACCTTCCGTTCGGGGATGACATCCACCAACTGGGCGCCCCTCAACCGTTCTTCAGTGACAAAATCGATGGCCACCGACTCGAGTTCAGGAACCTCGAAGACCGAGTTCTCGAGATAGGCCGTGAGTCCGGCCGCGATGGAAGCCGCCTGGGACGGCGCATCCCCGGACGCGAGGGTCTCTTCATAAACCAATGGGTCATGTCCGGCGTAGCGCAATTCGATCCGCATGGCGATGGTCTGTTCGCCAAAGAGCCTTCCACGGGAAGCCTGAGACGACTGCGCCACGTAGGCTATGAGAAAAGGAGTCAGGTTCGCGTGGCGAACCGAACGGAAATCGAAACGGCGACCATCCACCTGAATCGAGACCGGCACCATCTGGGTCTCGACCCCCATCCGGCCCCAGATCCCCCGCGACCGGTCGCTGACAAAACTGCCAATGCTTTCTCCGACGGTGAAAAACTTGAAGGAACTCGCCTGGCTCGGCAGGACCGTCACGACGTGGGCGCGCGCCATGGGGAGGCTGAAACCTCCGAGCCCCAGAAACGGGTGGCCAAAGGCCCAGACTTCGTCACCACGCACCTCGGTGACCGTCCCGCCGGCCGCGAGAACGGCATCACCGTCAACCATCACCCCGGCGACCATGGAGCCGGGCTGAAGATCATCTCCAGCCGGCCCGTCGTGACTTCCACCCGGCACCGAGACCCAACCGAGACGGCTCCAGCTTTCGGCGAGCCAGTCACCCTGGGTCGGACCCCAGCCACCCGACGAGGTCACCGCCACCGGCAGCCCGCGGGTTTGAGCCGCCGTCTCGGGAAGCAGCCATCCGGTGAGCATCTCACCGAGAGCATTGCTCTTCCCGGCCTCCATCATCGAGGCGAACGATGGTCGGCCCAACCCTGCTGTGGCTGAGATTGGCGCATCATCGGCCAGGGTTTCCATCCTCAGGAACGGGGTCACCCCACCGATGGGCTCTTTGGAGAACGACCAACCGAAGGCCAAAGCCCCGAGAAGGCGACCACCGACATAGACCGGTGAGCCGCTCATCCCCGCGATGATCCCGGTGTGCCGGAATCTCTCGTCTTCGAGACGGACCAGGACCATCTCGCCTTCGGGGGTGTAGGGACCCACCGTTCCGATGACGGTGAGGGGGATCTCGACGACCTCACCGCCATCCATTTCGGTGATACAGACCCCGGGCGTTCCCGGATCAACCTCGGCGGGATCGATGGTTTCGACCGCTCCAGCGGTTGCCGCGAACATGATCATTACGAGTGCGAGCCGTGTTCTCATCACGCGAGGGTACCCTCTTTTCCTCCGAGCTGAAACGCCGGAGCCCACTTGGTCAACACGCTTCCAACCGATTCCATTCAGCTCATCTGTCGGCTGAGGTTTTCCTCAGCGACCCGTTGGTCGCACGATCACAGCCGGGTCACCCATGGTACGAAACCCGCCCCTCCCGGGTTCTCTCCGGCGTTTCCGATTGACGCTCGGGCGCAATATTCATACAATGAATGGTCCAGGAACACTATGGAAGACGCCATACACCCTCATCCCTCGATGATCGAGCGTTTGGTTGAGTTGGCCCGCCGGCTCCACGCTGTGGGCCGGTCGTCCGAAGCGGCCGAACTTCTCGAGACGGTCTCGTCGCTGACGCCTCAGGGCAGCGAGCTCCGGCGTGAGGCGTCGCGCCTTCGGACCTACGATCGGGCCGATGATTTCGATCGCGAGTTCAAACGACGCAATCTCGAAGCCTCGCATGCCCTCGGCATGGCACACATCTTCGAACGGCGGGGCGAGTTCGGCCGCGCCGTCGAGATGATCGACCTCGCCAAATTGAGGACACCATTTAACTACCTCGCCTACACCGCTGCCGGTTTTCTCCACCTGCGCCACGGCGATCCCGCAACCGCCCTCAACGAGTTTCTCCAGGCCCGGCGCCTCAACCCACTCGATTTCCGCCTCGCGGTGGAAACCTCGCGTGCGGCCATCGAGACCGAGAGTTATGACACCGCCCTGGACAGCGCCGTCGATGGGATGCTGCTCGCCAACTGGCGTTCCGAGAGGGAACAGGAACAGGAACGACGCCGGGTCGAGACCCTGGCACGCCTCTGTCATCGTTCGCCAAAGGAAATGGACGCAGTGGTGCGTGCGCGGAGTTCGGCGATGCAGAAGGCCTGCGACCACGTCGCGTTGAGCCAGGCCCGACTCTTCAACGCGGCCGCCTATCGTCGCCGCGCCAGCCTCGTGGGTGAGATCCCGACCGAGCAGGACAACCTTCTGCAACGGGCGACCGAACTGAGGGAGATGGGTCTGTTCCGGCATTTCACCGATGACCAGTTGATCTCGCTGGCCAAAGTCCTCCAACCCATCACCTTCAGCGACGGTGATGTGATCTTCACCGAAGACGAGGAGGGCACCGACCTCTTCCTGGCGCGCGAGGGGCAGATCCACGTCACCAAAGAAACCCCCATCGGCAACCAGGTCCTCACCACCTTCGGCGCGGGGACGCTCTTCGGCGAAATCTCCTACATCGACAAACTCGAACGATCGGCCACGTCGCTGGGTGTCGGCAACGGATCCTTGTTTAGGATCGACGCCAACAACCTCCAGGCGGCGATCAGACTCGATCGTGATCTCGGCGTCAGCCTGCTGTGGAGCTTCTGGCAGACCCTGGCCGACAAGGTTCGTGGCTCCAACGCACAGATGTCCGAGCTCTTCGACATGCCTGCCGATCGAATGGCCGCCGACCGCGACCCCGAGGTCGGGAACCCGGTCCACCTCGGCGAAGAGGCCAAACTCGACATCCTCCGCGAACAAGGGCTCTCCGCCCAGGAACTGGGTTTGCTGGCCAAGTACTCGCACGAGGAGAGCTTCTCCGCCAATTCGCTCATCGTCGCCGAGGGTGAAGAGGGCGACTGTCTCTTCATTGTCGTCGAGGGCGCCGTGCGGATTTCGCGCATGGTGCCGGGTGCGGGCGAAGAATGTCTCACCATCCTGAACCGGGGCGAGGTCTTCGGCGAGATGGCACTCATCGACGAGCAACCCCGCTCCGCCGATGCCCGCGCCCACACCGGCGGGTGCACCATCTTCTCCATCAGCCGGTCGTTGCTCGAAGAAGTGCTCTCCATGGATCCGGACGCAGCCATGCAGTTCCTCAGCCTGCTCTGCCGCCTTCTTTGCCGCCGACTCAGAGCCATGAACGACCGCCTCGTCGCCTGGCGCGTGATGGCGATGCACTCATAAATAATTTTGAATTATGAATTATGAATTATGAATTTCATCGCAGAGGACCTTCCATCGCTCCGAACTCCCTGTGCGATGGTGCGATGGTGCGATGGTGCGATGGTGCGATGAAATTCATAATTCATAACTCATAACTCATAATTCGTAGTCAGCGTTCCTAAGGAACACTGACGACGGTGCGTTCGTACGACGCCTGCCGGGTGATGGGATCCAGGACGCCGACCGAGATACGGTGGCGACCCTCGCTCAACAGCAGACGAAAATCGAAGCCGAATCGCTCCTTCCCGGCGGCGAGGTACTCGGCCTTCGGGAGACGGATCTCGTGCTCCTGACGCTGGACTTCGGAGTTCCGACCTTCCTCATCCCGCGCGCCGACAAAGACCACGATTCTCCCAAGAAGCTCTTCGCCCACCGGGATGAGCGCAATCTTGGAGAGATCCAGAGACAGGTGCATGGGTGCGATCCACTGGGTCCCCGATCCCGGCAGGGCGGCCGCTGCAGTGAGCTCCAGACCCATCGTGTCGTCATCGACGTCCACGACCAATGATGTGAAGACCCGATCCTGGACTTTGCTTTCGCGAGATTTCTCGACAAATCTCCGCCGAAAACGGAGATCGTAGTTCTCGCCACCGGCCAACTCGACCTTGATCCGGTGAACGCGGTCGTCCCCGGACGCGGTCACCGTGTATCCGAGGGAGTAGTAGTTATACAGATCGTTGGTGATGAGCTGCAGGCCCCCGGTGACGTCATTGGTATTGGTCACCGCGATACCACCGGTTGCCTCTGCCATATAGCTCAAAGACGCCCGGTAGTTCTTCGAACCGAGGGACGAGGCCGTCGGGTCCCGCGAGTACGCGCTCGAGGCATCGAAGCCTTCGAGGGGATTGAGCCCCGACGCGTCGATGGAGTAGAGGCTGACCTCCTGGGCATTGGCGAGCGATGTCAGCTCTTTGAAATACCGGGTCCCGTCATAGCGGCCGCGAAGCGACAGAATCGACTGATCGCGGAAGGTCATGGCGTAGTCATGCATGAGCCCGATCCCGGGCTCCATGGGCAGGCCGCTGGAGACATAGATGACCGACTTCCGCCCCTCGATTCCCGACAGCATGGCGATCATCTGTCTCAGTGCGCCCAGGGAAAACTGGAGGTTGTTCGCCTCTTCCGCGGCAAAGGCCGAAACCCGCTGGCGCATTTCAAGCTGGGCCCCGGACCGGGTGTTGACCTGGGATCCTTGGACCTCGGCTGTCGCGTCGCTCATATCTCTCAACAGATCCTGCCGGGCGGACTCCCGCTCTTCACGGCCACCGGTGATCTTGACCATTGAGCGCAAGACTCCGGTCACTTCCCTGGGTTCGGAGGTGAACGGTTGGACCACCTTGAGGCTTCGGCTGTAGCTGACGACCATCATCTGGACCGGTTCCTCGAGGCTCTCCGTTACGAACTCGCGGACCCTTCGCATGACCCGGTTGCGGTCCAAACTCCCGATGTTCTCGTGATCGATGTAGAGCACGACCCAGATCGGTTTGATCTCGAGATCCTCCGGCACCTCCACGGCTGATTCGGACGACAGAACCACGGGCTGGTTCGCCATCTCGGCGATCCGGTGTTGGATGACCTCCGCGTTGAGCTCGGCGAAATTGCTGATCGGCATCTCGACTCCGTCCTGCAGGATCTTGAAATCCTCAGGCCCGAGCCCCTCGACTGGAAGCCCCTTCTTGTTCCGAACATAGACATCGACGTTGACGACCGTGACCTGGACTTCATCGACAAAGGAGAGCCCCCCCACCGGGTCTTCAGGTTCGGGGTCGCTGTCTTGAGCGGCGACCGAAACGGCCACCACCAGGGTCATCGTCAGAATCGTCATCATCCATACGGCGGGCTTCATAAGGTCTCCCTGTCGCCCGCCATCCTACATCGCCCAGGCACTCGAGCCCGTCCGCCACCATGGGTCCTCCCTCTCGTTGGCCGAACAATTGGTACCAGATGGTTGGAACACACCCCGCACATTCGCCGTTATACCAAAGGCGGCAGAGCCGCAACCGAAATTCAGACTGTGGTGAGAAGGTAAGAAGGTCAGCGCTCGCTACGCTCGCTGTGAGAAGGTCCATCGCAACAGGGAACCAAGCGCCCTCACGCTGGAAGGGTGCTCACTTTCTAACCTTCTAACTTCTTCACACCTAGCGTCTTACGTCTGACGTCAACCCGGCTGCCTCGTATTTTCGAAGATCTCGTGGCATAAGTGGCTAACAGCTAAGGTAAGGAGATCGCCATGCATGGCTCGACACCAATCGACGGATCCACGCCGTTTGACAATGGGATGGTCAGCATCCCAGAGCTGATCCCCGTCTTTCCTCTGCCCGAGGTCGTGCTCCTCCCCGGTGAAGTGCTCCCCCTGCACATCTTCGAGAAGCGCTACCGCTCCATGGTCCGGGACGCCCTCAGCGGGCATCGGGTAATCGGAATGGTGGAATACGACACATCGGGTGTCTTCACCACGACTCCCATCCCACCGATTCGCGATCTCGGCTGCGCCGGGTTCATCGCCGAACACCGGGAGCTTCCCGATGGGCGATTTCTTCTGTGGCTTCTCGGGCTCGAGCGATTCTCCATCGACGAGGAGATCGCCGTGGACACCCTCTACCGTCAGGTCCGGGTCACCTACACACCCATCGACGAGAGCAGCGCGGCGGCGGCGGGTCTGCAACCGGTGAGGCGCGAGCTTCAGCGGGTCCTGCCGAAACTGGTCGATCTCGACGAGGAGGGCCAACTTTCGCTCACCAACCAGATCAGTGAGATCACCGATTCTCAATTGATCGCGCTGGCCTGCCAAATCCTCGAGCTTCCCACCAAGCACAAGCGGGAGCTGCTCCTGGCCGACAGTCAGATCGACCGTTTCATGCTGGTTTACAAAGAGCTCTATCGTCACCTCGATGAAAACCCGGGTATCGACGACACACCCCCCGCCACCCTCAACTGACAAGCCCGAACAAACGAACGGACCGGGTAGCCCGGTCCATCCGCCGGCCCTCGACACCACCGCCATGGCTTTCTCGGGCCAAAAAGGGGGGAAACCCTCTTCCCACAAGGATGGCTCCCGCGGGTGTCAAAGTCCTCATCTCGGTGTCAAAGCACGCGAAAGATGTGTCGTAAGGCAAAAATGTCAAACCTGAATCTCAGTCCCGCGGTATATTCTGAGTCGAACACCGGCAGCGTGAACCGCTGACACACAATGAACACCGACGATTACTCAACCACTCATTCACCAAGGAAACCGTCCGGCACTGAGCTTGCCGCAGTCGAACGGATGATCTTCGGCAAGAATCGTCTGCTGTGGATCGGGTTGACGGCGGTGATGGTTCCCCTGGTGGTGCTCCTCGTCCTCCAGTACCGTTGGCTCGTCGAGCTTCAACGCAACTCGACCATCGCACGACGGGCGACCCTGGAAAACTACCTCGGGGCAATCACCAATGATGTCGACTTTTTCTACAACTCCACCGCCGATCGGGTTCTCACACTCCCCCCCAACGCCTACGCGGAAGAAACGATCCAGGAAGCTGCCCCGTTCTTCGCCTCGAGGAACCTGGTAGGAGTCCGACGGGTCTTTGTCGTGACCTACCAACCGATCCCGACACTCTTTTTCTTCGACGAAGACACCCAATCCATGGTGGAGTCACAGGAACCCTCACCCGACGGCCAGGCGGTGTGGGTGTCCTCATCGCCCTGGAGTACCCTGCACAAGACCCTCGGCGAGGTGGTCGCGACCGATTTCGAGGTCAACGGACACGACCCGGATCGAAGGATCATCCTGGGTCCCATCACCGACGAGAACCGATTCTTGGTCGCAGTCACCGGTCTAATCGTCGATCAAGACTATTTTGTCGAGCAGGTTCTCCCGGGCTCCATCGAACAGTCACTGCCCAAGTTCGACGATCCTGAGGCTCTGTGGGTCTGCGTCCACGATGGACGGGGCCGACGCGTCTTCCCGTCCAAGCCGTACTCGGCCATCGAACCGGACCGCGTGGGGCGTTCGTTTGACTTCATCTTCTCCGACTGGACACTGTCTCTCCAAGGCAAACTCGCAGTTCCCGAGCACTGGGCGCAATCAAATTTCGCCATCAATGTAACCCTTTCGGCTGCTTTGGCCGTAGTTCTGTTAGGAGGGATCGCCTTCACCGTTCGCACCGCGATGCGGGAGTTGAAGTTATCTGCCATGAAAAACGAGTTTGTCTCGAATGTGTCGCACGAGTTCCGGACGCCTTTGGCGTCCATCAGGGTCTTCGGTGAGCTCATGCGCCACGGTCGAGTCCGAGATCCTGCCAAGGTGGCCGAATACGGGCTGCACATCGAAACCGAGAGCCGGCGGCTCAGCCAGCTCATCAACAACATTCTCGATTTCTCCCGGATCGAATCCGGCCAGAAGAGATACTCCTTCGAACCCACCGACCTTGCCGAGCTTGTCAGGAACGCTCTCGATACCTACGAAGTTCGACTTCGCGATCAGGGATTTGATCTCGAATACTCGGGACCGTCTCAGACGCTCCCAGTTCTGCAACTGGACGCCGGCGCCATGGATCGAGCCGTTGCCAATCTTCTCGACAACGCCATCAAGTACTCCAACGCCGGCGGCAAGATCTCGATCCGGCTCGATTCGAGCACCCGCGACGTCGTTCTCTCGGTCTCCGACGAAGGCATCGGCATCCCGGCCGACGAGCACGATCGGATCTTCGATCGTTTCCACCGGGTCAGTACCGGTCTCGTCCACGACATCAAGGGAACCGGCCTCGGGTTGTCGCTGGTAAAACACATCATCCAAGCCCACGGCGGATACGTGTCGTTGGAAAGCGAACTCGGAAAGGGCAGCACATTTTCCATCCACCTGCCCATGGGATGGAACCCAAACCAAACTGGAAGGGGGCACCATGGCTAAGGTCTTGATCGTTGAAGACGACCAAGCGATGGCCGTCGCCCTGCGCGACGGATTCAGCTACGAAGGATTTCAAGTCGAATTGGCGACGGATGGAGAAGACGGCCTCCGTCTCGCCCGCGATATTCAACCGGATCTGATGATCCTCGACGTCATGCTGCCGAAGATGACCGGGCTCGAGATCTGCAAGCTGCTCCGCGGTGAGGGTTCCAATCTCCCGATCATCATGCTCACGGCACGGGGTCAGGAGATCGACAAAGTGCTCGGGCTCAAGCTCGGTGCTGACGACTATGTCACCAAGCCCTTCAGCTTCATGGAGCTGCGCGCCCGGGTCGACGCGGTCCTCCGCCGATCCTCTCCATCCGCCAAAGTCCGAAATGGGGGGGAACACGAGTTCGGTACCTTCATGGTCGATCTCGACCACCACATCGCGAGCAAGGACGGGGTCGAGTTGACCCTGACACCGAGAGAGTTCCGGCTTCTCGACCACTTCATCCAACACCGCGGCGAAGTTGTGACCCGCGAGCAGCTCCTCGACGATGTTTGGGGCTACGACACCATCCCGTTCACCAGGACCGTCGACACCCACATCGCCAAGTTGCGCAAGAAGATCGAGGACAATCCGGCGGATCCGCACCTCATCGTCACCGTGCATCGGCTCGGCTACAAGTTCGTGGGTTGAGGCGAGCCGAAGGCTCGCATTCGACAGTCGACAGTTCACAATTGATAGCTGGGTGATCGGAAGATCCGATCTCGAGGACCGAGGAAACGATTCGTTCGCTCGGGCGCAGATCGCGGAAAGGCAATCCCTGATTGGCAACGCTCGAGACCGGTTTCCGCAACGGTCCACTGTGGGAAGAAGTGTGCCCGGCTTCCGGCTTCCGGCTTCGCTCGAAGCTACGCCGTGACAAGTCGCTCGGAGCTACGCCGTGGCATTCTTCTTTTCGGCCAACGGCTGAAAAGAAAAATGGTGACCCCAACGGGATTTGAACCCGTGTCGCCAGCGTGAAAGGCTGGTGTCCTAGACCTAGCTAGACGATGGGGTCACACATGGCGGCACAACACCGCCGGCCGCGTACTGTACAACAAAAGACACGCTCTTCGCAATCCGAACCCTGGGGTCAGGGAATCACCACCGACCACGACGATGTGTCACCGGTCACATCACTCATCCGGTCCAACGAGTAGATCCATCCGTTATCCGCTTCCAAATAGGTGTCAAAGCGCCAGTGAATCTCTCCGTCAAGGGTGTTCATGTCGTAGGCTGTACGGCCACCCCAGGATGTTCCCACCAGGACGTTGTCAGGTCCATTGCCGACAGGATCGGACGTGACGACTATGGACGCGCATGATGACCTCCGATTTCTACGCGGGAGTATAGCGGGACGAGCTCGGGTGGAGTCGGGCTAGTTCCCATCCGGAAAGTCCGGGGGGAACTGCGTGGTTCTCGATGCTGAAACGAGCGATTTCTGTGCAAGGTCTAGGAGATCAAGGATTTGCGCGGAGGCGTACTCCTGTACGCCGCACAAGGAAATCCGCAGATCGACGCCGAGATTGCCGAAAAGCGCCGTTTCCGGACGGGAACCGGCTATCTACACGGGATTGCCGAATTGAAGGACGGACCGAGCGCCCCTCCTATAGATCTCCGGGTTCGCCGGTCTCCGACACTTGTTCGCCAGCCTTCGCTGGAGTCGCGGCCGGCCCCTTCGGCTGTTCTTCGAACCACTTCCTCGGTTTGGAAAGGTGGATCTTGGCCTTGCCCCCGTCCATGGATACGCCCGCCATCACCGATTTGAATCTCGCGAAGAGCCGACCCTCGGACTTCTTGTTTTCAACGCGCATCCATCCCAGGGCCTCGAAACCGTTTCCCGTCATGTCGAGATCCTCGAAAGCGAGCACCCCGTCTCCGACATCCAACTTCAAGGCGCCCTCGATATCCCTGATGTTCGGGGCCATGGACAGCCACTTCGGGCCCGCTCCGAATTCCTTCAACAGGGCCATCACGGGGCGGCTGTCGTACATCTTCAACCGAATACTCCCGTTTGCCGAGAGGGGTTTGCCGAAGGTCAGCTCACCCTCGCCGACCTCGACATCGCAGAACCAGGCGTCGAGCTTCTTCTGTTTCTTCGCCGACAGCTGTTCATCGACGATGTTGTCGAGGCGGAGCGTCGTACCCGAAAAGTCGAAGTATTTCGCCACGAGGTCGCCCTTGGCGAGGACCGTGTGGAGCTCGAGATCCCCGCGGAGCGGGACATCCTTGGTCCGCAGCTTGATGTCGTCCGCGTCGAGATCCAGGGTTCCGTTGGCGATCTGGTTGTTGACCTCGAGGCTGGCTTCGATCTCTCCTGTTCCCGATTGGAAAGAGAAACTCGCCTGCTCGGGGATCACATCGTTGAACACGCTGACATCGTGGATCTCGGCGCGAGGCATCACCAACTTGGCGTACGTCGCAGGGACCCTGCCTGCGATGGAGAGTCCGCTCCAGACAGCATCGAGCCCGAAGCCCGTCCCGGAAATACCCACAGACTCATCGTCAGGATCGATGAACTTGAAGTCCCCGAACTCGATATGGGTGGTGGTCACGTGCTCGCGTCCCTTTTTTTCGGTGCTGCCCTTCACCGTAGCGGATCCCGTGGCGTCGAGTCCCATGATGCGCAACTGGAAGGAATCCGACTCGAGCGAGTACTCGGATCCTTTCCGAAGGACCCCGTCCTTGAGTCGCATTGCGACATCGATCGTCCCTGCCCCATAGGTGGAGATCCCCGGGGTGATGACGTGTCTCACCGCCACCCGATCCCCGATCCGACCCTTGAGCGAAAGCTCACCCGAAATTCCCCCCAGGATGTCGGCGATCTTGGCGCCCTTGGCAGGGAACTCCCTGAACTCGATATCGCCGTCGATGGCCAGGTCTTGGGTCACCACATCCGGACCGAATGTCACGGTGGTGGACGCGAGACCGAGGTTCGCGCGATGGATTCTGATGGTCTGCCTCGGCTTGACAGTCACGCCCCCACCAACCCAACCGTCGCCCTCGATCCGGACTTCGCCGAGGGCAACCTTGATGGGTCCCTCGACATCCGCGCCGGTGATCCTGATGGTCCACGGTCGTTTCTTCTTCTTGATCTCGTACAGATCCTCGGGTTTCGGATCCGGGGGATTCGAGTAGCCGGGGATCTCCGGCCAGAACTCGACGGTCTTGGGTTCTTCGGGAAGCTGGTCCTCGTGGTCCAGCTTGGGGGGACGATCGAGCCTCTCGCGGTATCTGAAATCCGCGCCCTTCGCATCGACGCCCCGGATGTGGATGGTCTTGAAGACGAGCTTGACCAGGCTGATCCGGGCATCGGCCTCGGCGACTCGAAGATAGATCTGATCCTTTCTGGTCTGGCTTCTCAGCTCGAAATTGGTGACCGTGGCAACACCCGGCAGGTAGGTCACCACCGAGTCCCAGGAAATGTGCGTTTTCTCCGGTTTCTTGTTGATCAGGTCCAGGAGCATCCCCGTCCGGAGAAAGGTGTTGGCCCCGATGACGTAGACGACCTCGAAAACGAGCAGCGCGATCACGACCCTGATGGCCCATTTGCGAATCACGGCGGACAGTGGCGACGCGCCGACGTCAGACTCTGGACTCATATTTTTCTCCATTGATCGAGCGAAACCCAGTCTAACAAGGTGCCTCATCGCCCCCCGATACCTGGCAGACGCACGCGAACTCATGCATACTGACGAACGACGACACCAAGAAGGAGATCACAGTGAAGAACGCACTCGTATTCACATTCTGTCTCGCCGTACTCATCATGGTCGGATGCTCCGATGAACAGAAGAACGATGCCGAAAACGCGATTGATGACGCCAAGAAGGCGGTCAGCGAGTCCGTTGACGACGCGGCCAAGGCTGCGAACGAGGCTGCCGAGGAAGCCGGCGATGCGATCACGGACGCGGCTGAGGAAGCCGGTGATGCGATCACGGACGCGGCAGAAGACGCCGGTGAGGCGGTCAAGGATGCCTCCCGTGCCGCTGAGAAGGCGATCAAAGACGATGCTGAACAGGTCAAGAAAGAAGAGATCGACGACTGACCGGCGCTCCTCATCAGTCCGGCGCCGGTCCCAATGAAGCACGGAATCCAGCCACGCTCGGGACGGAACCGGGTGGCAAGAGCAGGCGGTCGAACGACAACCGGACCAGGCGTTTCAGTCTCGGGCTGTGGACCAAGGAGGCAACCCATGACATCTGGACGATTCACTCTGAGCCTTGCACTGTTCATCGGCCTCTCGGCCTGCTCGGGCGGCGATGGGGCCCAGCCTGCAGGAGCTGAATCCCCAGCGGCTTTGGCACCGTCTGCGGAAGAACTCATCCCCGTCGAACCACCGGCCCTGGTGGCGAAGATGCTGGAACCGTTCCACGGCGATTTCGGCGCCATGGTCGAGAAACGCGAGATCCGGGTCTTGGTGACCTACAGCAAGACCAACTTCTTCCTCGACGGCGGCGCCCAACGGGGGATCACGGCCGAGGCGCTCAGAGAATTCGAGAGCGCCCTCAACAAAGAGCTCAAGCTCGGGCGGCGACCGCTTCATGTAGCGGCGATCCCGGTCCCCCGCGACCAACTCATCCCATACCTCGAGGACGGGCGCGGAGATATAGCCGTCGCCTCGCTCACCATCACGCCAGAACGTGGGCAGCGGGTGGATTTTTCTCTGCCCGTAGCCCGGGACATCAGCGAGGTGGTGGTGACCGGTCCACGGTCGCCGGTGATCGCCGCCATCGACGATCTCGCCGGGAAACGGGTCTTTGTCCGTCCGTCGAGCAGCTACCGGGAAAGTCTTGAGGCCCTCAATGCGACCTTTCGTGAGCGTGGTCTCGATGAGATCGAAATCGCGGCCGCCAGCGAGTATCTCGAGACCGAGGATCTGCTCGAAATGGTCAACGCAGGTCTGATCAAGATCACCATTGCCGACGATTATCTGGCCAGATTCTGGTCACAAGTGCTGCCGGACATCGTTGCTCGCGAAGACCTCGCGATCGCGACGGGCAGGAGCATCGGTTGGGCGCTGAGGCGCGATACCACCGGTCTCCAGGAGCCGGTGGACCGGTTCGTCAAGACCCACCGCAAGGGAAGCCTGCTCGGCAACACCCTCATCAATCGTTATCTCAAGGACACGAAATACGTCAAGAATGCCCTCGCCGGCAAGGACCGCGAGCGGTTCGACGAGATCATCCATCTCTTCGAAAAGTTCAGCGACCAATACGACTTCGACTCTCTCATGATTGCCGCCCAGGGTTATCAGGAGTCGCGGCTCGATCAGAATGTCGTCAGCCGGGCCGGCGCCGTTGGCGTCATGCAACTGCTGCCGAGCACCGCCGCCGACAAGTCGGTTGGGATCCCCGACATCACCACCATCGAGAACAACATCCACGCGGGAACCAAGTACCTCCGCTATATCATCGACCACTATTTCGATGACCCGGCCATCGATGAGGTCAATCGCACGCTCTTCGCCTTTGCGTCCTACAACGCCGGGCCCAATCGAATCCGGCGACTCCGTGCAAAGGCTGCAGAACAGGGCTATGACCCCAATATCTGGTTCCGCAACGTCGAGGTCGTGGTTTCCAACGAGGTCGGCCTCCAGCCGGTGGAGTATGTGAGAAATATCTTCAAGTACTACACGGCCTACGCGCTCCTGTCGGAGCAGGGCCAGATCAAAGACAAAGTGATCGCGGAGACCCAGGCCGAGGAATGAACCGGGCTTCTCCGTCCGAAACAGTCAGTGCGCGTGGCTGTGCGCGAGTTCCTCGGCGGTGGCATTCTCGACATTGGCCACCGTGACCTTGAAGACCACGTCCTTCCCTGCAAAAGGATGGTTCCCGTCGAGTTTCACGGTGTCGTCATTGAGTTCGACCACCGTGAGAGGAATCTGACGACCGTGCTGGTCCTGGGTGGCCAACATGGCGCCGACCTCGACATCCGGAGGAAGCTGGCTCCGCTTGACATCGATGACTCGAGTGTCTTCGCGCTCGCCGAACGCATCGACACATGCGATCGCGACGGTCTTCTCTTGGCCCTTTTCCAGACCGGTGACGGCGGTCTCGAGGGCCGGAATCAGCTGGCCCACACCGGGCATGAAACGCATGGGACCGACCCTTGTCGATGAGTCGAGGAGATTGCCGGCGCTGTCCGAGAGCTCGAAGTCGAGGGTGATGATCCGTCCATCACGGACATCCGCCACGCCCTCGATGGGCTCGCGCTGGACCTCTTCGTGGTGGTGTTGACCCCCGCATTCACCGCCGCCTCCGCCGCAGGTCTGAGCCTCATCGAAGGCGGGGCAACCGCCGCCGATGAAGAGATTGACGGCCTCACCGACCGACTGTGCCTCGCCCTTGAAGTGGACGGTGATCCCGACCTGCTGGAAGCCTGCGAGCGGGCGCTGACCCATCCCGCCGGCGAGAAGGACCTCGACACCGTTTTCCTTGAGAAGCTGGACCGGCGCCATGCAGCCGCCTTGTTCGTGACCGCCGTTTTCGAGGATCACGACCTCGCCGACCTTGCCGTCCTCCACCTCGACGATGGTGAACGCACCACAGTGACCGAAGTGTTCGGAGAGGGTTGAATCGAGGCCGCCGGGAGCATCAGAGGGAACAGCAATCAGCATGAGAATTCCTTTCTCGGCCTGTGATGGTACTCCTGCATGCAGGTGCTGTCGAGCAGCGAATCCTCAGACTGATCGCAACCCGAGTTTCCTTGCGAGCTCACTTTTTTCGACGGCCTTGGACATGGCCTCGTCGGCCTCGACAACCCCGCGACGGACGAGATCCGTCAACGAGTCGTTGAGCAGCAGGTTGCCCGCCGCCTTGCCGGTCTGCATCGTGCTTGCGATCTGATGCATCTTGCCTTCGCGGATCAGATTCGCGACCGCGTGGTTCGACACCAAAACCTCGAGGGCGGCGACCCTCCCACCACCGGTCTTCTTGAGCAGGTTCTGGGCAATAACACCTCGAATCACATCTGCCAGCGTCACCCGGATGCGGCTCTGTTCCTCAGGAGGGAAGAGACCGACGATGCGTTCGATGGTCGAGACCGCCGTTGCGGTGTGGAGCGTACCGAAGACCAGGTGTCCGGTGTTGGCCGCCTCCAGGGCCAATGACACGGTCTCGAGATCCCGCATCTCACCAACAAGGATAATGTCGGGATCTTCGCGAAGTGCCGCACGAATCGCCGCCGAGAAGCTCCGTGTGTGCGACCCGACCTCGCGTTGGTTGACCAACGATTTCTGCGACTGGTGAACGAACTCCACCGGATCCTCGAGGGTGATGATGTGCTCCTCACGCTCGTGATTGATGAGATCCACCATGGCCGCAAGGGTCGTGGACTTGCCGCTGCCGGTGGGTCCGGTCACCAGCACCAACCCCTTGGGCAACGTGCAGAAGCTCGCGATCACCTCCGGCATCCCGAGCTGCTCGAGGGTGAGGATCTTGGTCGGAATCAGACGAAAGACCGCGCCGACGCCACCGAGGTCGCGGAAAAGGTTGACCCGGAATCGCGCGACCCCCGGCAAGGCCAAGGCAAAATCGGTGTCGTTTCTCTCGGCGAATTCCGCGCGATTGCGTTCTTCGAGCGCGTCGCCGAGGAGTTCGAGCACGGTCTCCTCCCCGATCGGCGGGATGTTCCCGATTTCGCGCATGGCGCCGTCAATCCGCCAACGCGGCTTCTGCCCTCCGGCGAGATGGAGATCCGATGCGCCCTCGGTGGCCATGGCCCGGAGCAACCGCTCCAGGGTTGAGGAGTCGGCCGTCGGTCCCGAATCGGCCGGTGGAGCGCTGCCCGCGTGACTTCCGAGGATTTCACCCAGTCGACCGCTGTCCACGTGAACGATCCTCACCTCCATCGCGGGAAGATGGGTTCGGATGCGCTCGATGAGTTCAGGCGAGGGTCGGTCCGCACACCCGATGGTCGCGACCTTGCCCTCCACCGACAGGGGCACGACTCGATGCCTGAGCATGAACTCGTGCGGCAACAGCAGAAACACGTCGTCATTCGGGTCGGACGCTGGATCGGCCTCGGGGACCGGAATACGTTCGGTCAGCATGGCCATCCGTTCCGCCAACGTCCGCGCCACGGCGAGTCCGAACGACGGAACCTGCTCGACCATGATTTCGAAGAACCGTGGGTCAAAGCTGACCACCGTGGATCGTTCGGTTGCCTCCATGGCGGCGCCGCTCTCGGTTCCGAGCAGTAACGACGCCAGACCGAGCATCTCACCCGGACCGAAACGCGTCACTTCCACCGGATCTGAACCGGGATGGACGGCCATCATCACCCGCATCTCGCCCGAGAGGATCAGGAAAAAGCCCTCGGGCGGCTTGTCCTGCTCCATCAGCAGCTCGCCGGTCTCCACCTGCAGGAGCTTGGCCTGCCCCACGGCCTGGCGAAGCTGGTCATCGCTCAAGCCCGAGAAAAGCGAACTCCCTCGGGTCGCCGTAACGACCTTGTCGATGGTCTCTCCCTGAACGGCAACAGTCTTCATCGGAACCTCCGGACGTCTGGCCGCCCCCTACTCGGACGGATCATTTTCCTCGAAATGAAGTCCAAGCATGGCACAGTCCACGGCGCCGGGGCCAATCCCCGCTTCAACCGGGCGCGAACGGAAGTTATCCTCTGGGATTCACGGAGATGTGTTCGACCACTCTCCGGTCGTACCGTCCTCAAACCCATCGGCAAAGATCGGGACAGTGTTCTCAGAGATCTGAACGAGGTCGTATTGGGTTCCCCCATCGGTACCGCCCAGAAAACGTGCCAGGCACCTCTTTGTCTAATTGGCCCACTCAGCGCTCCTCGCCGGCGGCTTGATCCAGGGCAACGGCGACGGCTGCGAAATCCGCGTCCTCAGCCCGCCTGATGATCCCCCGGCGACACAATGATTGACCCCTCCTCTGGATTTCCCCAGCTCGACGGCCAGCTCCGTCACCTTGACTCAGTAACGCTCGATCCCCACCAGACCGATCAGCTCCCGCAACCTACGTGGTAGTGATTCCGGGAGAGGGCGCCACGCCCCTCAATCGGTGCCACCCATCAGCCCGACACCCGTGGGTCCTCGGGAGACACCGATGTGAGTTACCACAGCTGAGCGAGGCTGACGGGGCACGGGTCACGGGACCGATGAGGACCACTCGGAAAGGTCCCCGCTCTCGAATCCGTCTTCAAAGAGCGTCAGCACGAAGAACAACTTCCGATTGCCGATGTCGAGGACCGTCATCCCGTTCAAACCGAAATCCACCACCTCGGGAGGCAACGGGTCGAGACCGAGCGCTTCAAGGTTGAGCGACGATACCGTCGCAGGCCCGTTCGGCACGCTGATCTCGAAGAATCCGGAGGCATTGGTGGTTACAGAAGCGACCAATACAGCGCCGTGGTGAAATTCGATCTCCAGACCCGGAATCGGTACGAGGTCCTGGTCCAGAAAGGTGCCCCTGACGGTGATCATCGGGGTGGTTTCGCGCGGCGCGATATTGAAGGTGAGAGTGCCGATGTCGATGCTCCCTACGGCAAAGGTCGGGTCGAACGGCACGACCACCGGTGTGGCCGGGCTGAGGGTCCGGTTGAAGGGCGTCCGAGGAACAAAGACCAACTCGCTGTTGTAAGAGTCGAACTCGAGCATGTAGTAACCCTCAAGGGTGAATGCGCCGTTCGAAATGATCCCGATCAGGTGATCGGGGTAACCCGATCGCCGCGAGTAGACCAACGCCTGGAGGAGACCACCGTCGGAGACATCGAGCACTCCGTCGATCGGGGGGACCGTCGGTTCCACATAGTTCATCACCAGACCGGGGTCGCCGTTCTCGAGGGCCTCCAGCGGAATACCATCGTAGGTGTATTGCCTGATTTCTGGAACGTTTCCGTCGGAGTTGAAGGTGATGTCGACAAACTCGGCGAGATTCAGGTTGCTCCAGCAAAACTGACCGGTGGCGTCCGAACTGAGGTCGTATGGGGGTCCGACACTCGGGTGGTTGATGATCGTCACCGTGATCCCGTCAAGGCTGAGGCCGTGGCTGACTTCGGATCGCTGCAGGAATCCTGGGGTGAAGCATCCGGATGAGACTCTGGTCTCGAGTGGCGGAAACCCACTTGTACCCGCTGGTTCATCCGAGGGATTCTCACCCTCGAGCACACAGAAGTCGACTCCGTTTTCCAGCGGCCTACTCTCCTTCCAGAGCTCTCCGGTCGTGAGGGGCATGAGGAACTTCGTGACTCCCCACTGGAAACCGACAGGCTCGATCTGCTGGCCATGGTCACCGTTGTGGTTGACGTTGCCGAACACCGGCTGAGACGACGTCGGGGGCCCGTAGTCCTGCCCGGCAGCCGCCCACTCCCACGAATCAACAACGCTGTTGACCCTGGATCCGAGCAGAATCACCGGGCGACTCGAGTGGTTTTCAACCGTGAGAATGTGATTGACGCCGATACCGTGGTCGAAGTTCTCTCCCCCTGGAGGCGCCAATGTCAGGGAACCGAGGGGGTGCAGAATCCCAATCCCCCTATCTTGGTTTGCGGTCTTAGACGTATAGGAATCGGTGAACAAGCCGGCGTCTTCGCCAAAGACGGTCACCTGAACGTTGAACTCCGGGTCGCCGATGTCTATCGCTTCGATTGAGGCGCCCTTTCGAAACGTATCCTGGACGGGTCCCCCGAACTCTCTGAGCTTCCGAAAGATCTTCCTGTTCTCGGCAGCGAACGAGACATCAATGTAGCCCCCATCGTCCCAGGGGTTGATATTGCCGAGACTGAAGGGAAACGCCACCTGGACCTCGCGTTCGTCACCGACGTGCAGATGGGTTTCGATGATCGAAATCTCCACAGGCCCGAGGGCCACCTTCTCCCCACCGTACGCGGCGGCTCCGATCAGGAGGCTCGCGAAGATGCCGATGATCCCGATGGTCAACCCACCATCATCCCCATTCTCGGTGGCGGCGATGTCCGGCGGTCCGAACTCGCCCACAGAGCCTTCCCCGGCGGTCAGTTCCCGTGGCGACACCGCCAGGACAAGGACCACTGCGAGGACGCTAAACGCCTTCCGAAGTACCATATTTTCCTCCACAAACCGGGGTTCTTGGAGATGATCATATCATCAATATTGATTCTCAATATTGATTTTCCATCTGGAGGTCTCAGACATCCCGCGTGGAGGTCAGCTCCCACACGGCGAGACAGCCCGTGACCAGGAGGCTCCCGGCGAGAACCAGCACCGAAGAAAAGGTGCCGGGCACGCCTTTACGCCTTTGTTGGCGAATCATTCAGTGCCAGGTCTAACCTTAATGACTTTGTTGTGTAGTCAATATTGAGAGGAGCAGATCATGCCGCGTATGCCGAGGCAGTTCGAGGAAGGTAGGGTCTATCACGTCTACAACAGATTCTCCCGCGGCGAGCCGATCTTCGAGGAGACCGTCGAGGTCGGACGTTTCCTCGACCTCCTGAGTGGGGTCAAACAGACCGACGGCTTCGCCCTTCTGGCCTTCTGCATCCTGCCCACCCACTACCATATCGCCTTCAGGCAGGGCCCGGTTTCGCTGTCGCGCACCATGCGAAGCCTCCAGGGCCGGTT
>Ga0164313_10001128_pt1 | contig 23283 bp, 21 predicted proteins | sample GuaBasSedimGuay4_FD_113735 | JGI IMG/M metagenome (GOLD analysis project Ga0164313, IMG submission 113735) | Subseafloor sediment microbial communities from Guaymas Basin, Gulf of California, Mexico - Guay4, Core 4569-4, 0-3 cm | ecosystem: Environmental > Aquatic > Marine > Hydrothermal vents... | reverse complement strand
GCTGCGCGCAGGAAATCCGCATCCCACAGGTCAGCCCCGGCAAGGTCCGGGTTATAACGCCGCACTGAATCCTCGACGCTCAACCGTTCATACGGGCCACGAAAATCAATTTCATCGCCCTGGTAGCTAACCGCGTTGCCCCCGGTGACGGCCTGCGCCAGCCCGGCCAGCATGCTTTCGGTCAGGTCCATCAGGTCAGAGTAATCCGCGTATGCCCAGTAAAACTCCAGCATCGTGAACTCGGGGTTATGGCGGGTAGAGACACCCTCGTTACGAAAATTGCGGTTTATTTCGTATACACGACCCATGCCGCCGACGATCAGGCGCTTGAGATACAACTCAGGCGCGACCCGCAAAAACATTTGCAGGTCCAGCGCGTTGTGATGCGTGACGAATGGTCGTGCAGTGGCGCCGCCCGGTATCGGGTGCATCATCGGTGTTTCAACTTCGAGGAAATCACGCTCCGGCGTTTCCATGAAGGAACGGATGAAGGTGATGATCTTCGAACGTGTTCTGAACACGGAACGGGAGGCCTCGTTCATGATCAAATCCACGTAACGCCGCCGATAGCGCATCTCGGTATCCGTCAAACCATGATATTTTTCCGGCAGGGGCCGCAATGATTTGCTGAGCAGCCGAAGCTCGCTGGCGCGAATCGAAAGCTCCCCTTTCTGGGTCCGGACAATACGGCCGCTGGCGCCAATGATGTCACCGATGTCCCAGTGCTTAAATTGCTGGAAAAGGCCTTCAGGCAGATTGTCACGCTGGATCATCAACTGGATCGAACCGCTACGGTCCTGTATCAGGACAAAAGCGATTTTCCCCATCACCCGCTTGGCCATCATGCGCCCGGCCAGTGAAAACTGTTCTTCGACCTGAGCCAGTTCCTCGGCGTCACATTCGCCAAAACGCTCATGCAGCGCTCCGCTGGTCGAGTCCTTGCGGAAATCATTGGGGTAGGCCTGGCCGGCTTCACGCAGGGCGTCCAGTTTGCTGCGCCGCTCGGCGATCAGGCGGTTTTCGTCGGTTTCTGTTGATTTATGATCATTCATGTCTTTCTCTACCCTGTAGGAGCGGGCCACGCCCGCGATTTTTTTATCTCAAATCACCTTAAGATCGCGGGCATGGCCCGTTCCTACAGGCCCTGTTTTAAAGATGCCTCCACAAACTGGTCAAGGTCACCATCCAGCACACCTTGCGTGTTTCCAACTTCGACCCCGGTTCGTAAATCCTTGATCCGGGACTGGTCGAGTACATAGGACCTGATCTGGCTGCCCCAGCCGATGTCCGACTTGGAATCTTCCAGTTTCTGCTGCTCCTCGGTACGCTTCTGCATTTCATGTTCATACAGGCGGGCGCGCAACTGCTTCATCGCGTAATCGCGGTTTTTGTGTTGCGAGCGGTCATTCTGACACTGCACGACGATTCCAGTGGGAATATGGGTCATCCGAACCGCGGAATCGGTGGTGTTGACGTGCTGCCCGCCCGCTCCGGAAGCACGATAAACGTCAACCCTGATGTCTGCCGGGTTGAGATCGATTTCGATATTGTCATCCACTTCCGGCGAAACAAAGACGCCAGCAAATGACGTATGCCGCCGGTTGCCGGAATCGAATGGGGATTTGCGCACCAGCCGGTGTACGCCGGTCTCGGTACGGCTCCAGCCATAGGCATAGTCACCGGTAATGTGGATGGTGGCGCTCTTGATGCCGGCGACATCACCTGAAGAAACTTCGACCAGGTCGGCTTTCCAGCCGCGCCGCTCCGCCCAGCGCAGGTACATCCGCAGCAGCATCTCGGCCCAGTCCTGCGCCTCGGTGCCGCCGGAGCCGGCCTGGATATCGATAAAACAGGGGCTGGGGTCCATTTCCCCGGAGAACATGCGCTGAAATTCGAGTTTCTCGACTTTTTCCTGCATTTCAGTGAGATCCTCACCGACGGATTCAACGATTTCCTCGTCCTGCTCTTCAATCGCCAGATCAAGCATCTCAGCGGCATCGCTCAGGCCACTGGTGAGAGCGTCCAGCGTGGTGACGATGGATTCCAGACGTGCGCGTTCCCGACCCAGCTCCTGGGCCTTTTCCGGCTGGTTCCAGATTTCGGGGTTTTCCAGTTCCCGGCTTACTTCCTCAAGCCGGTCGCGCGTGTTTGCGTAGTCAAAGATACCCCCTAAGCGCTTCGGATCGGCGCGTGAGGTCTGTTATCAGGTTTGTTTGCAGGTTGGTTTCCAATGCACTGGTCCGGAGAAATTGAAGGGCTGCATTCTACACAATGACATTGCGGGTTTATACTGTGATAGATTACCCCGCTAAACATGTCGAAGGAAAACCGATGATTAAAAGACCTGTGATTTTTGTTCTGAGCGTTCTTGCTGCACTGTTTATCATGGCGCCAGCCGTCACCGTGGCCGAAGATTCTCCGCCACCACTGGCCGAAATGTGGATCGTCACGCCCAAGGCTGACCATGGGCCTGAATTCTACAAGGCGATTGTCGAGCACATGGCATTCCGGTCAGAGCACGGTGACCCCCGCAAATGGGAAGCATACTCCCCTCTGCTTGGTGACCAACTGAATCGACTGGCCATCCGTTTTTGCTGCTTCAACTGGGCCGACCAGGATGAGTACCGTGCATGGAGCGATGAAGCCAAGAAAATCAACGAGCATTTCCAGCAACACGTTACACCGCATACCGAAAAGTGGGAGCACTATTTCGAAACCATGGACTGGGGAAATTCAAGCTGGGTTGAAGAAGGCGAATCGTACAAATTATTCGCCGTTACCGAGTTCAAACTGAAACCCGGCCACTCTGCGGACTTCGATGCCGCCCGCGACAAGATGAGCCAGATTGCACTGAACCAGGGTTGGGCGACTGACCATACCTGGCTGTGGGCTACAACCATCGGCGGCAAGCCCACGGAAAGCATCATCATTCCGCACAAAAACTTTGCCAGCATGGACCGCGGCGAGGAAAGCTTCTTACGTTTCCTTTCCAAGCACATGGGTAAAGAAGCTGCTTCAGCACTCCTGCAACAGTTTTCCAGCGCCACCTGGGGTTCCAATTTCCAGATCTGGGAACACCAGGAAAAATACTCCATGAGCAGTGACTGAGGCGGCGCAGTTCAGGGCGGATGTCCGCGCCTGGCTCGATGCCAACTGTCCTGCTTCGATGCGGTCTCCGTACCGCTCTGAAGCCGACGTGTGCTGGGGCGGACGGGACTTCAGCTTCCAGAGCGAGGACCAGAAGCAGTGGCTGGAACGGATGGCAGCGCGTGGCTGGACTGCGCCCTCCTGGCCCCGCGAATATGGCGGGGGCGGCCTTGGCCGGGAACAAAGCAAGATTCTGAAAGAGGAACTGGCGAGGATTCACGCCCGCCCGCCCCTGATGAGCTTTGGAATCTCAATGCTGGGCCCTGCCCTGCTCAAGTTCGGCTCCGAAGAACTAAAACAACAACACCTTCCGCCCATCGTCCGGGGGGAAATCCGCTGGGCCCAGGGCTACAGTGAACCCAACGCGGGTTCCGACCTGGCCAGTCTGCAGGCCCGTTGCGAGGACATGGGTGACCACTACCGGGTGACCGGTTCCAAGGTCTGGACCTCCTACGGCGACCTGGCTGACTGGATGTTTTGCCTGGTCCGCACTGATTTTGAAGCGAAAAAGCACGAAGGCATCAGCTTCGTGATGTTCGACCTGTCCACGCCAGGCATTTCAACTCCGCCAATCCGGCTGATCAGTGGCAAGTCGCCATTTACCGAGACCATCCTCGATGATGTTCGCGTCGAAAAAGACCAGGTCATCGGTGAGTTGAACCAGGGTTGGACGGTGGCCAAATACCTGCTGACCCATGAGCGGGAAATGATTGCCGGTTCGGGTCTGTCGGGTGCGGGAAGCATGCCGGTTGGAAAAACTGCCGCCCACATCCTGGGCACCGAAAACGGCATGCTGCACAACGCCATGCTGCGGACTGACATAGCGCGGTTCGAAATGGACCTGCGTTGCCTGGAACTGACCATTGAGCGGGCCCGTGACGAAGTCAAGGCAGGCGTGAGCCTGGGCGCCACCTCTTCGATGTTTAAATACTACGGCACCGAACTGAACAAGCGCCGCTACGAACTGCTGATGGCCATCAACGGTAACGACGCGCTGGATTGGCAAGGTGGTGAAAGCCAGGACGGCCTGCTGCCAAAATCCTGGCTTCGAAGCAAGGGTAATTCCATCGAAGGCGGAACTTCGGAAATCCAGTTGAACATCGTAGCCAAGCGGATACTTGGCTTGCCGAGTTAGGGCATTATCGGAGGCCGCAATGGCACTTGTTTTAAACGAAGAACAATTAATGCTCAAGGACGCTGCCCGGGATTTCCTGTCGGAACGCGCACCCCTCAGTCATTTGAGACAGATCCGCGACAGCGGCAATGCAGATGGCTTCTCCCGCGAACTCTGGACAGAAATGGTCGAAATGGGCTGGGCTGCCATCCTGGTGCCGGAAGAGCACGGTGGCCTGGGATACGGATTTACCGGCCTGGGAATCGTGCTTGAAGAAAGCGGCCGGACTCTGACCCCCAGCCCATTACTGGGCACCGCAATGACAGGCGCCGTTGCGCTGATCAGGGCGGGTTCACCAGGGCAATGCTCGGAAATACTCCCTTCACTGGCCAGCGGCGAAAAACTCCTGGCGCTGGCCTGTGACGAAAACAAGCGTCACGAACCCGACCAGGCAGCCACCGAGGCCGTGGAAAGCGCCCGGGGTTTCTGCCTCAACGGTACCAAAACAGCGGTTCTCGATGGGCACGTTGCCGATATCTTTATCGTCAGCGCCTGGACCGGAGGCGGAATTTCACTGTTCCTGGTACCGGCCGATGCCACGGGCATCACGGTCAAGCGCTACCCCGTGCTGGATACACATGCTGCAGCGACAGTCAGGTTCGACCACGTTGAGTTGAATTCCGACCGCCTGCTTGGAAAACTCGACCAGGCTCAACCATTGCTGGACCACATCCTGGACGTGGCGCGTATCGGCGCCTCCGCGGAAATGCTCGGCATCGCCCAGGAGTCATTCGAGCGCACGCTCGACTACCTCAAGCAACGTAAGCAATTCGGCGCCTTGATCGGTAGCTTCCAGTCCCTTCAGCACCGGGCGGCACATCTTTTCGGAGAAATCGAGATGTGTAAATCCCTGGTACTAAAAGCATTGCAAGCGCTGGATGACGACGTTGACGACATAGCTGAACTCGCGAGCCTCACCAAGGCCAAGTTGAGCGAGACAACACATCTCGCAACGACCGAGGCGATCCAGATGCACGGCGGGATCGGAATGACCGATGATTTTGATATCGGGTTTTTTCTCAAGCGTTACCGGGTGCTGGAAACCCTGTACGGCGACCGTTACTTTCACCTGGACCGCTTCGCGCGCCAGCGTGGATATTAAAAAACACCAGGAACCCTAAGATGTCAGAAACCATCAAAGCCACCGATCTTTCTTCCCTTATCGGCCAGGACCTGGAGCCGTCATCCTGGCTGGAAATCACCCAGGAGCGCGTGAACCAGTTTGCCGACGCCACCAATGACCACCAGTTTATCCATGTGGACCCGGAAAAAGCGTCGCAAACCCCTTTCGGTGGACCGATTGCCCACGGCTTTCTGACTCTGTCGCTGGTGCCTTTCCTGACGGCGGAAAAATCCAAAGATATTGACGGCCTGGTGATGGGCATCAACTACGGATCGGACAAGGTCCGCTTTCTGCACCCGGTCCGGGTTGGCAGCCGGATCCGCGCCCGGCAGAAATTCCTGGAGGTGACGGAGAAGAATCCAGGCCAGTGGATGACCAAAACCCTGGTCACCATCGAGATAGAAAATGTGGAAAAACCTGCTTTAATCGCCGAATCTATCGCAATGATGATTGTTAAGTAGTTTATATATATTATTGTTTTATAGGATTTTATTATGAGAGCACTTGTCTGCAAGGAATACGGCCCACCGGAAAAGCTGGTCATCGAAGAACAGGATGATCCGGTTCCCCGCGAAGGCGAGGTGCTAGTAGATGTCAAAGCCGCCGGCATAAATTTTCCAGATGTCCTGATGATTGGCGGCACCTACCAGGTAAAAATTCCACCACCCTTCGTGCCGGGAGGAGAAACCGCCGGCATTATCGAAGCTGTCGGCAATGGCGTCACCCGCCTCAGGCCCGGAGACCGCGTCATTGCCATCCCCCCCGGTGGTGGCTTCGCCGAAAAATGCGTGCTGGCGGAAAACCTCTGTTTTCCCCTGCCCGATAAGCTGAGCTTCGAACAAGGTGCCGGTTTCACCATCACCTACGCCACCTCCTACCACGCATTTCGCCAGTGCACTCAGTTAAAGGCTGGTGAAACCGTACTGGTCCTTGGTGCGGCCGGTGGTGTCGGAATCACCGCAGTGGAGATCGCCAAAACACTGGGCGCCCGGGTTATCGCTGCCGCCAGCAGCGAGGAAAAACTGCAGTTCGCACGCGAGGCCGGCGCGGACGAGACCATCAATTATTCCGAAACACTGCTGAAAGATCGCGTTAAAGAACTCACCGGCGGCAAGGGCGTTGATGTCGTCTACGATCCGGTGGGCGGTGAACTGGCCGAGCAGGCTTATCGCGCCCTCACCTGGCACGGCCGCTACCTGGTGATCGGATTTGCCAGCGGCGACATCCCCAAATTCCCAATTAATATCGCACTGCTCAAAGAAGCCAGCATCATCGGCGTCTGGTGGGGCACCTGGGCCAGCCACAACCCCGCGGACTCTCTGCAGAACATGGCCGAACTCGCCGCTATGGTAGATGAAGGCAAGCTCAACCCGCGGGTCACTGAAAGCTACCCAATGGCCCGATACACAGACGCCTTCGCAGCCATCACCGAGCGCCGGGCAAGAGGAAAAGTAGTCCTGACCATGACCTAATCGCAGCGTTGGAGCGGGCCATACCCGCGATATTTTCTTGTGAAATCACCATAAAAATCAGCCGTGTCGCGGTAACAAAGGGTGGAGTGGGTGTGCTTTCGGCGTGAGTTTCGTCGCCGATCAAATTTTTGGGTCGAGTAATCAGAGCGCTACGAACGTGTCCAAAAAATTTGTGAGGGAAGCCCGCAGGGCCGAACGAAGACCGAGCGTCGAAAGTGCACCCGCTTCGCCCTTTGTGGCACACCCTCAAACGCACTCGAATCGCGGGCATGGCCCACTCCTACACCTTACCATTCATGAATTGTATGACCCCTGCCTGTTGTCACCGAACTCAAACAGGAGATCTGGGTCGCCTTAATTAGTGCCCATTTTCTAATACGCTTGAATACCTGACTGCTGATACGTACACTGTACGTATGAAAGAGTTGCGATTTGACTGGGATGAACTAAAGCAAAAAACTAATATTAAAAAGCACGGCGTATCTTTTGAAGAAGCCCGAACGGCTTTTTTTGATGAAAGCGCCATTCAGTATTTTGATCCCGACCACTTTGAAGATGAAGATCGTTTTCTTTTGCTTGGAATGAGTATCAAGCCGCAAATTTTGATTGTTTGTCACTGTTTTAGAGAAAGTGAAACACTGGTGAGAATCATCTCAGCCAGAAAGGCAGACAAATCTGAAGAACAAACTTATTGGAGGCGAAGGTAGATGAGAGAACACTACGATTTTTCCAAAATGAAAGGACGTAAAAATCCTTTCGTTAAATATCTCAAACAACCAGTCACCATGCGCCTGGATCGCGACACAGTCACCTATTTTAAATCTTTAGCGGAGGAAACAGGAATTCCTTATCAAAGCCTGATCAACCTCTACCTTCGAGATTGTGCAGCTCACCACCGCAAATTGAAAATGAAGTGGGCTTCCTGAAAGACTGCAGGAGAATTTCCAGTAGCTTTGACGAGCCGGTTCGGAGTTATGGGCAAAGTGGTCCTGACCATGCCATGAACAGGCCTTGCTGTTGGAGCGGGCCACGCCCGCGATGTTTTCTTTTTAGCATATATAAAAATCGCGGGCATGGCCCGCTCCTACATTAAGTGCTGGCAGTGATTACCCAGGTGTTGGGTGGCGATTCCGAATGTTTTGAAGCGTTCGTCCTGGGTCTGGCCCTGGAAATAGCGGTAGTAGATTTGCTGCAGGATCACGGCCACGCGCCAGTAACCGTAGACCAGGTAGAAGGTGAAGTCGGATGTGTCCAGCCCGGTTTTTTCCTGGTACAGATTCAGGATCTCCTGCCGGGTTAACATACCGGGCGCAGCCGAGGGCTGCATCAGCAGGCTTCGCAATTCAATCGGATCATCCGCCTGCATCCAGTAGGCCAGCGAACTGCCAAGATCCATCAATGGATCACCCAGGGCGCAGATTTCCCAGTCAATCACTGCCAGGATTTTGTGTGGGTCGTGATTATCCAGGATGACGTTGTCGATCCGGTAGTCACCGTGCAAGATGGAATGACGCCCGCTTTCCGGCGGCATATTGTCTACCAGCCATTGCCGTACGCCCGCGAAATTATCGACATCAGGCGTGATCACCCGCTCAAAGCGCCGGTTCCAGCCCGTGACCTGGCGCTCGACATAGCCTTCCGGCTTGCCAAAATCGCCCAGGCCGGCTTGGATGTAATCCACCTGGTGCAACTCAATCAACTTTTCCCAGAACCGGGTGCAGAAACGGCGGCTGTCTTGCGCGGTGAAATTCCACGACGAAGGAATCGTATCCTTGATCAACTGCCCCTCGACTTTGCGCATCACATAGAACTCTGATCCGATGATCGACTCATCGTCACTGTACTGCAGCATGTCCGGCACGGAAGGAAAGAATGGTTTCAGGTGACTCATGATCCGGTATTCGCGAATCATGCTGTGGGCCGATTTTGCCTTGGTTCCAAAAGGCGGGCGACGCACTACGAGGTCGTCGTTTTCATATTCCAGGCGATAGGTCAGGTTTGAATTACCCCCGGCAAACTGGCTGACTACCGGATCGCCAGAAAGCCCTGGAATGACTTGCTTCAAATACCGGTCGAGGGCTGACCAGTTCAGTTCTTCCCCGGCCCGGACCGCTGTCGCCGGATTGCCAATCATGGTATTCATCATCAACCCAGGGAGGCCCCGCCGTCCATTACCAACGTGGTTCCCGTGGTATAGGCGGCCTGTTCAGACACCAGGTACAAAACACCGGCCACCATGTCTTCGGGTTGCCCTGCCCTGGGCACCGGCAAGCGCGACAGCCACTTCTGGATCGACGGATCCTCGACCAGGGCCGAAGCGAACCGGGTTTTCACCACCCCGGGCAATATCGCGTTGACGCGGATGCCCTGCTGGCCGTATTCCTTGGCAAAGCTCCGGGTCAGGCTGATCAGGCCCGCTTTGGTCATGGAATAGACTGCCTGACCGGGCAAGGGAATCAATGCAGCAATCGAGGCCACGTTGACAATGCTGCCGCCCCCGCTCTCGATCATCAGAGGAACCGCCGCACTGGTCATGAAGTATGGGCCCTTCAGGTTGACATCGATGGTCTTGTCGAATGCCCGCGGCGACAAACCGGTCGCGGGGCCATAGTATGGATTGGTCGCCGCGTTGTTGATCAGAATATCCAGCCGCCCGAATTCCTTGCTGACAAACTCAAACAACGCTTCAATTTCCTCCAGTTTTCCGGCATGGCATGCTTGCGCAACCGCCTTACCCCCGCTGTCCACGATCGAATCCGCTACTTCCTGCGCACTTTCCACACGGCGACTGGTCAGCACCACCTGCGCGCCACAGGCGGCCAGGCCCCGGGCGATCGCTTCGCCAATTCCACGTGAGGCGCCGTTGACCACGGCGACCTTTCCATTCAGGTTAGTCTGATTCATTCATTTCCTCCGGCCATGCTCCGGCGAAACCGGCGCATGCCACTGATCCAGCGGTCGTGATCGTCCGCTTTGCGTTGAAAGTAATTGGACACCTGGGGGTGGGGCAAGACCAGGAATCGTTCCTCCTGGATCCCGGCCAGGATGCAATCGGCGACGTATTCAGCGCTGAGAATACCGTCCACGTCGTTGCCGCCGAACCCGCTGCTGCAATCTTCGATTCCGGTGTCTTCATCGACACCGATCATGCGCGTGGCCACCGCCTGCGGGCACACCAGGCAAACGTGAATTCCATCGTCGCCGTGGGTGATGGCCAGCGATTCAGCGAAACCCACGGCGGCATGTTTGCTGGCCGTGTAGGCCGCCTCGCCGACCTGGCACAGCAGGCCGGCCGCGGAAGCGACGTTCACCAGGCAACCCCCGCCCTGCTTCTGCATGCGCGGAACCATCACCCTGGCTGCCCACACATGGGACATCAGGTTGATATCCAGGCAGGCCCGCCAATACTCGTCAGGAGCGGAGGCGGCGCCATCGGGCCCATCGCCAAAAGCGACCCCGGCATTGGAAACAAAGATATCGACCGGGCCCAGTTCGCTTTCCGCCCGCTCCACTGCAGCAATGATTTCCTGCTCACTGGAGACATCCATTTCAAGGGCCAGGCCATTCACTTCGGACGCCACTTTCCCGGCACCTGCAAAATCGAGGTCAGCAACAGCCACCCGGGCGCCTTCCAGCGCAAGCGCCCGGCAGATTGCGCGGCCGATACCATGAGCGCCCCCGGTAACCAGGGCTACGCGATTATTAATTTCCATCAGACCTCCATCAAACAGGGGTGATTTCTACATGCTAGCAAGCACGCAATCAGAGGTACAATTGATTCTTATGGACACCACAAATTCCTTTCATGTTTTGCTGACCAATGATGATGGTCACCAGGCGCCCGGCATCCAGACCATGGCTGCGGTGATGAAGTCATGGGGTTACCGGGTCAGCATGGTCGCGCCCAGCAGCGAGCAAAGCGCAACCAGCATGAGCACCACCACCCGCCGGAACCTCGCGCTGGAAGAAATCGAAGAAGGAAGCTGGCACCTCGATGCCCAACCGGCCGACACCGTGCTGGTAGCACTGCGGCATCTGCTGACTGATGACCCACCCGACCTGGTGCTCTCGGGCATCAACTTCGGCCCCAACCTCGGCATCGGCCTGCATGCTTCGGGCACGATCGGTGCGGCGATCATTGCCCTGCTCCACGGCTATCCCGCAATTGCCGTTTCGGCCGGCATGCTGTTTCACGAGGCTGGGCACAAATCACCACGCTTCCCTAGCACCCACCAGGTGCTGGAGCCAGCCGCGGAGTTTACCTGCGGGCTGATCGACTCACTCAATGACTCTCAAAGCGAAGGCGAAAAATTATTGCCGCCGGGCATTTTGCTCAACATCAACTACCCGGCCTTGCCCAAAGAAGCCATCAAGGGGGTGCTTTACCCGGAAGTTTCCTCAGGCCATATGATCGAACTTGATTATCACCGCTGCGAGGAATCCGGTCACCTGGTGCCCCGCTACTATCCGGGCGTTGACCCCGACCAGCCGCACAAAGAACAAGGCGATGTGCGCGCCCATCTGGAAGGCTATATCACGGTTTCCCCGGTAAAACCAAGCTGGAATCCCGCGGCCGGCGAAGCCAGTGAACTGCTCGGCCGCCTGGAGGAAATTGAGTGGTAGCTCACTTGACGATTTCCTCCACCATTAACTGACAACTCTCGTTTCCGCGCCAGCGATTGATCCCCAGGCGATACAAGAGACGCACGGCGCCGGATTGAGGCAGGTCCTCCGGCAGTCGATTGAAGGCGATGGCATCCACCGTCTCGCTTCCGTCAATACTTTGCACGATCATTTTCAGGTGCGAACCGCCCACCACCCGGCTGTCAATGACATTGAACAGCCCGTCGAAAACCGGCTCGGGAAAACGCTGCCCCCACGGGCCCAACTGTTCCAGGCTGGCCGCAAAGCCCAGGGAAATCTCCGCTGCGCTCAGCTCACCATCGGTCAATAGCTCGTTGCTGAGTTCAGCACCATCCAGGATGACGGTAACGGCTGCGGCCACGGATTTCTCGAATTGGGGGTACTTATCGCCGTCCAGGGTTAATCCGGCGGCCATCGCGTGCCCGCCAAAAGCCGTTATCAGCCCGGGGTTATGTGAATCCACGTAGGCGAGCACATCGCGTATGTGCAAACCTTTTACGGAGCGGGCGGAACCTTTCAACACGCTGGCGCCGTCAGCTTCGGGGGCAAAAGCAAACACCGGGCGATGCACGACGTCTTTTATGCGCGAAGCCACCAGGCCAACGATGCCCTGGTGCCATGACTTATCGAACAGGCAAAGTGCCGCTGGCAACTCCTGCTGCTCCAGCGATGCCAGCAACTCTTCCACCTGGGTCAGGGCTTCTTGCTGCATCTGTTCCTGCAGGCCCCGGCGTTGCTGGTTTAATTCATCCAGTTGGTTTGCAAAGCGCATGGCCTCGTTGGAATCATCAGATAACAGGCAGCGAATTCCGGTACTCATGTCTTCCAGGCGGCCGGCGGCGTTGAGCCGCGGACCCACGGCAAACCCCAGGTCCGAAGCGCTGGCGAAGCGGTAATCACGTTTGCCCAGCCGCAGCAAGGCCATCAGGCCGGGACGCGCCATTCCACGCCGGATGCGTTCCAGCCCCTGCCGCACCAGTACGCGGTTATTGTGGTCGAGCGGAACCAGATCCGCCACGGTTCCGAGCGCAACAAGGTCGAGAAATTGAGCCAGCTTGGGTTCCGGCCGTGAAACACTGAACCAGCCACGCGCACGCAGCTCGCTACGCACCACGCTGAGCAGGTAAAACATCACGCCCACGCCGGCCAGCGCCTTGCTGGGAAATCCATCGCCTGCGCAATTTGGATTTACGATGGCATGTGCCGCTGGAAGCGTCTCCCCGGGCAGGTGATGATCGGTCACAATAATGCGGCAACCGAGTTCACGGGCCCGTGCAATACCAGCGACGCAACTGATTCCCGAATCAACCGTCAGCAGCAGGTCCGGCGGATTATCCGCCAGTGAGTCCACCAGCGGCACGGTGAGGCCGTAACCGAACTCGAACCGGTTGGGCACACGGAAATCAATTTTTCCGCAGCCCATGGCCGCCAGGGACAACATGGCCAGGGCGGTTCCGGTGGCGCCGTCCGCGTCAAAATCACCGACAATCAAAACCTTCTGGTCCTGGCTTACCGCATCAGCCAGCAACGAGGCCGCCTGTTCGACTCCTCCCAGCTCATCCGGGCGCAACATATCCTTCATATCCAGCGACAACTCACCAGGATCGCGGACGCCACGCGCCAGCAACACGCGACGCACGACCGGATGCAAGTCATGGGGTAAGTCACCGGATGACTCGGGGATCACCCTGGACCGGATAATCCTGGGGGCGATCATGCCCGGGCGGGCGCTGGCAGAGCGGCAGCGAGTGGAGCTTTGCGCCGCCAGAACCGGCGGCGGGCACTGCGGTCATAAAGCCGCCCTTCACCACCTCCGTCGTACAGGGTCAGTGCGATCTTGCCCTGGTCAGTCAACTTCAAAAGCTGCCTGGCCAGACCTTCGAGTTGCTCCAGTTCTTCAGCCGCGTATTGCGTTGCCGGCACCCAGTCGATGAGTATCGAACGACCGTCCCGGCTGAAGTTTCCGTGACCTGCCCAGCCCTGTTTCTGCAGGCGGCAATCATTGATGATCGCCAGTCCACAGGTAACCGGGTGGTTGGAATAGACCGTATCGATCAGGTTATGGGGAGTGGCGTCGGGGATGAAGCCGCCGCCCCAGAACCAGACCGAATTGATTTCCTGTTTGCCACTCTGCCTGCGCCTGATATTGACCGGACAGTTGTGTAACGCGACCTGGATTTCATTCAGGATACGCCGCCAGAATCGCGCCTCCGGGTGCTGGGGAAGCGCGTCCGCTACATCCATGCCGAGCGCCTCATCCAGCGGCGTGAAGTCAAATTTCAAGGGCTCGTTCAACGCGATACACCAGCGCTCCGGATGATCGGAATGAAAATCGACACCCTCGTCCAGCAATACGGTGCGGATGCAGATTTCTATCTCGTTTCGCTCATACGGATCGAGGTCGGCAAAGCCGTGGCTGGTCATGAAGACTTTCGCCATGTCCGCCCACATGGTCACCGGATCGCCACGCAACCAATAGTAATTATCCTGCAGTGCTTCTTTCTTTCGGTCGCTCACATGAGTCAGTGCAGCAACCGGAAGAATACCGTCCGGCTCAATACCAAACAGGGCGAATCGAAGGTGGTTGGCCGAAGCCGACTCAATCCGGCAGGCGCGTCCTCGCGAGAGCACCATTTCCAACGCGGGAAAACGGCTTTCTCCGTCCAGTGCTCCGACCATTTGCCGGAATTCCTCGACCAGAAGCGTGATATGGGGAACTGTCACATGTACTCGACGTCGATGATTTCGTATTCCCGATCACCGGCCGGCGCGCGTACTACGACGACTTCGCCAACTTCCTGGCCGATCAGGGCTCTTGAAATGGGCGAACTGACCGCGATCCGGTTGTGCTTGATGTCCGCTTCCACGTCACCGACGATCTGGTAGGTGATTTCTTCCGCGGTTTCTTCATCTGAAAGAGTTACGGTTGCACCAAATACAACTCTTTCGCCAGGATTCAGCTTTTCGATATCAATGATCTGGGCATGGGAAATAGTTGACTCCAGGAGTTGAATACGTCCCTCGATGAAACCCTGTTGTTCCCGGGCTGCATGGTATTCAGCGTTTTCCTTCAGGTCGCCATGCGCTCGCGCTTCGGCTATAGCCACAATGACCTTTGGGCGGTCGTGCTTCTTCAATGTAGCCAATTCTTCGCGTAGGCGCTCAGCACCTGCCTTAGTCATAGGATCTCTTGTCATGCTTCCAGTCCCCGGTGCAACTGCTGCAAGCTGTGCACGGTGTAGTCGTTTTCGTGGTCCAGCGCGCGCAAAGTAGCCCGCCCGCCGGCTATGGTTGTGGTATAGCTTACCTTACGTTGCAGTGCCTCACGCCTGATTGAAAAAGAATCAGAAATGGCCTGTGCCCCCTCGGTGGTGTTGACGATGAAGGTGATTTCATCATTCTTGATCAGGTCGACAATGTGCGGACGCCCCTCGAGCACCTTGTTCACGGATTCGCATTTGATTGAGTTCTCCTCGAGGAAATTTGCCGTGCCCCGGGTGGCGACAAGATCATAACCACGGCCGATCAATTCCCTGGCAATGGGCACCAGCACCTGTTTATCAGCGTCTCTCACACTCAGAAATGCTTTGCCAATGGTTGGCAGGCCATAACTCGCGGCTTTCATGGATTTGGCGCGGGCTCCACCGAAACTCCAGCCGATGCCCATGACCTCCCCGGTCGAACGCATCTCCGGACCCAGAATCGGATCCACGCCCGGGAACTTCATGAATGGAAAAACAGCTTCTTTTATTGAATAGAAATTAGGTATGATTTCTCTTGTTTGCCCTTGTTCTTTAAGTGTTTTACCAGCCATTACCCTAGCCGCAATCCCGGCAAGAGGTAAACCTGTGGCCTTGGACACAAAAGGTACGGTGCGGGATGCGCGGGGATTCACTTCCAGTACGTAAACATCGTTCCCACGGACGGCAAACTGCGTGTTCATCAGGCCCACCACACCCAGTCCCAGCGCCATCAGTTTGATCTGGCGGCGCATTTCGTCCTGAATTTCCCGTGTCAACGAGTAAGGCGGCAAGGAACAGGCAGAATCACCGGAATGCACGCCGGCCTGCTCAATGTGCTCCATCAGTCCACCGATCAGTACGTCCTTACCATCGCAAATGGCGTCCACATCGACTTCCCGCGCATGATCCAGGAACCGGTCCAGCAACACCGGCGAGTCATTGGATACCTTTATTGCGGTGCGCATATAGTGTTGCAACTCATCTGCGCCATGGACGATATCCATCGCCCGCCCGCCCAGAACGTAGGAGGGCCGCACCACGATTGGGTAGCCGATTTCCTCGGCCAGCCCCACTGCTTCCTCCGGGTCGGTCGCTGTGCGGTTCGGTGGCTGGCGGAGCTCGAGCCGTTCCAGCAGTTGCTGGAAGCGTTCACGGTCCTCAGCCAGGTCGATCGAATCCGGGGAGGTTCCGATGATCGGCACTCCGGCGGCTTCGAGGTCACGGGCCAGCTTCAATGGAGTCTGCCCACCGAACTGGACAATCACCCCGGTTGGGTTTTCCTTGTGCACGATTTCAAGCACGTCTTCCAGTGTCAGCGGCTCAAAATACAAGCGGTCGGAAGTGTCGTAATCGGTAGAAACGGTCTCGGGGTTACAGTTGACCATGATGGTCTCGTAGCCGTCATCACGCAGCGCCAGAGCCGCGTGGACACAGCAATAGTCAAACTCGATGCCCTGCCCGATCCGGTTGGGACCGCCCCCCAGCACCATGATCTTTTCACAGTCTCGCGGCTGGGCTTCGCACTCTTCTTCGTAAGTTGAGTACATGTAAGCGGTGGAGGTAGCAAATTCTGCTGCGCAGGTATCCACTCTTTTGTACACCGGGCGGATACCAAGCTCCTGGCGGTGCGCGCGAACCCGGGACTCGGGCTCGTTGAGCAACTCTGCGATCCGGCTGTCGGAAAACCCCTTTCTCTTGAGTTGGAATAATTGCTGTTTGGGCAGTGAATCCAGGTCGCCGCCCCTGATTTCCTCCTCACTGGCCACGATATCTTCAATCTGATCGAGGAACCACGGACCGATTCCGGTCAATTCCTGTATCGTGTCAAACTCCATGCCCTCCCGGAATGCGTCCGCCACAAACAGAATCCGCTCTGCACCGGCTTCGCGCAGTTCACGGCGCAAGTTGGCCGCGCGGGCCTCAGGCTCTTCACCCTCGAGGATTTCGTTGAAGCCATCACGCCCGGTTTCCAGGCTGCGCAGAGCTTTTTGGACTGATTCCTGGAATGTTCGTCCGATCGACATGGCCTCTCCCACGGACTTCATCTGGGTCGTGAGGGTTGCATCCGCCGCCGGGAATTTCTCGAAGGCAAAGCGTGGGATCTTGGTCACCACGTAATCAATGGCCGGCTCAAACGATGCCGGAGTCGCACCGCCGGTGATGTCATTGCGAAGCTCGTCCAGCGTATAACCAATTGCGAGTTTGGCCGCCACCTTGGCAATCGGAAAACCGGTGGCTTTTGAAGCCAGCGCCGAGGAGCGGGATACGCGGGGGTTCATCTCGATGATGACCACCCGGCCGTTTTCCGGATTGATCCCGAACTGGACGTTGGAACCGCCGGTATCCACACCGATTTTGCGCAGCACCGCAATTGATGCGTCGCGCAGGCGCTGATATTCCTTGTCTGTCAGGGTTTGCGCCGGCGCGACCGTTATCGAATCGCCGGTGTGCACGCCCATCGGATCGAAATTTTCGATGGCACAGACAATGATGCAGTTGTCCTGGTGATCGCGGACCACTTCCATCTCGAATTCTTTCCAGCCCAGCACCGACTCTTCCAGCAGAACTTCGGTGGTGGGCGACAACTCCAGCCCGCGGCTGACAATAGCCTCGAACTCTTCACGGTTGTAGGCGATACCACCGCCGGACCCGCCCATTGTGAAGGAAGGACGAATGATGGTCGGGTAGCCGATAGAGGGCTGCTGTTGCAAGGCCTCTTCCATGCTATGGGCAATGGTCGCCGCGGGGGTTTCCAGGCCAATATCCGCCATCGCGTTACGGAACTGCTCGCGGTCTTCGGCCATGTCGATGGCTTCGCGGGAAGCGCCGATCATTTCGACACCGTACTTTTCCAGCACGCCTTCACGCACCAGATCCAGCGCGCAGTTCAAGGCGGTCTGGCCACCCATGGTCGGCAACAACACGTCCGGCCGCTCGCTGGCGATGATCTGCTCCACGATGCGCCACTCGATCGGCTCGATATAAATGGCGTCAGCGGTTTCCGGATCGGTCATTATGGTGGCGGGATTGGAGTTGACCAGGATCACGCGATAGCCTTCTTCACGCAACGCTTTGCAGGCCTGGGCGCCTGAATAATCGAATTCACAAGCCTGCCCAATCACGATCGGGCCGGCGCCAATGATCAAAACACTCTGGATATCTGTTCTTTTAGGCATCGGTATCAGGCCTCGCGTAACACGGTCACGTTGCCATCGGCCCGTGCCTGGTCGATGCTGACGATAAACCGGTCGAATATTCCTGCAATGTCGTGCGGACCCGGGCTCGCCTCGGGGTGCCCCTGAAAGCCGAAAGCCGGGGCGCCGCTTAACTCGATACCCTGCAGGGAATCGTCGAACAGGGACCGGTGTGTGGCCCTGGCCGTGTCGGGCAAGCTGGCCTCATCCACGGCGAACCCGTGGTTCTGGCTGGTGATCATGACCTGGCCGGTCGCCAGATCCTGGACCGGGTGGTTGGCGCCGTGGTGGCCAAATTTCATTTTTATCGTGCTGGCGCCTGCGGCCAGTCCCAACAACTGGTGTCCCAGGCAGATACCGAATACCGGCACTTTAAGGGCAATAAACTCCCTGATCGCGGTAATCGCGTAATCACAGGGTTCGGGATCACCGGGGCCATTGGAGAGGAAAATACCATCGGGTTGAAGGGCCAGCGCCTCATCGGCCGAGGTCGTAGCCGGCACCACCGTCACCCGGCAACCACGATCCACCAGCATCCGCAGGATGTTGCGCTTGACTCCGAAATCATAGGCCACGACATGGCGTTCGGGCGCGACCTCGTTCCACTGGCAGTTATCGAGATCCCAGCTTCCCTCGCTCCATTGATAAGGCTCCCGGGTGGTGACTTCGCGGGCCAGGTCCATGCCCTTCATGCCGGGAAAAGACCGGGCCAGTTCGATCGCTGCTTCGCGATCAACGGACTTGCCAGCCATTATGGCGCCGCCCTGGGCGCCCTTTTCCCTGAGAATCCGGGTCAGCCGGCGTGTGTCGATGTCGGAGATGGCGACAATCCCGTTCCGGACCAGGTACTCCGGCAGGCTTTCAGTTGCCCGCCAGTTGCTGTGCCGCCGCGGGCAATCGCGCACGATCAGGCCCGCCGCTACGGATTTCACCGACTCTTCATCTTCAGGATTGCAGCCGGTGTTCCCGATGTGGGGGTAAGTCAGGGTGATGAGTTGGCGCGCGTAAGACGGGTCGGTGAGAATCTCCTGGTATCCGGTCATGGCCGTGTTAAACACCACCTCGCCCACGGTTTCCCCGTCAACTCCAATACTGCGGCCGAGAAAAACGTTGCCGTCTTCCAAAGCCAGCACTGCCTGATCAGTCAAATTACTTACTCCAGATACGCAAAACGGGAAAGCCTTTGCAGCCTGTCCCGCTTAGAAATTCAGTTCGCTTGTGTTCTAAGCATTCAGATTTTAACGGAGCATCAGGTCACTTGTCTATTGCCCGGACAGCCAGTCCCGCGCTGAGTACAGGCCAGGCGCCTGTCCAGTCAGCCAGGCGCCGGCGTCAAGCGCGCCCAGGGCATAGATCGAGCGGTCATGGGCGCGGTGCACCAGGTCGAATTCCTCACCATTCATTTTGAAGGTGACGGTATGCACTCCGATGATTTCCCCTTCGCGGACTGACTGGTAATCGATCGCACTGTCATCGCCGTTACGTTGCTCTGCGATTCGTGCGCCCAGCATCAGCGCGGTGCCCGATGGCGCATCCTTTTTCCACTGGTGATGGATGTCCTCAATGATGACAGGAGATGCCTGGTCCACAATTGCCGCGGCACGCCCCGCCAGGTCCGCCAACAGGTTGATTCCCAGGCTCAGGTTGGGCGACCACAGCACGGGTACACAAAGTGCTGTGCTGTGCAGCACCTCAACGATATCCGGGCGCAATCCGGTGACTCCGCTCAAAAAAGGCACCTTTTTCCCGGCACACCAGGTGGCGGCTGTCCGGGTTCCTTCCGGCAGCGTGAAATCGATCAGCAGGTCCGGCCGGAGGGGTAGTTCAGCAAAAGTGGAATACCACGGAATTTTTGTTTCCCATTCCGGCGCCTGCGGACCCACCAGGGCGGAGATGGAAAAATCATCGCGGGTAACCGCCGCCACGGCAATCGCTGCAGCCATGCGCCCGGTGCCATGGATCACGATACGGATCATGAAATCAGGAGGTCATCCGGTCGAAAAACTCACGCACACCCTTTAGCCACGACTGTGAGCGTGGATCATGCAAACAGTTTTCTTTCGGGAAGGTCTGTTCGAACTGCCGTAACAGGTCTTTTTGTTCCCGGGTCAATTTGACCGGGGTTTCGACAACTACCCGGCACATCAGGTCGCCGGTGCGGTGGCTACGCACCGATTTCACACCCTTGCCCTTCAATCGAAACATGCGGCCGGTCTGGGTTTCTGACGGCACTTTCAGCATGACCTGTCCGTTCAGTGTTGGTATCTCCAGTTCCCCACCCAGCGCAGCCAGGGTGAAACACACCGGCACTTCACAGTAAAGATCATCGCCGTCACGTTCGAAAATCCGATGCGGCCTGACCCGGACCTCGACATAAAGATCACCCGAAGGCGCACCGTTTGCCCCGGCTTCGCCTTCACCGGCCAACCGGATCCGGTCTCCGCTATCGACCCCGGCCGGAATCTTGACCGAAAGAGTCCGTGTTTCACGCAGTCTTCCCTGGCCGTTACAATCCGGACAGGGGTTACTGATCTGCTGACCCGTACCCTGGCAGGCCGGACAAGTTTGCTGAACTGAGAATATCCCCTGCTGCATACGCACCTGGCCGGCGCCCCCGCAGGTGGAGCAGGTTTGCTTGTGACCATCCCTGGCGCCGCTTCCATGGCAGGTCTTGCACTCGCCAAGCGTAGGCACTTTGATTTCCCGGTCGATTCCACTTACCGCTTCTTCCAGGTCCAGGTCCAGCGAGAAACGTAAATCGGACCCTCGCTGGCGCGTCTGCCTGCGACGGCCGCTACCGCCGAAGATGTCGCCGAAGATATCGCCGAAGATGTCACCAACATCACCGTGAAAGCCGCCCGGACCACCCGGGCCGCCCTGGGGATTCACCCCGGCATGGCCATACTGGTTGTATGCAGCCCGCTTTTGAGGGTCTTTCAGAACCTCGTAAGCCTCCTTGGCTTCCTTGAAGTGTTCTTGCGCTGACTCATCATCCAGATTGCGGTCCGGGTGATGCTTCATGGCCAGGCGGCGATAGGCTTGTTTCAGCTCATCGTCGCTGGCGGTCTTCTGTACGCCAAGGATTTCGTAGTAGTCACGTTTTGCCATGCCTGTCTTATGCCTGTGGTTCTACGAAAAAGGAATTAATCTTCCTTCTTGTCCTCGTCGACTTCTTCGAACTCGGCATCGACAACATCGTCGTCACCGGCTTCTGCATCGGCAGGCGCCTGTTCCTGAGCCTGCTCCTGTTCGGCCGCCTTCTGGTAGATCACCTGGCCAGCTTCGGAAAGCTTCTCTACCGCGGAATCGATGGCGTCCTTGTCGTCGCCCTTCATCGCTTCCTCGACACTCTCGATCGCGCTTTCTACGTCCTTGCGTTCATCCTCGCTGATCTTGTCGCCCATTTCCTTCAGGCTGGAACGGGTGGCGTGAACGATGGCATCAGCACTGTTGCGGGCCGTAACCAGTTCATGGAACTTGCGATCTTCCTCGGCATGCGCTTCAGCATCCTGCACCATCCGATCGATCTCGCCTTCGGACAGCCCGGAACCCGCCTTGATCTCGATCTTCTGCTCCTTGCCGGTTGCCTTGTCGGTTGCGCTGACATGCATGATGCCGTTTGCGTCGATATCGAAGGTAACTTCGATCTGGGGCATGCCGCGCGGTGCGGCGCCAATTCCAGCCAGGTCAAAACGGGCCAGGGATTTATTGGCCGAAGCCATCTCGCGTTCACCCTGCAATACGTGCATGGTGACCGCAGTCTGGTTGTCTTCCGCCGTTGAAAACACCTGCGTCGCCTTGGTCGGAACCGTCGTATTTTTCTCAATCAGCTTGGTCATCACGCCACCCAGGGTCTCAATACCCAGCGACAGCGGCGTCACGTCAAGCAACAGCACGTCTTTAACGTCTCCAGACAGAACACCACCCTGGATCGCTGCGCCCGCGGCAACTGCTTCATCGGGGTTGACGTCCCTGCGCGGCTCGCGGCTGAAGAATTCAGCAACTGCTGCCTGAACCTTCGGCATGCGGGTCTGACCGCCAACCAGGATCACGTCATCGACATCGCTGACTTTCAGGCCGGCGTCGTCCAGTGCGGTGCGGCACGGACCAATGGTACGCGTTACGAGGTCTTCTACCAGCGCCTCGAGCTTGGCGCGCGTCAACTTGATATTGAGATGCTTCGGACCATTAGCGTCTGCCGTGATGTACGGCAGGTTCACATCGGTCTGCTGACTGGTAGACAGCTCGATCTTGGCGCGCTCGGCCGCTTCCTTGAGACGCTGAAGCGCCAGCGGGTCGTTGCGCAGATCGAAGCCCTGTTCCTTCTTGAACTCGGCAACCAGGTAATCGATGACGCGCTTGTCGAAATCCTCACCACCGAGGAACGTATCGCCGTTGGTGGCCAGCACTTCGAACTGGTGCTCACCGTCCACGTCGGCAATTTCGATGATCGAAATATCAAATGTTCCGCCACCCAGGTCGTAAACTGCGATTTTACGATCACCAGTTTTTTTGTCCATCCCGTACGCCAGCGCGGCCGCGGTCGGCTCGTTGATGATTCTTTTAACCGTCAGGCCCGCGATTTTGCCGGCGTCCTTGGTCGCCTGGCGTTGCGAGTCGTTGAAGTAAGCCGGCACGGTGATGACTGCCTCGGTGACTTCCTCACCAAGGTAGTCTTCGGCGGTCTTCTTCATTTTCATCAGCACGCGGGCAGAGATTTCCGGCGGCGCCATTTTCTTGCCACCAGCTTCAACCCATGCGTCGCCGTTTTTGGCTTCCACGATGTTGTACGGAACCAGGTCCTGGTCTTTCTGAACCACGTCCTCTTTGTACTTGCGTCCGATCAGGCGCTTAACAGCGAACAGGGTGTTCGTTGGATTCGTCACGGCCTGGCGTTTTGCCGGTTGCCCCACCAGCACCTCATCGTCCTTGGTAAAGGCGACGATTGAAGGTGTAGTGCGATCTCCTTCGGCATTTTCAATAATCTTGGGCTGACCGCCTTCCATCACTGCGACGCAGGAGTTGGTGGTGCCCAGATCAATACCTATAATTTTACCCATCTGTTAATTCTCCGAAATATATTAAATTAAATTGATGCTCCTGAAATGGGGCTGTTTGGGATATTTTCAACGATCCCGGTGGCTACCATTCAGGGCTTACGTGAGACGACGACCATCGCTGGACGGATCAGGCGCTCGTGCAGCCTGAAGCCTTTTTGCAACACTTCAATCACCGTATTTTCCTCGACATCGGCCGCTGGCAGCACAGTGACGGCCTCATGAAATTC
>Ga0164313_10001127_pt1 | contig 23292 bp, 23 predicted proteins | sample GuaBasSedimGuay4_FD_113735 | JGI IMG/M metagenome (GOLD analysis project Ga0164313, IMG submission 113735) | Subseafloor sediment microbial communities from Guaymas Basin, Gulf of California, Mexico - Guay4, Core 4569-4, 0-3 cm | ecosystem: Environmental > Aquatic > Marine > Hydrothermal vents... | reverse complement strand
TTCACAAATAAATGAGCGTTGCTCATTTAAAATTCGTGATATTTTTACTTAATAAGATTACACGAAGAGAAAAATCTAAAGATTTTTCTAAATATTAGTAGGCATTCGTGAAATTCGTGTCTCGAAATATAAGTATGAGTTTGCCCTGCATTTACACCTCTTTATTTTAATTTTGTCTCTCGGGACAAACGTAGAAGGTAGTACATAGGTTTTGTCATGCAAACATCCTGAATTCCGACCCAAAGAGTAGTGGAATCAGGCTGATGGCTGACTAGTGCAACCAAATACTCTGTTCCCCCAAAGCGAAATGCAAAGGAGGATTGAAGAAGGTTTATTACATTTGCAGACATAAAAATAACATTTTCATACAAAATGAAGGAAGTAAAAATATTATTCTTAATTCTCATCATTCCTTTATTCGCATTCGGACTGCATAAATACTATATCAGTTTGACTAAAATTGACTACGTTGAAAAAGAAAGATCAGTTCAAATAACCATGCGCTTCTTTATTGATGACATTGAAAAAACATTAGAGAACAGATATGAAACAGAGCTCGAGTTAGCCACGGATCAAGAAAATAAAAATGCAAATCTCTTCTTAGAAAAGTATATAGCCTCAAAATTTGAAGTTACTATCAATCATATTGTTAAAAAATTCAAATTTCTAGGAAAGGAATACGAAAATGACGTTGTCTTCTTCTATTTAGAAATTACTGATATTGAAGCGATTAATCAATTTTCTGTACAAAATAGAATGCTTTTTGAAGATTTTCCGGATCAGGAAAACTTCGTTAAGATAAATATCAATAATTTGAAAAAAATGTTCGTTTTACGTAAAGAGAATGATAAAGAAATGTTAAACTTCTGACAAGGTAATTGTTGTACTTAAGAAATATATTACTTTCGAAAATTCAAAAATTAAATCCGAATATTCTTTATGAAAAAATTGACATATTTATTATCCTTTTTACTCATTTCTGTAGTTTCAGTTGCGCAAGAGAAAAAGGAAGAAATAAAAGATAAAAAGGAAGGTCATTATAATATTAGCAAATTCAAACAATTGTATGAAGAGCTTCCAACTTCCAACAGTTATCGCACTGCTTCCGGTGCACCCGGACACGAGTACTACCAGCAAAAGGTTGATTATAAAATGGACATCATTCTAGATGATGAAAATCAAAAAATCTATGGAGAAGAAATTATTACATACCACAATAATTCACCAGATAATCTAGCGTATTTATGGGTTCAATTGGATCAAAATATTAGGGCATCAGATGCCGTAACAAAAGATATCAAAGCCAGTGGCCCATCCATTATCTACAATCCGAAGAAATTTACACAAAGTTTCTTAGGGAAACCTTTTGATGGAGGGTTTAAATTAGATTATGTAAAAGATATAAATGATAATGATCTGTCATATACCATAAATGGTACTATGATGCGGATTGATTTACCTCAAATTTTAAATTCCGGACAAAATATTTCATTTAAAATAAAATGGTGGTATAACATTCCAGACCATACAGTTAACAGAGCTCGTTCGGGTTACGAACACTTTAAAGAAGATGGAAATAATTCCTATGTCATTGCTCAGTTCTTTCCTAGATTGGCCGTTTATAATGATGTGGAAGGATGGCAAAATCTTCAATTTTTTGGACAGGGTGAATTTACACTTGAATTTGGTGATTATGAAGTAAATATTACAACCCCAGCAGATCATGTGCTCGAAGGTACCGGTCGTATTTTGAACAGAAAAGATATGCTGACCAATAAGCAATGGAATAGATATGAAGAGGCACAAACATCTTATGACCAGCCGGTAATTATTGTAACCCAGGAGGAAGCCGAAGAAAGCGAGAAAGGATTTTCTAAAAAGACCAAAACCTGGAAATTAAAAGCAGAAAATGTTCGTGATTTTGCTTTTGCAAGTTCGCGTAAATTTATTCTGGATGCACAAGCCGTTAAAATTGGAAATGAGACGGTAATGGCTATCTCAGTTTATCCGAAAGAAGGAAATCCACTTTGGGAAGAGTATTCAACTAAAGCGGTTGTCAACACATTAGAATCCTATTCTGAGCAAATGTTTAATTACCCCTATCATAAGGCAATTTCAGTACATGCAAAACAACAAGGCATGGAATACCCTATGATCTGCTGGAATCATGGAAGACCAAAACCGGACGGCACTTATTCTACGAGAACAAAAAACGGGATGATTAGTGTTATTACGCATGAAGTTGGGCACAATTGGTTTCCGATGATAGTAAACTCAGACGAACGACAATGGGGATGGATGGATGAAGGTTTGAATACCTTTGCCCAATTGATTGCAGAACAAAAGTTAGAAAAAGGCTTCCCATCAAATGGATATCCTAAAGGTGTTGTTGGTTATATGAGTGGAAGTCAGGATGGAATTTCTCCAATAATGACCAAACATGACAATGTTTATCAAAGCGGTCCTAATGCCTATTCAAAACCAGCAGCAGGTTTATATATGTTACGAGAAGTAATAATGGGTCATGAATTATTTGATATGGCATTTAAAACTTACGCAGAACGATGGAAATTTAAACATCCTACTCCTGCCGACTTTTTTAGAACGATGGAAGATGCATCCGGAACGGATCTCGATTGGTTTTGGAGAGGATGGTTCTATACAACAGAAGTTAATGATATAGGAATCAAGGATGTAAAAAAATATGTCATAACTGATCAGCCAACAGAACGCGCCAAAAATATGTTTAGAAGGTATGGTGCCAATATTGAGGATTATCTTCCTGCACTTTTTTTAGTAAATACGGATAGTGAAGAATTTACAGATGAAATGTCGAAGATCGAAGATCCTTCAAAAGACATTCTGTTTTTAAATGAGTATTTAGCGGATAATTTTTCCCCGGAAGAAAGAGCGTCTTTAAGAGCTACCAAATATTTTTACGAAATCGTATTTGAAAAACCCGGAGGATTGGTTATGCCTATTTTGGTTGACTATGTATATATGGATGGTTCAACAGAAAGTAAATATTATCCGGCCGAGGTATGGAGATTTAACGATTCCGAAGTAAAAAAAATCCTTGCATCAGATAAAGAAATTAAAGAAATCATTATTGACCCTAACCAGTTAACAGCCGATGTGAATACGGAAAATAATAGCTGGCCTAAAAAAGAAGAAGATTCTCAATTTGACCGGTTCAAAAACGATACGGTTAAGAATTAAATCTCAGATCAGAAAGAATAATTAATTATGTAAATTATTATGAATAAAACAATACTAACTTTAGCAGTTGCAATTTTGCTCACTTTTTCTTTTACCAGCGTAAAAAAGATTAACTATAAGGTAGATACAGTAACCTCAAAGATCAATTGGAAAGGCTTCAAGCCTACCGGTTCCCATTATGGAACGATAAAACTTGCTGATGGAAATTTTATTGTTAAGAACGAAATGATCACGGGAGGTCAATTTACAATCAATATGAATAGCATTGTTGATCTGGACATGCCGGAAGATAATGAATACAATGCCAAATTAGTTGCTCATCTAAAAAGTGCCGATTTTTTTGATGTAGTAAAATACCCGAATGGTTCCTTCGAGATCAAAACAACTGAAAATAAAGGAGGAAAAACTTTGATCAAAGGTGAATTAACGTTAAAAGGGTTAATACATCCTATTTCTTTTTTGGCCGATGTGAAATTTGAAAATGATCGATTATCCTTTAAAAGTGAAACCTTTAAAATCGATCGGTCAAAATGGAATATTCGTTATAAATCGAAATCGTTCTTTGATGATCTAAAAGATAAGTTCATAGAGGATGACATGGAAATCTCCATTGAACTGAATGCTGCCAAATAATAATTCTTGCGCCTAGAAATAATTATAATAAAGTGTCTTAATGTTTCTTAAGAAATTTTTTATAGGTGTATGGCAAATGTATCTTTTAACTCATTTATTATAAAAGTACTGTGGGTACTGCTAATATGATTTAAAGTGGTTAATTTATTATTTAAAAATTCGCGATAAGCGTGCATATTTGTAACGACAATCTTTAATATATAATCGTATTGTCCACTCACGTTAAAACATTCTAACACCTCCTCAAACTTAATTACCTCTCTTTCAAATCTATTTACGTACTCGTGCTTGTGTTGGATTAATTTTATCTGACAAAAAACAACAAATGCTTTGTTCACTTTTTCCTTATCCACTAAGGCAACATATTTTTTTATGACTCCGTTTCTTTCCAGTTTTCTAACGCGTTCATAGACTGCTGTGCTGGATAGATTTAGATGCATCGATAACTCCTTGGTTGTAATTTTGCTGTCCTTTTGAAGAAATTCTAATATTTGTTTATCTGCTTTGTCAAAGATCATAATGTAAAAAGTTCTAAAATATATAATTAAATTTATTATATTTTGTAAATATAACTACTATTATGAATTAATATAGTTTTATTATCTATTTTTTGCGTTATATATTGATTTTATTACTATATAAATGTAAATTTGTACTATAAACCTAAAATTTAATATTATGAAATTCCATCCTGCAGATAGTATTCAAGATTTACAGTATTTTGGTGAATTTGGTGGTGTCAACCCTTCTATTTCCGATTCTTCAACTTATACCTTTTTAGCAGCAAAATCCATGTTAGATACCTTCGAAGGAAATTTAGAGGGCTGCTATTTATACTCTCGCCATACCAGCCCAAGTAATTTATATTTGGGGCAGGCATTGGCGGCCATGGAAGGAACAGAAGCTGCTAATGTCAGTAGTTCGGGCATGGGAGCCATTGCACCAACCTTGATGCAACTTTGTAGCGCAGGAGATCACATTATCTCAGCCAGAACGATCTATGGTGGAACTTATGCATTCTTGAAAAATTTCTTCCCAAAATTTAATGTCCATACATCCTTTGTGGATATAACCAAGCTAGAGAAAATTGAGACCGCCATAAATAAAAACACTAAGGTTATTTTTTGCGAGGCCGTAAGTAATCCATTGTTAGAGATAGCTGATCTTAAAGCCATATCAGAAATGGCAAAAAAATATAATTTAAAATTAGTGGTAGATAATACATTTTCGCCCCTGAGTATTTCACCAATAAAATTAGGGGCAGATATTGTTATCCATAGTTTAACTAAATTTATAAATGGTTCAAGCGACACCGTTGCCGGTGTAGTGTGTGGCAGCAATGAATTAATTGATAGTTTGCGAAATGTAAACGACGGAGCAAGTATGTTACTCGGTCCGGTTATGGACAGTTTAAGATCGGCTAGTGTACTCAAAAATATGAGAACCTTACATATCAGAATGAAGAAACACAGTGAGAATGCGCTGTATTTGGCCGAAAAATTTGAAATTGATGGCTTAGCAATTATCTATCCCGGATTAGAAAGTCATCCGCAGCACGAGTTATATAAAAGTATCTACAATGATGAGTTTGGCTTTGGTGGTATGCTCGCCTTTGATGCAGGTTCTTTAAAAAAGGCGGATGACCTGATGGAGCTTATGCAAAAAAGAAATCTGGGCTACCTGGCTGTTAGTTTAGGTTTTTATAAAACATTATTTAATGCTCCTGGAACTGCAACTTCATCTGAGATACCCCTGGAAGAGCAAAACAAAATGGGACTTACCGATGGCTTGGTCCGTTTTTCAATTGGTTTGGATAATAATATTGAACGTACCTATCAAGAAATGAAAAAGTGTATGGAAGAAGTAGGTGTCTTACAAGTTTTGTCAGATACTTTTTAATAGACAGTTATTATTATAGATATTAATCATTCTCATACAATCGCAATCTGTTTCGGACTGCATCGATCTCGCTTTGTAGGTTATCTACTTTATGTAACAAATTAAATACCACATCGATACCTTCAATATTTACATTTAATTCACGGTGTATTCTAATCATTTTTTCTACATCATTTATTCTATCCTGATGAAGGCAGGATACTTTTTCAATGGTTATTATTTCAATCAGACCAACTTCATTCAGTGCTTTAAAAAATGATGTTTCTACCTTGTAATGAGAACAAAGTTGAACTAATGGGATGAAATTTATTGCTTCCATATTTATCTTAATTTAGCCAATTCCTCAAATAATTTCCTTTCTTTATCGGTTAGATCAGTCGGAGTTTTTAATTGATAGGTAATATATAGATCCCCATACTGACCCTCTTTTTTATATACCGGAAAGCCCTTGCCTTTCAGCTTCACCTTGGTTCCATTTTTAGTTTCGGGTTTTACCTTTAGTTTTACTTTTCCGGTAAATGTGTTAACATTGATTTCGCCACCCAACATGGCCATGTAGAGACCAAGATCAAGTGTAGTATACAAATTATCTTTATCTCGTTTAAAACTGCTGTGATTGGCTATGGAAAATCTGATGTTTAAATCACCATTTGGCCCTCCATTTACCCCTTCACCCCCGTGACCTTTTATTTTTATTATTTGCCCATTTTTAACACCGGCAGGAATCGTTAATCGAATGTTTTTTCCATTAACCGTTAAAGTACGTTTGTGGGTTTGATAAACATCTTTTAAATCAAGATGCAATTCTGCACTAAAATCTTGTCCTCTAAATTTTGCAGTTCCTCTTGAGCCTGAAAAACCTCCACCAAACATGGAGCTAAAAAAATCTGAAAAATCAGCTTCTGAATAATTTGAAGAATGTCCTTGATGAGCCGTCCTTTGGTATCCTTGTTGCTGTTGTGCTTTTTCAAACTGTTCTGCATGCTCCCAGTCTTTTCCGTATTTATCATATTTCTTACGGTTTTCGGTATGACTCAAAACTTCGTTAGCCTCATTAATTTCCTTAAATTTCTTTTCAGCCGCCTTATCGTCGGGGTTCAAGTCAGGATGATATTTTCGAGCCATTTTCCTATACGCTTTCTTTATATCGTTTTCCGTCGCCTTTTTATCAATTCCCAATACTTTATAATAGTCTATGAAAGTCATTTATTTCGATTTGATGTTAAACACATTGTAACTCAAGACACTACACTCAAATTTACAAATTTATCATTAGCTCCTAAGTAACTATAATTTAAATGATACGGCAGAACATTTGTTTTAAAACAAAATAATTCTAATTACTTCGAAATCTCAAGGATATTATGATACACATCCGGTATTAAAATCATTTACAATTTTACCAAAAAAGGCGTAACATTATCTTCAATACGTTTCAAAATATTTGAAGTATCTCCTTTTATGAATCGTTCTCCAGTAATATTTTCAAAGAGTTCAATATACCTGTTCGATATTTCCAATATTTTATCATCATTCATTTCGGGTATCACCTGCCCCTCAAGTCCCTGGAAACCATTTTCAATGAGCCATCGCCGCACAAACTCTTTAGACAATTGTTTTTGTTCCTCTCCCCTATCTTGTCTTCCTTTATATCCATCAGCATAAAAATAGCGCGATGAATCGGGCGTATGGATCTCATCGATTAAAACAATTTTTCCATCTTTTGTTTTTCCAAATTCATATTTGGTATCTACCAGAATAAGTCCTTGTTTTTTCGCTATTTCTGTACCTCTTTCAAACAGTTTTTGCGTATAATCTTCTAAAACCAAATAATCTTCCTCCGTAACAATCCCATTGGCCAGGATAGCTTCTCTAGAAATATCTTCATCATGGAGACCTCCATCAGCTTTGGTAGAAGGAGTGAGTATAGGGTGGGGAAATCTATCATTTTCTTTCATTCCTTCAGGCATAGGCACACCACATATTTCTCTTTCCCCATCTCGATATTCCCTCCAGGCATGCCCGGAAAGGTAGCCACGAATAACCATTTCTACTTTAAAAGGCTTGCATAAATGTCCAACTGCAACATTCGGGTCTGGCGTGGCAATCAGCCAATTAGGAACAATATCTTTAGTTTTCTCCATCATCATATAAGCAATTTGATTGAGAATTTGTCCCTTGTACGGAATTTGCCTTGGCATAATAACATCGAAGGCGGATAATCTGTCACTGGCGATCATTACCAACAAAGCATCATTAATATTATATACTTCCCTCACTTTTCCTTTATAAATATTTTTTTGTTTTGGAAATTTAAAGTTGGTGTTGTCTATTGTGTTCATATGTGTATATTGTTGTTGGGTGATCGTTGTTGGTTGTTGGGTTGTCAATCCCTAAATAGCGTTGACCGGTTAATAATAGCTTTCAACCAAGAACCATTATTAAGATTCTATTTTTTTATAAGCATTGATAATTTTCCTAACCAGTTTATGTCTAATAACATCCTTGTCATCCAGTGTTACACAGGCTATTCCATCAATCCTGTCAAGCGTATGTAAAACTTCTTTCAAGCCGGAAACTTGTTTATTGGGCAAATCTATTTGACCGGGATCACCGGTAATAATAAATTTTGCATTCTTACCCATTCTGGTTAAAAACATTTTCATCTGATTATGTGTTGTATTTTGTGCTTCATCCAAAATTACAAATGCACCATCCAATGTTCTACCCCTCATAAAAGCAAGGGGCGCAATCTGCACAATTCCTTTCTCAATAAATGACGCCAACTTTTCATGAGGTATCATATCCCGCAAAGCATCATATAAGGGTTGCATATACGGATCTAATTTTTCTTTTAAATCACCGGGTAAAAATCCTAAGTTCTCTCCAGATTCAACAGCTGGTCTTGTCAATACTATTTTTCTTACCTCCTTCTCTTTTAATGCCTTAACAGCCAGAGCTACCGCAGTATATGTTTTTCCAGTACCGGCAGGGCCTACGGCAAAAAGCATGTCATTGGTTTTCATAAGCTCCACCATTTTTCGTTGGTTCACGGTTAATGCTTTGATAATTCGCCCGTTAATACCGTGTACTAAAACATCGCTCAATTTTTTCGAATCATTCAATTCAGGATTAGCTACTAAGAGTCGTTCAATACTGTTTTCATCAAGTTTATTATATCGATGAAAATATTTGGTAAGCATATCAAAACGCTTCTCAAATTCATCCAGTAAAACGGGTTCACCATAAATTTTAAGTTGATTACCACGAGCTACAATTTTTAACTTTGGAAAATATTTTTTTACCAGTTCAATATTGCTATTATGTATTCCAAAAAAGTCTTTTGGATTTATTTCATTTAGTTCAATTATTCGTTCGTTCAATCGGAAAATATTAAGTTTAAAAATAATTTAGTTAGGAGGCTTTTAATTATTTATTTGATTAGATTTGTATCACAAAAGTAGTACATTTAAATATATTCCTAACAGTAAATATTTCATAAATTTGAGTTTATAATTATTGAAATATATTGTATTAAATTCCTTGATTAAAATATGCCGATTATTACATTAACTACTGATTTTGGTACTAAAGATCACTTTGTTGGTGCAGTTAAAGGGGCCATTTATAATGAATTGAAAGATGTGAGAATCGTGGATATTTCACATCATATTACACCATTCGGAATTACTGAGGCTGCCTATATTTTAAAAAACTCATATCAAAATTTCCCAAACAACACCATTCACATCATTGGTGTCGATTCTGAAATTAGTATTGAAAATAAACCCATTGCAATTGAGTTGGATAATCAATTCTTTATTTGCTGCGATAACGGAATTATTTCCATGATTACTAATGAAATTAATCCTGATAAAATTGTTGAAATCACCATCCATAATACAGGTGAGAGCCAATTCACCATTCTGGATGCCTTTGTTAAAGTTGCGTGTCACATTGCCAGAGGAGGTATGCTGGAAGTTATAGGAAAACGAATAGAAGAAATTAAAAAATTATACGAAATACAACCACTGATCAATGCAGAAGAAAATAAAATTGTTGGAAGCATAATATATATAGATAATTTTGGGAATGTGATCAGTAATATTTCGGAAAAAACATTTAACAGCGTTGGAAAAGGCAGAGAATTTGAAGTAGTTGCTAGAAATTATACTTTTAAAACAATACATAAAAAATACAACGATATAGTTGATTTTTCGATACCTGCTGACAGAAGACAAGATGACGGAAAAAAATTAGCTATATTCAATTCAGCAAATTTTTTAGAAATTTCAATGTACAGAAGTAACCTTAAAACTGTTGGTGGAGCTTCCAGCTTGTTAGGATTAAAATACCGAGATACAATTACTGTACGATTTTTATAATTTTTTTTAAAATAAATTATGTTTGTTAGAATTGTAAAAATGAGTTTTAAACCCGATAAGATTGAAGAATTTTTAATGAATTTTGAGGGTTCCAAATTTAAGATCAGAAATTTTACAGGTTGCAGTTTATTGGAATTATACAGAGATAAAACAAATCCCAATATATTTTTTACGTATAGTTACTGGGATACAGAGGAAGATTTGAACAACTACAAAAATTCACCATTATTCAAAAGTGTTTGGAACCGTACAAAAAAATTATTTAACGAAAAACCGGTAGCTTGGAGCGTTGATAAAATGGTAAGTTTGACATAAGTGTATTAATAAAATGATAGCAATTTTAAGAAAAGAATTAAATTTATTTTTTGCTTCGCCTATTGGGTATTTAGTGATATCAGTGTTTCTGATTGTCAATGGTTTATTCTTATGGGTTTTTAAGGGAGATTTCAATATTTTGAATGCTGGTTTTGCCGATTTGAATAGCTTTTTTTTTGTGACTCCCTGGTTTTTTATTTTTCTGATTCCGGCCATAACCATGAGAAGTTTCTCTGATGAAATTAAAAATGGTACAATAGAAATATTAAAAACCAAGCCAATCAGTAGTTGGGAGATAGTACTTGGTAAATATTTTGGTTCACTTATTCTTATCATTCTAGCCATAATACCCACTATTACATATGTTTATACAGTAAATATGCTTGGAAATCCAACGGGTAATTTAGATTTCGGATCTACCTTAGGATCTTATTTTGGTTTACTTTTTTTGGCTGGTGCATTTACTTCCATAGGTTTATTTTCCTCGGCCTTGTCAAGCAATCAGATCGTATCTTTTATAATTGGTGGCATCTTGTGCTTCATTCTTTTTTATGGATTTGATGCAATGGCAGAGTTAATTAGTTTTGATAATTTTCAATTAGATAATTTAGGGTTGAATGCTCATTTTAAAAGTATAAGCAGAGGTGTAATTGACAGTAATGATATAATTTACTTTATTAGTGTTTCCTATTTATTTTTATATCTAACGAAACTTAAATTCGAATAAACTACCTCGACGCAAGCATGCGAGGTATTAATTGGAGTTTGCTATGCAAACATCCTAATTTCCGTCCGCCAGAGGCGGACGGGGAATTAAACCAAATCTTCTCGTCCGCCGTAGCGAACGTGAAGGAGGATTAAATAGGTTAAGTACAAATGAATATTAAAAAACTTTATATAAAAATTCCTTTATTATTACTTGGGTTGATTGTTCTTAACCTCTTGAGCAATACCTATAGGTTGAGAATTGATCTGACGAAGGATAAAAGATATACACTATCAAAGGAAACGGTTCAATTAGTTAAAAACATTGAAGGTCCCCTGGCCATTAAAGTTTATCTGCAAGGTAAATTTCCGGCTGAATTCAAAAGAATTCAATTAGAAACCAATCAGTTCTTGGAAGAGCTTAATGCAATAAATGACAATGTTCAATTTAGATTTGTTAACCCATTGAATTTATCCGATGAATTGATAAAGAAAGGCTTACAGCCAAGTCGACTCACAGTTCAGGAAGACGGACAAATGTCGGAAGCTATTATTTTTCCTTGGGCCACGATCAGCTATAAAGATAAAGAGGTAAATGTCCCTCTGCTTAGTGATAGTTCTGACTCTTCACAAGAGGAACAGTTGCTAAGGTCAATTGAAAGTTTGGAGTATCAATTTGCCAATGCCCTGCACAAAATTACTTCTGAAAAGGATAAAAAAATTGCAATTTTAAAAGGCAACGGAGAACTAGATGATATACGGTTATATAGTTTTTTAAAGGTATTAGGTGAATATTATAAGTTGGCTGAGTTCACTCTAGATTCTGTTTCATCAAATCCTCAAAAAACATTAAAAGATCTGTCTTCATATGATTTATCTCTCATCGCAAAACCGTCAAAACGTTTTACCGAAGAAGAGAAGTTCACTATAGATCAATATATCATGAATGGAGGTAAAACCTTATGGCTGATTGATAATATATATGCCGAATTGGATAGTTTAATGTTAAACGGCAGTTCTTTAGCCTTCAACAGAGATTTAAATTTAACCGATCTGTTATTTAATTATGGGGTTAGAATAAACTATAATGTAACCAAGGATTTATACAGTTCATCCATACGACTGGCATCCGGTAATATTGGAAATCAAACACAATATCAGGATTTTCCATGGCACTACCATCCCTTAATACTTACTAACAATGATCACCCAATATCCACTAATATAGATCCAATACTATTAAAGTTTCCGAGCAATCTGGACACATTGCAAAACGGCATTTCCAAAACCGTTTTACTACAAAGCTCACCTAATACTAAATTGATTGGAACCCCTGCGAATATCTCGTTAAACGAATTAGCTATCAGAGCTACTAAAGAGGAATACAATAATGGAAGTCAAATATTTGGTGTACTTCTCGAAGGTAATTTTGTCTCAGCTTATTCTACAAGAGTGAAGCCTTTTGAAACGGAAACTTACCAGAAAGTCGCCAATGGTAATAAAATAATTGTTATCAGTGATGGTGATATCATTGAAAACGAAGTTTTTAGAGGGGAACCTCTTCCTCTTGACCAAGACAAATGGACCGGTCAACACTTCGGAAATACTTCATTCTTATTAAATTCTGTACACTATTTACTAGATGATTCTGGTATCTTAAAATTACGTTCTAAAAGATTACAAATTCAGTTTTTGGATAAAGAAAGAGCTTTTCAGGAAAAATTTTATTGGCAAGTATTTAATTTATTTGTACCGTTATTAATATTGGCCTTCTTCGGAATTGTATTGCACTACATAAGGAAGAGGAAATACAGTTCTTAAAGAAATGTTAAAAAAACCACTGTAACAGAGAGGTCCAAGTCAAATTGATGTACCTTTAATCCCTAACTTTAAAAACTAATCTTATGAAATTTAAATTCTTTACTTTTTTCTTTGTAGCAATCGCAATTTCTATGCAGGCACAAATTAAAACTCCTGCTCCAAGCCCATCTGCAGAAATTGAACAAGTTGTTGGGCTTACCGAAGTAGAAGTAGAATACTCTCGCCCATCAATGCGTGGAAGAACTATTTTTGGCGATTTAGTCCCTTTTGGCAAACTATGGAGAACCGGGGCAAATGCCCGAACAAAAATTAGCTTTAGTACTGATGTGACCATTAATGACAAAGAATTAAAAGAAGGTACCTATGGATTGTTAACTATCCCTAAGGCAGAATCGTGGGAAATTATTTTTTACACAGATGCGGATGGCGGAGGTGCTCCTGCAGAATTGGACCAAGCGAAAGTAGCATTAACGGTTACTGCAAAATCCAATCCTATGAATTTTAAAATGGAAACATTTACTATTGGATTTGGTGATCTGGCGGATCCAAGTTCTGCCAAGATGTATATAATGTGGGAACAAACCAGTGTTGGAATTAAAATAGGGGTGCCTACCGATAAAATTACGATGAAAAGTATTGAAAGCACAATGGCCGGTCCATCAAATAGTGATTATTATCAAGCCGCTGTATATTATTTAAACTCAGGAAAAGATTTGAACCAGGCAAAAGAATGGATTGATAAAGCAATCTCGGGAAATGACAATCCTCCATTTTGGCAGCTTCGCCAACAATCATTGATATATGCTGCTAACGGTGATAAAAAAGGTGCTATAGCCAGTGCTGAAAAATCACTTGCGGCCTCAGAAAAGGCTGGAAATGCTGATTATGTAAAAATGAATAAAGAATCTATAGCTGAATGGAGCAAATAAAAATAGTATAGAATAGAAAATCCATTGGATTGTTTATTGGCCGGAATTAGTTGGTAAATGATCAATATGTTAAATTCATCCTTAAAATTAAATAAACAACATGAAAACAAAACTTATATTACTATTTACTTTAGTGACTTTTATTACGTGCGGGCAATCGAGTCCCGCTGAAAAAGCAGAAGGGAATATCGATGGGGTAACCATTACCATTGAATACAGTTCTCCACGTGCAAAAGGGAGAACTATATATGGCGGCCTTGTCCCTTATGGAGAAATATGGCGTGCCGGGGCAAATAAAAACACAACTATTGAAGTTAGTAGTGACGTGAAAATTGAAGGTCAGGCTTTGGCCAAAGGTAAATATGGCTTCTTTATAATTACGGAAGAAAATGGGTCTTGGACAGCAATTTTTAGCAAAAAAAATGATTCATGGGGTTCTAATTCCTATTCTGAAGCAGATGATGCACTTCGCATTCCTGTAGATGCTTCTTATTTAAAGGATGGGAAAGAAAATCTTGCTTACAGGGTTCATAAAAGTGGAATTAAATTTGAATGGGACGACAAGTATTTTAAAATGAAAGTGACTAAGTAGTTTGATTAATAATTTATTTTAAAATCCACAATGTTCTTGTGGATTTTTTATTTATTTAATTTTCGGTTCTATAAAATATCCTAGCGAGTACTTGAATGATCATTGCAATTGCCATAACTAAAATACAACCCAGTAAATTCAACCACAAATAAGGCAAAATGTCTATATACCAGACAACAATAATTATTATTTGAGTAATGATCGCTGCAAGAAAAACTGCATTGCCTTTTATAAACTTAAAGAAAAATGCCAATAAGAATATCCCCAAAATATTCCCGTAAAATATTGATCCAATAATATTTACAAGCTGAATTAGATTGTCGAACAAATTTGCAATACTGGCTACTAAAATTGCCAAAATACCCCATGCCAGTGTAAACCACATGGTGGCCGAAACATAGTGTTTTTCAGATTTCTTTGGGACATTTCTTTTGTAAAGATCAATGGTGGTTGTCGATGCCAGAGCGTTTAATTCAGATGCAGTGGATGACATAGCCGCAGATAATATTACTGCTAATAATAGCCCGATCAAACCTCGAGGCAAATTATTCAATATGAAATGTATAAAAACATAATCTTTATCGTTAGTTTCTTGATTTTCATCAGCTTTCAAAATCAAATCTTTAGCTTTCTCTCTATTCAAAACTTCTTCCTGATTTAACTCCTGAATTCGGTTTAATACTTGTTGGTTAGAATCGTCCTCAGCATATTGAAATTGGGCAATTTTCTTTTCATTTTCAATAACTTCCTGTTTTTTTTCCAGATTGTTATACTCCTCTGCATAGGCCGATTTTTTTACCGCCTCTGTTGCAGAAGGATTGAAATTGAGAGGCGATGCGTTAAATTGATAAAACACAAAAACCATAATACCTACCAAAAGAATAAAAAACTGCATAGGAACTTTGAGCAGACCGTTGAATAGCAATCCCATTTGACTCTCTCTAATAGATTTCCCTGATAAATAACGCTGTACCTGAGATTGGTCCGTTCCAAAATAGGACAGCATCAAAAAAGTACCTCCTATAAATCCTGTCCATACCGTATAACGATTATTCAAATCAAAGGAAAAATCCAATATCTTCATTTTTCCGCTGGCACCAGCGATTTTTAAGGCCTTTTGAAAAGTAATATCCTGAGGCAAGTAATCAATAATTATAAAAAATGCCGCAAACATACCAATGAATATCACTGCCATTTGTTGCTTCTGGGTAATACTAACAGCTTTTGTCCCACCGCTAACGGTATATATAATTACTAACACTCCTATAATAATATTGAGGGTCAACAGATCCCAACCTAATACTGCCGATAAAATAATAGCCGGTGCGAAAATTGTAATACCAGCGGCCAAACCTCGTTGAATTAAAAATAAAATAGCAGCTAAAGTTCTTGTTTTTAGATCAAATCTCCCTTCTAAATATTCATATGCGGTATAAACTTTAAGCTTATGATATATAGGGATAAAAACTAAACATATGATTACCATAGCAATAGGTAAGCCAAAATAGAATTGGACAAAACCCATTCCACTATGAAAGGCCTGACCGGGAGTAGAAAGAAAGGTAATGGCGCTCGCCTGAGTTGCCATCACTGACAGTCCAATGGTCCACCATTTCGCCTCGTTTCCCCCTCGTATATAATCCTGCACATTTTTACTTCCTCTGGTCTTCCATGCGCCATATCCAACAATAAAAAGTAAGGTGATGAGCAATACAATCCAATCTATAATTGCCATATCAAGAATAAATTTGCATTAAAATATAGAACAAAATAATATAAATCATATTCGCCACTAAAACAACCGTATACTCCCTTTTCCATTTGGAAGAAACTGATTTGGATTTATCGTTCATAAACTATTGTATTAATCATTCAATTCTTTCCTATTATTATTGCCAACAGATATCATATTTGTAAATAATCTATACGCACCTGGCACTCCAGCCGGTAGTTCTCTGAAAAAACTTAGTCCTGTATAAATAAAATATCCATCTCCGTATTTTGCCACAAGTAAACTTCCTTCTTTCGGAGACTCTCCTTTATCATTCATCGATAATAATGGTGTAAAATCCGAACTCCATTTATCAGGAAAATATAATCCGCGTTCCTGAACCCAGCCCTCAAAATCATTCCTAGTTATTTTATTCGGAAACTGCATAATCTCGTGATCCGGTGCTAATATTGTCACCTCAGAGTTTTCATCTGTAACTCGATCTCTTGATAATTCAAGATCGATGGGAGCTACCTCATCCACTTTCAGTCTAAAATTAGTATTATACTGAACGATCAATGTTCCTCCTCCCTTTGCATAATTATGTAAAGTTTCCTGATAAAATTTGGATTTCTCATTCGTGTTATAGGCTCTAACACCAAGAATTACAGCATCAAAGTTTTGTAATTTATCTTTTGTTATTTCCTCCTCATTTAGTTCTACCACGGTATAACCAACCTGTCTCAAACTAGTCGGAATATCATCTCCAGCACCCTGAATATATCCAATAAGTTGTCCTTTTTTACTGATATCCAATCTAACAATTTTACTTTTTGAGGGCATCAACACGCTTTGATAAGGGATATGATCATAATCTATTTCTATTAACTCATCAGAGAAAACAACTCCGTTAATTTCTAAATTTGGCGAAATTTCTCCTTCACTTTGAAACATTGGGGGTGTTAGACTAAAGGTAAATGATTTTTCAACTCCTTTTTGCCCCAAGTCAATCTCAAAATTAGTTGGAGACACTTTCCAACTGTTTGGGATCGATAGTGAAATTATTCCCTCTAAATTTGACTTCCAGGCTTTTACGGTAACTGTTACTTCTTTAGATTCATCATTTGAAAAAATTATTACATTATCTGTAATACTCGCTGTTATAACGGGTAGAATTTCAAAAGGCTTGTAGACCTCTCCCTTCACAGGGTCATTGTACTTGTAAACAATATCTTTTTCAAAATTAATAGGTATCCCGTCAATTTCCAGTCTAAATATTGCCGTTAATTCTCGTGGGACCTGCGGCAATCCTATTAATTCAGGGTCGGATACTTTATACATACCCAAAGATCCCTCCTCTCTCAACCAATAGGCACTTGTGTACTTCATGTCATCCGGTATAACTCCTTTTATTTGGAACCTGTGGTTCTCATTATTTTTAAGAATGGCATTCTCAATTTGTTCCCTATTCAAACTACGAATACTAACACTTTTCAATTTAATTGATACTTCACTTCTGTTAATCGCCTCAATATTTATAAATGTCTCTCCCCCTCTTGTTGTATATGCCTCATTTGCAACAGCTTCCATATATATTCCTGCACATGCTTGAATCACTTGTGTAATTTCTTTCAACTTTTGTTCTTTCCAATGACCGCTCTCAAGAGATTCAATCAATTGATATACAATCATCAATTTTTCAACACTGGCTGAAGGCTCTGTAAAGGAGTATTCATTTTCAATTTCCAAGAGAAGCCCACCAATTTTATCAGCTCCTTTGACTCTTGACCAAGTCGTATTTATCCCATCAAAGAGATCGGTTTTATCCTTTGGAAGGTCACCCTTCACTAATTCCAGATATTCATAAGTGCTCCCTCTAGAGCCAGTACTTCCAAAACCCTGGCTTTTATGCATACTTCTGCTTAAACTTGACACCTCATTGTTTGACAATCCGATCGTCGGATAATATGTTCCCGTGTTAATTTTTAAAAAGTTGGTCTTATCAGCTTTATTAAAATTCTCCTTACTTCCATAAAACCACCATGATGTGTTGAAAAATTCTCGTCTTGGCTGCCATACATCAACATATTTCAGTTGTGCTGTATATTTGTTCTTGTTTCCGGCCAAATCGAAAGCCTCGGCACTTAGAACCGCCGATGATGTATGGTGACCATGCGTTTTTCCAAAAGTTTCCGGCTTATGACTAAATCTATTGATGATAATATCAGGTTGAAATTTTCGAATCGCATAGACCACATCACTCAAAACTTCCTCCTTATTCCATACAATCAGTGTCTCATCCGGATGTTTTGAATACCCAAAATCATTAGCACGAGTAAACATCTGCTCCCCTCCATCCGTTTTTCTTGCTGCCAATAATTCTTGAGTACGAATTACACCCAGTTGTTCTCGAATTTCAGGGCCTATCAGGTTTTGTCCTCCATCTCCCCTGGTCATCGATAAATATGCCGTTCTAGCTTTAATATCATTTGAAAAATAGGAGATCATACTGGTATTTTCGTCATCCGGGTGTGCTGCGATGTAAAGAACGGAGCCTAAAAAATTCAATTTTATAATAGATTCATGAATTTCAACAGAGCTAGGCTTTTGTGGTATTTGTGCTATGGCGGATATAGCGACAGTAAAAAATAACAGCAGCAAAAATATTTGTCTCATAGGAGAATTTATGTGATTACGGTTAACAAATCTATAAAATTAAACCCTTAAATTTTCAGGATTAAGAAAACCTTAACATTTTATCAATAATAGAAAATTCTAACTAATTTTATTTTCGGGTTCAAGTTTAAGTAATATATTTGTATTTCCTATTTTAATGATGGAATGATATCATTAAATATAATAAATCCCTTTTTAGATGAAATTCATAGTTTCCAGTACACAATTATTAAAGCAGCTCCAAATTTTGGGAGGGGTGATCAATACGAATAATACATTGCCAATTCTTGATAATTTTTTATTTGAGTTGAACCAAAGTCAATTAAAAATATCTGCTTCCGATTTGGAAACAACGATGAGTGCGGTTATTGATGTTGAAGCAGATGAAAGCAATTCTATTGCTGTCCCTGCCCGATTACTGCTTGATTTTCTAAAAACTTTACCGGAGCAGCCTATTACTTTTAAATTAGATGATAATAATACCTTCGAAATTAGTTCTGATAGTGGTAAATATGCAATTCCATATGCAAATGGGGAAGAATTTCCAAAAGCTGTAGAATTAGAATCTCCCAGTTCAACGTCCCTATCAGCAAACATTTTGGGAAATGCCATTTCAAAAACAATTTTCGCATCTGGCAATGACGATCTAAGACCGGTTATGAGTGGCGTATTTTTTCAGTTTAGCACAGAAAACCTAACATTTGTTGCTACCGACGCTCATAAGCTGGTGAAATATGTTAGAAAAGACGTAAAAGCAAATGAACTGGCAGAATTTATTATGCCGAAGAAACCCTTGACATTACTGAAGAATATCCTATCAGGGTTTGAAGAAGAAGTGACAATAGAATATAATGACACAAATGCCAAATTTATTTTTGGTAACAGTGTATTGATCTGTAGACTTATTGATGGTAAATACCCTAATTATGAAGCTGTTATCCCAAAGGAAAATCCAAACAAATTAACTCTTGACAGAAGTTTATTTTATAATTCTGTACGAAGGGTATCCATTTTTTCCAGCAAAACCACACATCAGATTCGACTAAAAATGGCTGGGACAGAATTAAAAATTTCTGCTGAAGACCTTGATTTCTCAAATAAGGCAGACGAGCGTCTACAATGTAGTTATGAAGGTGATGACATGCAAATTGGATTCAACTCCAGATTTTTATTGGAAATGCTGAATAATTTGAATTCGAATGAGATCCTTTTAGAGATGTCCATACCCAATAGAGCGGGAATTTTAACACCAATTGATGGTTTAGAGGAGGGAGAGGAAATAACAATGCTGGTTATGCCGGTTATGTTGAGTGATTAGATTTTGATAATTTTAATATTAGATAATATCCTAAGAACCATGACTTAAAAGTTGTGGTTTTTTTTATGTTAACTTCTATTATTCATGGAAGTCAAAAATCAAATAGATGAATTTGACTACATACAATACGTTTATACAAATTGTTGTACGCAAGTTCAAAAAATGAAATATCAACCTGATATTTCAACTCATTTATTATTCATACTTAAACAAAAATACTATTTATTCACCTACCTTAAAAGCATGTAGCATAGATGACGCAAAGATGTCACAACTATGACGTCATCAATGTCAGTACACTGGTGTACTTTTGTTTCGAACAATTAAACACTTACACATTGAAGAATAAAGAAAAAGAAGAAAGTACTCGAAAAACAATATTTCAACGAGCACTTAGCCTTGTAAAAACACCAATAATAATTGCTCTGTTTCTTACACCTATTCGTTATTCCCTTGAATTATTAGGGCTACCTGAAAATGTTATTTTCATAATTGGATTACTCTGGCTAACTTTGGGCTTTGCAATTTACTGGGGTATTAAATTATATAATGAAAAACGTTCATATTTACTGCTCCTTTTGAGTCTAATGATTTTTTCACCTATTTCGAGATTTCCTGTCGCTGTAATGTGGTGGATTGATACTAAATGGGAAATAGGAACTCATTATGGATTATATTTTAATAATTTTTGGCAAGCAATATTAAATCAAGTGGTTTACGGTTCACTGATTCAAATCATCCCCGGATTTTTACTCGGTTCAATAACACTCGCTATCATGCGAATAAGAATGAGTGTAGCGATAAAAACTAATACTTTATAAAATGAGTAAGAACAACCTTGCAATAAGATTAAAAGAATTAAGAAATCAAAAAGGTATGTCTCAAGAAGTTCTTGCAGATGAAGCTGGTCTAAGCTTAAGAACTATTCAACGAATTGAAAATGGCGAAACAAATCCTACTGGAGAATCACTCAAACGATTATCTAGTGCATTGAATGTAAATCCAGATGAATTAATTGATTGGGCTATAAAAGAGGACAAAAGATATTTGACATTTCTGAACCTTTCTGCACTTACATTTCTGTTTTTTCCAATGCTTGGGATTTTAGTGCCATTCATATTATGGACATCCAGAAAAGGCAAAATCAAAGACATCAATAAATTAGGAAAAGATCTAATCAATTTTGAAATAACTTGGACAATAATTCTGTTTTTCATTCCTTTTTTATTGCTTCTCAGTTCAAAAATCGGACTTTTAGAAAATCTTTCTCTAAGAATAATTATTATTGTTATTGGAGCTATGTATTTTATTAATTTGATTTTCATATTACTAAATACAGTTAGAATTAGTAATGAAAAGGGGGTAATCTACTATCCTCAAATTAAATTTTTAAGATAAAAGCCAGCGTACAACAAAGGTAATCGTTGCACAAGGCATTAAAAAATAGAATTTTTAAGTCAAAAGCTCTATTATAAGAGGCTTTTGTGATTTTTAAATCTGTTGTTCCTTCAAAATATAAGGCTTCTATTATAACTTCATGTTTAACATATCAAATCTTAAGTCTCTTACAGTTTTATGATTGTTTGGTAAAAGTATAGGGATGGAGAGGAGAGATAATGAGAGAAATGAGGTTTTAAAATAATCGAAATCTCATGTATCATATTAATCATCTTAAATTTTCAATTCTAAAAAAACTATTTTTATATTCATTCAATAGAATAATATAATATACAACCTTGACTCTTAAGTTGCGGGTTTTTATTTCTATTCTGATATTTATCATTTCTTTATACATAATATCTCTTTAAATTTATTGATTAGAAATCCTTTAAAGGCTAATCTATTGTAACGGAGAATAAAACATTTATTTGTTTTATAAGTCATTCTCTTGCAAAAATTAAAGATCTATAGACTTTACACAATAGTTGGCAAATATTGAATAATAATAAAGTTAAAATATAATGAAAAAAATAATCTCAACATTAATACTTGTAACCGTAATAATCATCTTAAATAGCTGTAATTTTAATCAACCCAAAAAGAAAGAACAAACAACAAAATCCCCAGAAGTAAAGACTAGCGAAAAGGATTACTGGGTAAAAAACACAGGAAGTCGACTAAAAATAATTAATGACGGTGATTTTTCTGCCACAATAAGTTTAGACACTCTTAAAGAAATCCCTAATTTATTTGCAATTGGTCCTATTGAGGGACTTAAAGGGGAGGTTACTGTTTATAATGGAGAAATTTCAATAGCCACATTAGAAAATGACGAACCTAAGTTTACATCAAAACCATTAGAGACTAAGACTATATTTATGGTATATGGAAGTAGTTTAGATTGGAAGAAAATCATTATTGAAAAATCATTGTCTGGACTAGTTGAAATTGAAAACCTTGTAAAGGAACAATTAATTGCAAATGAACTATCAAAGGAAAGCCCTTTTCCTTTCAGAATAGAAGGTAATGTTAGTTCTTTGGATTACCATATTATATATAAAAAAGACAATGCACCCCATAATAAAATAGAACATCAAAAAGCCAAACAAAAATTTGGAATTGAAAATACAGATGTAAAAATTGTGGGTTTTTGGGCAGATTCTTTAGGTGAAAACGTATATACTCATCCAGGACATAGGACACATATTCATTTTATACAAAAAGACCAAAATTTGTCTGGACACATTGATGATATTAAAATAGAAAAAGGAGCGGCTTTGTTTTTACCATTAGTAGAATAGCATTTGATAATAAATAGGTTTCATACTGCTTGTAAAGCCAAGTATGACCAGATGTTGTACAAAATTCCAATTAGATTCTCATAATTAAATTAGCAAACTTGCCATTTATAAATGAATCACCAATAAAAAGTTTACATTACTTAAGGCTTCTATTTTAACTCATTGTTTAACATACGAAATCTTTATTTTCTCATAGTTTTATGTTTGTTTGGTAAAAAGATAGGGATGGATTGAATTGATTGGGAGAGAAATGGAGTTTTAAAAAGATCTAAATCTTATGTATCGAATTAATCACCCTACATTTTCAAGGCTAAAAAATTTATTTTAATATTCAGTCAATAAAAAAAT
>Ga0164313_10001126_pt1 | contig 23299 bp, 24 predicted proteins | sample GuaBasSedimGuay4_FD_113735 | JGI IMG/M metagenome (GOLD analysis project Ga0164313, IMG submission 113735) | Subseafloor sediment microbial communities from Guaymas Basin, Gulf of California, Mexico - Guay4, Core 4569-4, 0-3 cm | ecosystem: Environmental > Aquatic > Marine > Hydrothermal vents... | reverse complement strand
TCTTCTATTGTGGTCTCAGGATTATTGGCTAAGAGAACCAACGCATCGATAACCTCATCCAGGTTGTGAGGGGGAATATTGGTCGCCATTCCGACCGCGATACCACCCGATCCGTTGACCAACAGATTGGGATACGCAGCCGGCAAAACAGTCGGCTCGGAAAGGGACTCATCGTAGTTAGGGGCAAAGTCGACCGTTTCTTTTTCGATGTCGCCCAGAAGCTCTGAAGACAACCTGGACATGCGAACCTCGGTGTATCGCATAGCCGCGGCGGAATCTCCATCGACAGAACCAAAGTTGCCCTGTCCTTGAACGAGCATTTCGCGCATGGAAAAATCTTGTGCCATGCGGACCAACGCGTCGTAGACGGCCGAGTCTCCATGAGGGTGGTACTTACCTATCACGTCACCGACGATACGCGCCGACTTCTTGTACGACTGATTGTACGAATTTTTCAGCTCGTGCATCGCGAAGAGAATCCGGCGGTGCACCGGTTTGAGCCCGTCCCGCACGTCGGGAAGGGCGCGCGACACGATCACGGACATCGCATACTCGAGAAACGAGTCCTGCATCTCCACTTCGATGTTGATGGGCTGTATGGACTGATGTGTCTGGTTGTCGTTCGGCATGATCTTTCGTTCTACGCGTCGAGGAATCGGACGTCTTGTGCGTTCTGCTGGATGAACAGACGCCTGGCCTCCACGTCGATACCCATCAACGTCGAGAACGTCCGGTCGGCAGAGAACTGCTCTTCGAGTTCCACCTGGAGAAGAGTTCGTGTGTCAGGATTCATCGTGGTTTCCCACAGATCGTCTGCGTTCATCTCACCAAGTCCCTTGAATCGCTGGATGTTGAGCTTGCGTGAGGCATTCGCCTTCTTGAATGCCTCAAGTCCGGGATCGTCCTTGATCCAGGTCGTCTTGGTACCGATCTTCACTGAGTACAACGGCGGTTGGGCGATATAGACGTAGCCGTACTCGATCACCGCTGGCATGTACCTGAAGAAGAACGTCAGCAACAGCGTGCGAATGTGGGCACCGTCGACATCGGCATCCGTGAGGATAATGATCTTTTCATACCTGGCCTTTTCGATGTTGAGTTCGTCTCCGATACCCGTACCGATGGCTGTGACGAGAGACTGAATCTCGTTGTTCTGGAGCACCCTGGCGAGCCTGTTCTTCTCGACGTTGATGATCTTGCCGCGAATGGGGAGAATCGCCTGGAACCCGGAGTTCCTTGCTTGTTTGGCCGAACCACCAGCAGAGTCACCTTCGACGATGAACATCTCGGAGACTTCAGGATCACTCGACGAACAGTCTGACAGTTTGCCTGGAAGCCCACCAGACTCGAGCAGGCTCTTTCTTCGGGTGAGGTCGCGGGCCTGGCGCGCCGCCGCCCTTGCCCTGGCCGCTGACGAGGCCTTATCTGCGATCTTCCGGCTGTCACTTGGGTGGCGTGCGAACCATTCAGGGAGTGCCTGATTCATAGCCTTCTGGACGAAGGACCGTATCTCTGTGTTCCCGAGTTTCGTCTTCGTCTGACCCTCGAACTGTGGCGAGCGGACCTTTGCCGAGATGATCGCGGTGAGGCCCTCTCTGACATCTTCCCCCTGAAGGTTCTTGTCCTTCTCCTTGAGGATGTTCTTCGACCTGGCAAAGTCGTTGATCGCCTTTGTCAACGACGTTCGGAATCCCTCCTCATGCGTTCCACCCTCATGCGTATTGATGTTGTTTGCAAAGGTCAGGACCGTCTCGGTGTACCCGGAGGTCCATTGCAGGGCAACTTCAACCTCAGCGTCGCCATCCGAGTGATCGAAGTAGGCGATCTGGCTGTGGATAGGTTCCCGACTCGAGTTGAGGTACTTGACGAAATCGATGATCCCACCTGCGTATCGGAAGGACTCCTCGAAGACCTCCTCTCCGCGTTCGTCCCTGAATCTGATCTCGAGACCCTTCGTGAGGAATGCCATCTCCCTCAACCGGGTGCCAACCGTCTTACGGCTGTATTCTGTTGTTTCGTCGAACACATCGGGATCGGCCCAGAACGTGACGCTCGTTCCCGTGCGCTTCGCCGGCTTCGCCTTCTCGAGTTTGCCAACCGCGTTCCCCTGTTCAAAGGCCTGCCTCCACAGGAAGCCATCGCGTACGACATCGACCTCTGTACGTGTTGACAGAGCGTTGACCACCGAGATGCCAACACCGTGGAGGCCTCCGGAGACCTGATACGCATCGGAATCGAATTTCCCACCCGCGTGGAGCGTTGTGAGCACCGTCGTGACAGCCGGCAGTTTTGTGCCCTTGTGCTGGTCGACAGGGATGCCACGACCGTTGTCCCTGACCCGTACTCCGCCGTCAGCAAGGAGCGTCACTTCGATCTTGGTACAGAAGCCAGCCATCGCTTCGTCAACGGCGTTGTCGACCACCTCCCAGATGAGGTGGTGGAGGCCCCTGGGACCGGTCGATCCGATGTACATGGCTGGCCGCATCCTTACGGCTTCGAGCCCTTCGAGGACCTGAATGGAGTCTGCGGCGTAGGACGCGTTTGCAGTACGTTTCGGTTTGCTCACGGGGCTCCTTCTATCCGCCGCCCGGGCAGGGACGACCGGGCTGATAACACACGTGTAAGTATAGCCGAAAAGCGAGAGAATTCCTGTATTTCCACGCTCGAATCGCCCCTCTATCGACGATGGATCTTGACCCGCACGGACCCGACCAGACCGGCCCCGAATTCGTCGCTGATCGCACGCATCAGCGAGTCGACCTGGTACCGCAACACGGCCGCAATCGCACCATCTTTCACCTCGACGAGAAGCACCTGTTCGCGTACGCCAACAGGGACCCCCAACGCCCAATCAGGAGGAACGAAGTCTGCCCAGCTCTGAATCAGTTCAGCCTGTCGGACATCAACTCCAACAGCAGCACTTTCGATCACCTGCCCGAGGATCTCGCTGATCTCCTTCGGCTGGCTCTTGCGGTCTGTTCGTAGGTACTTTGCTCTCATTACACGATCTTCCCATCTCGTACCGACCATCGACGTCCAGTTGCCGGTACCTCATCTTCTCTCGCCGTTGTGACAAAAACCTGGCCATCTGGCATCAAAGACAGCACTCGATGTGCACGATCAACGTCCAGTTCCGAGAACACGTCATCGAGGAGCAGGATCGGTGTCTGGTCCCTGATCTCCTCGATCAGGCGATATGCCCCGATTCTGAGGGCAAGTGCAACCGTCCGCTGCTCCCCCTGGGATGCCCTCAAACGGGTCGACCGCCCATCGAGGAGAAGTTCGGGTTCGTCACGGTGTGGTCCAACGGTGGTTGTTCGAACCTCGAGGTCCTTGGTCCGTCGCTCTTCAAGAGCGGTACGAAGCGACGACGCAAGCGATTCGATGCCTGCTGCGTTCTCTGAGCCCCAGGTGGACCGGTACGCCCACCTCAGTACGCCAGAGCCCCCGACCACGTTGTAGGAGTGCATAAGCGGTTCCTGGAGCTCTGTTGCGACCGTACGCCTGTGATTGAGAACTCGCGCACCGGCCTGAGCGAGCCTCGTGTCCAGGGCGTCAAGTGTGTACACATCCACCGATCGTCCGCCATGTTTGAGCAGTGCGTTTCGCTGGCGGAGTGTCTTTTCATAGTCACTGAGGTCAGCACCCGCCTGTGGCCACAACCTCGAGGCAAGGTCATCGAGATAGTCGCGTCGTTGTGCAGCACTCCTCTTGATCACATCGAGGTCATCTGGCAGGAACGCAACGACAGGCACCGAAAGCAGCATGTCCCTCAGTCTCTTCGGCCTCTTTGCATTTGCCAGAACAGTGCGCCGTCCTTCGTGAGGCAACTCGATCTCGACGGTGAGTTCGGTTGCTCCACCAGCGACTCCGGCGCGGATCACAGCCGCCTGAGTTCCGTCGCGAACGAGGGCTGCATCAGGCACCGATCGGAAGGATTTCATCATTCCGAGATAACCAATGGCTTCGAGAACCGATGTTTTCCCCGCACCGTTGGCACCAACAAGGATGTTCATCCCTGGTTCGGGTTCGAACACAAGCGCGTCATATGCCCGAAAGTCGCTCAGTTCAAGCCAGGTGAGGTGCATCCCTCGTTCAGAGGCGTACTGGCATGAGGAGGTAGCGGAAGTCCATGCTGTCAGCACCATGGATGAGTCCCGGCTTGAGTGGATCACTTGTGTCGATCACGATCTTGTCGTCATCCACAGCGTTGATTCCGTCAGTGAGGTACCTCGTGTTGAAAGCGATCGTGAGGTCTTCTCCAGAGTATTCACCCTCGAGATGTTCAACAGCCTCCCCAACTTCCTGGCGGATAACACTCAACTCGACACCGCCACTGTGCATTGCGAGCCGCACAGGAATGTGGTCTTCGGCCACGAGGGCTGCACGCCCCACAGCCTCAAGGATCGCTGCTTTGTCCACGACGAGCCTATTGGAGTGGCCCTCTGGCAGGAGTTGCCGGTAGTTGGGGAAGGTCGAATCGATGATCCGAACAGTCAACCGGCCCTCGTTGGTTACGAACGCCGCTTCACGATCACCAAGAGCCACCTGCATCGACCCTGACCCAACCGTGCGACCGAGTTCGCGAAGCGCTCTGTAGGGAACGAGCTTCGATGCCTGGGCAACAACTCCCGGAACGTCTCTGACGGCCAATCGATACGAGTCGGTTGCCACGAGACGAAGGCTCTCTTCATGCTCCTCAAACAGAACACCGGTCAGCGTCGGCCTCGCGTCGTCTCCTGACGCAGCAACCCCAACCTGGGACAGCGCCTTGATGAGACTCCCACCATCCACCGTCACTGCATCGGTGATGTCGCTGTCAGCGATCTTCGGATAGTCGTCCACGGCCATCTCGCGCAATTTGAAACGGGGACCACTGCCTGTGATCTCGACCTCGGTACCGTCAGAAGCGATGGTGACCGCACCTGGCGGAAGCTTGTGGACGGCCTCAGCTGTCAACTTCGCTGGGATGACCGCCTTGCCTTCTTCGGTCACCTCCACCTCGAGATACGTGCGGACGGTGATCTCGTTGTCCGTGCCCGTGACTGTCAATGTGCCACCGGCGACGTCAACCAGAACCCCTTGGAGGATCGGAAGCGGTGATCGCGTGCCAACCGCTCTGCTTGCACGTGTCAACACATCGGCCAGATCGTCTCTTTCTGCTCTGATTCGCACGTTGTTCTTTCCCTGCTCTTGCTGCTGTATGTATCTATTAGATAAGACTAGAAGTAGTAGTAGGCCCTGTGGATTGTGGAGAAGTCCAAAGAACCCTTGGTATCACTGTATCGGTCACCCACACCCACTGTGCACAAGGTGCACGATATCCACCATCGCGTTTTCATGCCCAGCCAGCCTGTGGAGAACGGTCATGTTGTCCCCAGCTGCTGAGTGATCTCTGTTACCTGGTCATACACGTTCTTGTCTGTCTGGATCAGGCCCTTGATCTTGTCAACAGCGTGCATCACTGTCGTGTGATCCCTGCCACCGAACGCCCTCCCGATGCGGGGAAGAGAGAGATCGGTGTGTTCCCGGCACACGTACATGGCGATCTGGCGTTGTCTGGCCAGTGGTTGTCGTCTTGATGGGCCTGTGAGATCAGTACGGGGGATCTCGTAGTACTGGGAGACACACCCGATGATTCCATCAGCTGTGAGTGGTGCAGCGGACTGAAGGTTCACGACGTCTCGCAGCACGTTGGCAGCGAGTTCTGCGGTGACCCGTTCATGGGTGAGTGTCGCGAAAGCGGTCACCCTGGTGAGAGCGCCCTCGAGTTCTCGGATGTTGTTTGAGACATTCGTAGCGATGAATTCGAGTACCTCATCGGGGACCGGAATGACAGCAGTTGCTGCATTCTTCCTCAAGATCGCAAGGCGGGTCTCGATGTCTGGACTCTGGATGTCGGTTGTGAGCCCCCACTCGAAGCGACTACGAAGGCGATCTTCGATCGTCCTCAGACTACGCGGAGGACGATCTGACGAGATAACAAGCTGATTCCCGGCCTCATACAGAGAGTTAAATGTGTGGAAGAACTCCTCGAGTACCTGCTCCTTCCCTTCGAAGAACTGGATGTCATCGATGAGGAGCAGATTCACGTTTCGGTAGCGGTCCTTGAAATCCGCCATCCTCTTGCGTCGGATCGAGTTGATGAACTCGTTGAAGAAGGATTCCGACGACACGTATCTGACGGATGCTGTTGGATCGAGTTCGAGGCGGTGCTGACCGACGGCGTGGAGGAGATGCGTCTTACCGAGACCGGATGCTGCATAGATGAACAGGGGGTTGTAGTGGCGTCCTGGTTGTTCGGCAACGGCTTGGGCCGCTGCGTGTGCGAATCGGTTGGATTGCCCAACGACGAAGTTCTCAAATGAGTAGCGTGCAACGAGGTTCGTCGTTGCTGGCGCTCGCGACGGTGACGGATGACTTACGGATGTATCGAAGGACTCCTGATAACCCGAGAGTTCCTCCACGGGTTCGAGAACTGCGGCATTGGCAGCGACGGTGATCTTGATCTCGTGAGGAGTCGCCCATACTGACGAGGCGATCTCGCTGATCTGGTGGGTGTAATTGTCGGTCACCCACGTAGCGTTGAATCGATTGGGTGCTTCAAGAGCGAGAGTTTCTTCATCGAGTGAAACTGCAAGCGGTTTGATCCATGTCTCCCACTTTGCAACTCCGATGACATCTCTCAGCCGGCGGTGGAACAGCTCAAATTGAGCGTCCAAAGCGCCTTGAGGCACCTGTGCTACTCCCACGTCATCTACTCCCAACGGGCTTGCGCCCAGCTTGTAAAACTATCCACATACCTATCCACAACGTGTGGAGAAGATATATTCCTGACCGCGGAGCGTCCCGCGGCCTCGGCGTGCACCTGGGGGAAATGTAGAGATCCGCTACAGGAGCGTTGCGAGCATAGGTAGGGGTTTCCTCCCACAGCAAGAGTGGCAATATCGACGCTATCCGATCTGCTGTCCGCCCCTACGATGCTCGGAAACCCTTGGGGCGCAAGGTTTTCCGAGGGGCTGGTATGGCCGCGGTGGTCACGGTTGGTTCGGCGATTCACGGTGTTTGACGCTGTTGTGTGTTTCGCGACCTCGTCGTACTTTTCGCGGGGCGCCATCACGGTGTCACTTTGGCCGTCGAGGCCCTAGAATATCCCCGTTCCGTGACCCCACGGAATTACCGCGACTTCCCCAACTAGGGACTACCTCACTATGAAGCGTACCTATCAACCAAGCAATCGCCGCCGTAAGCGCAAGCACGGCTTCCGTGGCCGCATGCGCAACCGCTCAGGCAGAGCGCTCATCAGGCGCCGCCGCTCCAAAGGCCGCCACGAACTCTCCGCTTAGGGTTCGGTGTACCTCTCGCTAACGTCTGGATCCGGATTCTCAACCGTGTACCGCACCGGTTCGAGATGCCACAGAGGTGGCATCACCGTGATCGAGACCCCCAGCGAGGAGACATCGATCCGCGTGGGGTTCGTTGCAGGAAAGAAGGTCGGGAATGCAGTGGCACGAAATCGGGCGAAGCGAAGGCTTCGTGAAGCCGTCCGGCGCGTCCGTCTCAAGCCGGGTACGACCTATGTCATCATTGCCGACCGCCGGGTGGTCGATGCTCCCTTCGCATCGATCGTTTCATGGCTTGAGGCTGCCATTGGCCAGGAGTCACAATGAGTGAAGACGTGACCACACCACCCAACTCCAAGAACCCAGCCGTCAGGGCCTCGCTCGGGCTGGTGCGGACCTACCAAAAACTGGTAAGTCCGCTGCTTCGCGACAACTGCCGTTACTACCCGACATGTTCTCACTACACCTATGAGGCGATTGAGGTTCATGGTGCAGCCAAGGGATCCTGGCTCGGGATCAAACGCATAGGGAGATGCCATCCGTTCCATGAGGGCGGAATGGACCCCGTGCCAGGGACGCCAGACATCCTTAAGGACGCTCAACGAGATACCGCGAAAGGGAGTTCCTCGTGAATCTTAATCCGTGGGACCTATTGCAGGATGCACTAGGGGCCCTTCTTGCCTTCTTCTACGACATCATTCCAGAATATGGATTGGCGATCATTCTGCTGACCCTCACTGTCAGCCTCCTCTTGTTCCCGCTCACGCTGAAACAGACCAAGTCGATGAGAGCCATGCAGGAGATCCAACCTGAGGTGAAGAAGCTCCAGAAGGAGTTCAAGGGAGAGAAGGAGGAGCTGAACAAGCATTTGATGGCGCTCTATAGCGAGCGTGGTGTCAACCCGGCTGCGGGTTGCCTCCCTCTCCTCGTCCAGATGCCTATTTGGTTCGCACTCTTCCGCGTTCTCAGAGGTGACCACATACCGGTCGATTCGGAGTTGAGCCAAGTCCTCGAGACTGCACAGAACGCCCTATACACGACGGTCGACGGCAAAGAGGTACTCCGTGAGGGTATTGACATCACCGCCGAGGCGTTCAGCCATGTGACGTTCCTCGGGATGAACCTCCTGGTACGGCCTTCCCAGGCAGTGGACTTTAGCAACATCATCGGGGCGATCCCGTACATCCTCCTGATCCTTGTAATCATCGTCGCTGGGTTCTACCAGCAGGTCCAGACGACGAGGAAGCGCGCCAACGACCCCAACGCCGATGCCCAGAAGAACTCCCAGATGGCAGGCATGCAGAACGCCATGAAGATCATGCCCGTCGTATTCGGGTTCATCTCCTGGAACTTCGTTGCGGGACTCGGTTTGTACTTCGCAACCTCGAACATCTTTCGCGTCGGCCAGCAGGCGTTCATCCTGCGATCACACGGAACCGGCGGAGGTGACGGCAAGGGCAAGGGTGCAGAGCTCAGCCCTGACGATCCCTCAGACGAACCGACAAGCAGTGGGCCGTCGCCCAATGCAAGCAAGAAACGCAACCGCAGAAGAAAGAAGTAGCTCGATGAAATGGGTTGAAGTACAAGGGAAGACGGTTGATGTCGCCGTAGAGGTGGCCATCGCAGAACTTGGGCTCGAATCGAAGGATGATGCCCTAGTCGAGATCATCCAGGAGCCCAAGCCCGGATTCCTCGGTATGGGTGGCCGCGAGGCGATAGTGAAGGTGACTCGCGCTCCCAAGCAGAGAAGACGGCGCAGAAGAGGCCGTGGCAAGGGAGACGGCGACTCCAGCTCCCAGGACGGCGGAGCGAGCAGCCAGTCGCGTTCGTCCAGGAACGGGACTAGCAATCGCCAGGGTAAGCAATCCAACCAGAAGTCCAGCAATGAGAAATCGAAGCAGGGACGAAGTAGCACAGAGCGGCGTCAGGAGAAAAAGGTGTCCGAAACACAGCCGGAATCGCAGAAACAGACCAGAGACGACCGCCCGGAGCAGGCCCCGATCGAAGAACAGGCAGAAGTCGCCGCATCCTTCATCAGAGGATTGCTCGATGCATTCGGTCTCGAGGGTGAGGTCACGACGAGAATCGATGACCGAGTGCTCTATCTCGACGTGAGTGGCGAACAGACCGAAGCCCTGGTGGGACCAAAGGGTTCCGTCATGTACTCGGTACTGGAACTCTCCCGCACCGTTGTCCAGCGAAAGACCTACGGGGCACCTCGTATGCGTATCGACATCGCTGGCTATGCTGAGCGCCGTCGCGAGGCCCTCAAGATCTATGCAGGGAAACTCGCAGCCCAGGTGCTTGAGGACGAAGACGAAGTCATGCTCGAACCGATGAACGCCGCTGACCGCAAGGTTGTCCACGACTCCATCGCCGAGATCGATGATGTCCGGTCCTACTCAGAGGGCGAAGACCCTCGTAGAGCGGTTGTAGTTGCCTACAGCGGCGGAGACGAGTAGACAACACGTTTCACGTGAAACATCGCCTGTGGTGCCAACTGGCACCACAGGCGATGTCGCGTCCGGAGTGAATAGCCCGGCTCTATCGTCTGACCCTCCCTTTACGGAGTCGGGGGAGGTGACCGAACTTGCGAGGTCGGAGGGGGTCTGACTGCTGAAGAGCCCCCTCTGTCTCGTTCCTCGACATCTCCCCCGGAGGACCGGGAGAGAGATCAGAATCGGTGGACGGGTTCTGTGCTACTGGCCAGGACCCCAGATGTCTCCTGGTTCCTCCCTCGACGGAGTCGGGGGAGGTGGCCGAGCGCAGCGAGGTCGGAGGGGCTCCTGGCTGTTCAGACTCTGTGTTACTGGCCAGGACCCCCTCTGGCCCTCGTTCCTCGGCCCATCTCCCCCAGCAAGCTGAGGGAGAGAGTCATCGGTCATCGGTACTACCATGTTTCACATGGAACATGGACAGGCGGCGTTTGACGCGATCGGTGATTGGCTCGGGATTCAGCTGGATGCAGGGCAGAGGGCGGCGTTGATTCAGTTCGAGGCCTGGCTTGGTGAGGAAGCGATTCCCGCCGGGGGTATCGGGCCGTCCGAGCGAGATCGCCTTTTCGACAGACACATGGTCGATTCGCTGGCTTTCCAGGTCGGTATCCCCTCTGATGCCAGCATTGTCATTGATGTTGGCGGTGGTGTGGGTCTCCCGTCGATTCCACTCGCGATTGTGAGGCCGGATGTGCAGTTCGCTCTGGTGGAGCGTTCGCTCAAGAGAAGCGAGCTCGCAATGAGGGCGAGCAGGATCCTCGGTCTTGAGAACTACTCGGTGACGACAGCAGATGTGTCGGTAGTCGAACCGGAGTACGACGTAGCGGTGTTCAGGGGCTCGCTGCCGATCGCGCACGCAGCGGAATCCCTTTCGGGTATCGTGAAGCCGGACGGTACGGGGCTTTTCGCGGTATCGCGCCGATCTGAGCAACCGTCCGTGCCTAACGCACCGGACAATGTTACCTTCGCTATGTCGCGTGAAGGCGACGGCATCCTCGAGTCGCCGTTCTGGCTTCTCACGATGCGTAACGTCTAGCAGTACAAGGAGCGCACCGACCGTGTCACAGGGCAATATCGTTGCGATTGCAAATCAGAAGGGCGGGGTCGGGAAGTCCACCACGGCTATAAACCTCGGTGCAGGGCTTGCCCTACAGGGGGAGACGATCCTCATCGTCGACCTCGACCCGCAGGGCAACACCACTTCAGGCCTGGGTATCGACCGTGGAAGCATCGAGATGTCGATGTACGACATCCTCGTGGACGGCGCACCGGTTTCTGATGTGCTCGAACCGACGTCAGTTCGTGATCTTCACGTAATCCCTGCAACGATCGAGCTTGCAGGTGCCGAGATCGAACTGGTATCGATGTTGTCAAGAGAACAGCGCCTGAAGAAGTCCCTTGGTGAGATAGTGGAAGAATACGACCACATTCTTATCGATTGCCCTCCCTCGCTCGGGTTGTTGACGATCAACGGACTCTCAGCAGCAGATGAGGTGCTCATTCCGATCCAATGTGAGTACTACGCACTTGAGGGTGTGAGCCAACTCACGCGAAACATCGAACTGGTCCAGAATTCACTTAACCCTCAACTCACGATCGAAGGTGTGGTGTTAACGATGTTCGACGGCCGTACGACCCTCTCGAGCGACGTTGTTGCCCAGGTTCGGGATCATTTTGGTGAGACCGCATACAAGACCGTGATACCTCGCACGGTGCGCTTGTCTGAGGCCCCTTCATATGGTGAACCGATAGAGGCGTACGACCCGATGTCACGGGGAGCGATCGCGTACAGAGAATTGGCCCGCGAGTTCAGGAGGCGTCATGGCAGCGCGTAAGAGTGGACTGGGAAGGGGCCTCGACGCCCTTATCCCGCAGGACGACACTGGGGGCACCTTCGAAACGGTACCCGTCGACCAGATAGACCCGAACCCGGAGCAACCAAGAGACGACTTCGACGAGCAGGCCCTTGAGTCGTTGGCCGCATCGATAGAGTCCATAGGACTACTTCAGCCGATCGTCGTTCGTCGTGCCGGCGACCGATACGTACTTGTAGCTGGCGAGCGTCGCTTGCGAGCATCCAAACTCGCAGGTTTGGAGTCGATACCGGTCGTCCTACGGGCCGAGACCGATAGCAGGACGAATCTCGTGGAGGCGCTTGTGGAGAACCTACAGCGTGAGGACCTCTCTGTTCTGGAGGAAGCCGCAGCCTACAGGCAATTAATGGAAGATTTTGGAATGCAGCATGATGAGGTTGCAACCGAGGTAGGCAAGAGTCGGAGCACGGTCACCAACACCGTTCGATTGCTCGGCCTTCCTTCGCCAATCCAAGCTCTTCTCGTGAGCGGAGAACTCACGCCTGGCCACGGAAGAGCCTTGCTCGGAACAGATGACGAGGTGTATGCGATCCATATCGCCCGCAGAGCTGTGGCCGGTGGGTGGACCGTACGAAGAGTCGAAGAGGCAATGCGCCTGCGGTCAACCCAGGAACATGGTCAGATCCCTGGTAGCCGGGGCCCTCGGCCAGCTGCGATCATTGAACTCGAAGAGCGACTGCAGGACAAGTTGGGCACCAAGGTGAGAATCGATTACAGGGGAAAGGGAGGGAAGATCACGATCAAGTACTCCTCATCTCAAGACCTCGAACGGATCTACCGTCACCTGTTCGATCCCTCAGGTTGAGAGAGAACTCTCTCGGCGTAGAGGGAGGTGACGACCTCCGCTACCCGGGTTCCAATAGAGTGGTCCATACCGGTTACTGATACGACGATCGCAGGCGAGCGTGTCGCTTTGAGGATTGGCATCGTCCGCCCGGCCGTTGACAGGCCAAGCCGCTCGGCCACTGCGGTAGCGATCGCCATCCCTGCTTCGGAGCGACTACGTTCCGAACTGAAGTAGAACACACCCTCATCGCCATCGACTGGAACGAGGAAACCAACGACGATGTCGACGTTCAGCCGGTTCGCCCGCTGGACGCGCACTGTTGTGTCTGGCATGGTGTCGATGCTCCTGCTCAGGATCGGTTGACCACCTACCAGCCGCAAGCTTGTCGCGGCAGCAATCCCCGCGGGCCACGTGGCCCTGGCCTCCGCATCGGTGCGACAATCCGGATCGATATAGACGGTCTGTCCGGCGATGGAGTCGGGGAGGGACTGGAGCCACTGGCGTTCGCGCACCGCCTCTCTTCCCAATTTCTGGGAGGTACCACCTACAAGTCGCAACTCGGTCGCGACCAACTCACCTGCGATACCATCTTCTGCGAGGCCTCTGTTGTACTGGAAGTCCAGAAGCCCCGTCAACGTCGCAGGACCGAAGATCCCATCGACTTTTTCCGCGTCGAAACCGAGGGAGTTCAACCGAGCCTGGAGTTCCTCGATGTCGTCACCGCGCATCATAGGAACCCTGTGATACAGCAGTCGTTCACCGAGTTGATAGCCAGCGTCGACAAGGGAGCGCCAGGTATCTGGCCCGACTATTCCATCAACAGGGAGGCCGCGGCTGCGCTGAAACTTGGCCACAGCCTCTCGGGTGGTGCCTCCAAAGACACCAGCATCATCTCCATGTGTTGCGTGCCCGAGAGCACCGAGCCTCGCCTGGATGTCCCTGACACCCTCTCCCCGGTCGCCCTGGTGGAAAAGCCTCACGAATCGAACCGCTGCAGTTCCTCGAATCAGCCCATGTAGTCAGCGAGTTCAGACTGCAATTGGCCCTTGCTCCGAGCACCGACGAACCGTCGCTGTTCTTCGCCGTTCTTGAATACGATGAGTGTTGGGATACTCATAACGGAGTACGTCGTCATCGTTGCTGGATTCTCGTCGACATTCAGCTTCGCTACATTGAGCTTCCCTGCGCTTTCACCGGCGAGCTCATCGAGCGGAGCGTCCATCATCTTGCACGGCCCACACCACTCTGCCCAGAAGTCAACCAGGGTTGGGGTGTCGGAAGCGATGATCGACGCAAAGTCTGCATCTGTTGCTGTGATCGTGTTCTGACCCATGTCATATCCTCTCGTGGTCCTCGTATCAACAACGAGGACCAGATACTGATTCCTTGCGTTTCTATGCCTCGAGCCAGCGTTCGGCGTCAAGGGCAGCCTGGCATCCAACACCAGCAGCGGTAACCGCCTGGCGATACTCAGAGTCTGACACATCACCAGCGGCGTACACGCCTTCGACAGACGTTTCGGTCCTGCCAGACTTCGTGACGATGTAGCCAGTCTCATGAAGATCGATCTGACCAGCGAACACGCCCGTGTTCGGCGTATGGCCGATGGCGATGAAGACGCCGTCAGTTGACATCTCTCGAGTTTCGCCCGTTACCGTGTCCTTCAACACGACACCTGTCACGAACTCGTCTCCTACAACCTCGTCAAGCGTCGAGTTCCATGCGACCTCGATCTTGGGATGGTTCATGACACGGTCCGCCATGATCGACGAGGCACGGAATGCATCCCTACGGTGGACAACGGTCAGCTTCGAGGCGAACTTCGTGAGGAAGAGGGCTTCCTCCATCGCTGTGTCCCCACCGCCGACGATGACGAGTTCCTTGTCGCGGAAGAAGAACCCATCACACGTTGCGCATGCCGATACGCCAAGGCCACGCAGGCGTTCTTCGCCAGGGACACCCAGCCAACGAGCCGATGCCCCGGTCGATATGATGATGGCTTCAGCCTCGTACATGTCCTGTCCTACCCAGACCTTGTGCGGGCGCTGGGAGAAATCGACTTTGCTCACGTCCTGGCTGACGATGCGGGTCCCGAAGCGCTCGGCCTGTTTCCTGATCTGTTCCATGAGGTCCGGTCCCATGATTCCGTCGGGGAATCCGGGGAAGTTCTCCACGTCGGTGGTGATCATCAGCTGACCGCCCCGTTCCATTCCTTCGATCATGAGCGGTTCGAGGCCTGCCCGCGCTGCGTAGATGGCGGCTGTGAGTCCTGCGGGACCGGAGCCGATGATGAGGACCTTCTCGGCCATGATCACTCCTGCTGAGATGTGGTGTCTTGTGTCTTATCTTGTGGGTAGCGCCTCGACCAGAGGATGGCACCGACCAGAATGAGGACAAGGCCAACCACGGCGTATGCGGTCTCCGTGCCCATCAGCGTTCCGAGGATCCGGAATATTCCCACCAGGAGCCAGAAGATGGCCATGAACCCGGCAACTACCGCGATGATGCCGATGGATGTTGAAGTGACACCTGTGGCAGCTCTGTCGACTGTCATCTCGCGGATGCGCGTGGCAATCGTTTCGAGTGTGTCAGCTATGCGTACGGAAAGAGGAGGAGTTGAATCGGCCATGGGTCAACAGACTAGTCGTCTGCGTGCCGTGGTCGTCCAATCAGGGGGCCGTTGAAGTGATCGTGCAGGTTTCGAGTTCGATACTGACCGAATAGGCGATGTCGCTGCCCGAGCCGACACCGAAGTGGATTGTGGTCACGCCATTGTCGAGAGTTGCAGCCATGGGAGTGTGCTCGCCATCGGGGATGTCGAGGGCACGTTCCGTCAGACACTCCTCAATTTGGACCAGATCGACGGGAATCTCGTTCGATTCGGCGAGCGACGAGGCTGACGGTTCAGTGGTCTCGTCTGTCACATCTTCGGCACCTGCGGCGCCCTGGTCGTCGGCGCTGATTGTCGATTCAGTGTCAATCGGTGCCGGAGCTGTGGCGAAGAATTCCTGAACGCTGTCCTCAGTGATTTGAGGAAGGGCAAAGGTTGATGTAGTTGCTGTCTCGGCAGCAGCCGCTGCGCTCGTTGTCTCCGTCTTTGTATCAGCATCGGTATCGCCACGGCTCACGTCAGTCTCAACGGTTTTGGTCGCTTCTGGAGCGATGGCCACGACATCTGATGAACTGTTGTCGCTGCCAGAGAGCATGGAGGGGACGACGACGATGGCCACAAGGAGCGCTGCCGCCGAGGCGAGCGCCAACTGCCACCAGGGTCTGCTTTGCTTGGATGTTCTCGCCACAGGGACTACAGGTTCGAGGTGTAGCTGTTCGACGAGAGAATTACGAAGGGCGAGTTTCTCTGATGACGTCATATGCGCTGGCTCGAGCGCGCCGAGTTCGTCCATTGCCGAGACCTGGATGGCGAGTTCCTCGCTGAGTTCCGGATCCGCGGCGATGAGGTCAAGGGCGTCCTGTTTTTGCTGGCCGGTTAGGCGACCATTGGTGATCCCGAGGATGATGTCGAGGTCCGCGTCATTCATGATTCTCCCGTGTCCTCAATACGATGCTCGTTTGAGGGTCTGAGGTTCCCGAGACTTTGAGAAAGTTGCTTTCTGGCACGAAAGAGTCGGCTCTTTATCGTACCTATTGGCACCTCGAGGGTATCGCTTGCCTGCTCAATCGACATGCCCTCGAGGTCCACGAGAACTACCGCGGCCTTGAACTCCGGGCTGAGAGCATCAAGCGCCACTTCGATCTGGGGACGCACGTCAACAGCTTCGAACTCATCCTGAGATCTGGGGTCTGCAATATCGTGAGTTTCGGGAAGCCTGTCTGCCCTTTTCCGCTTCTCCTTCCGGAGATAGTCGTAACACGTGTTGACCGTCACCCTGTACAGCCACGTGGAGAACGCTGCTGTTGCCTTGTACCGGTCCGCCTTGCGAAAGACCGTCAGGAAGGTGTCCTGGGTAGCGTCGAGGGCAGCTTCTCGAGTCCGCAGAATCCGCAGACAGATCGCGAATACCCGGTCTTCGTGTGCGTCCATGAGTTCGTTGAACGCGTCGATGTCGCCACTCAGGTAGCGGTCGATCAGTGCAATGTCGAGGTCGGCTCTATCGGTCATTCGAATAACAGCGTAGGTAAGGGACGGCCGGTTAGGCGTATGGGGGTTTCAGAGTTTTCAGTTCACAGTCGGAATCCCGGATCGGAATAGGGTCGTAGTCGGTGTGGGTCTCAGAGTTTTTGATTCACAGCTGCCAGCCAGAGTGCTCAGAACCTGCTTTTCCTGTCGGTCATCGGTCATCGGTCATCGGTCATCGGTCATGCTAGGAGGTGAACCCGATATCGGAGATCTCGCTTCGGTATGAGCCATCTGGCTGTTCAGGGAGGTCGGTCAACCACAGGAGCCAGAATCCGCCTCCCCGAACCGGCAGTTGCATCCGTACGGGAGCCTGTTGGAGCGTTCCTCTTCCCACATGCTCCCACAGAGATGGATCCTCTTCGATGGCGTCGGACCATCCGATGAGGAACGTGGTCCCTGCGGTCCCTGATACCAACACGGCCCCAGGGGTCCCTTCGACATCGATGACAAGGCCCACACCGTCCTTTATGTCACGGATGGGTCTGGAGTACGCCTCCGTCGACCAGGCGCTCGAGCGGGCACCATCTGTTGCGTTGACGACCGAATCGTCGCTCTCGGTGCCGTCTCCCAGAGGGTCATATACCGAAGCTGTCGCCTCGAGGTCGTCTGAGTTAACGGGGACGGTTACAAGCGGTGCAGACGTGATCGTCGGAGAGGGTATCTCGCCGGCCACGGGGTAGAGAAACGGCGAGTCGGGGTCGAAGTCGGCAGCGAGTCCTATGGCAGCCAACCCAGCGATCAACACGACGATCGCAACAAAGAGTGCAAGGCTCTTCCAGGGTTTCGCCGGCTCTGGCTCGACAGGAGGAACGTAGATCGTGGACGCCAGGGTGTAGGCCAGCGAAGACGCATCGAGTGTGCCGTTGATGCCTTCTTCAAGGGCAACATCAACATCGGGATGTAACCCTGTGATCACGGTTGATGGCATGACGGACGGGTCATGGGTTCCGGTGATGGCGGCACGCAGCACCTCTGCGAGCGCTTTCGTGTCGTCCTCCTGGTCCGTCCACCGTGGGTCTCGCCCGAATGCGCCAAGCTTCACGGGGTGTGCAGCTGAATAGTGGATAGCCGTTGTATCGATAGCCCCATGTACCGCGCCGGTTGCGTGAAATTTGGCGAGGGCAAGACACAATCCGGTGGCATTCGGCAGGAACTCTGCGACGGGGAGAGCCTCGCCGGCCCGTAGACGGTCCTCGATTGTCACACCACCATCCCACTCCGACACGGAGTAGGCAGAAGCCGATGTCCCAGCAGCAGCGAAGACCCGCTGGAGGTGGATCTCGGTCAGGCCGGCAGCTGCCCGGACAGCGGACAGGAACTCGTCATGTCTCGCAGGTGATGACTCGGGGGCCAGGTACCGGATAAGCACAGGCCTATCCAATGAATCGTCCTTTGCGAGCCACTCTTCGATGTCGCCATCGCTACCAAGGCGGATGTTCAGCCTGTAGCGATCCGGTAGCCGTGGAGGCATGACTACTCAGCCTTGAACACGGTGAGCGACTCTGGCAACTGCACGTAACCCTCGGTCTCGTACAACCCAGCGGCCATGACGTTGTCGAGTTGCGTGTTCAACAGGAGTGCCTTGGAACCGTGTCGTCGTGCACTGCGCGCCGCCGCTCGGATCAAACTTCTCCCCATGCCAGACCCCTGCCACTTCGGGTCGACGGCGACCCGTTGGAGATAGGAGATAGCGTGCCCGTAACCGACGATCGCGTATCCGGTGATTCCGAGGTCTCCGTCTCGTATGACGAAGACGTTCGACTTCGAGGTCGCCTGGAGGGATTCGGCAAGTGCCTCCCTGCTGAATCGCCAGAACTGATCGAATGCCGCGGTATCGACGTCGAGCATCAGGTCAAGGTCCTGCACCTCCTCGCGCACGACAAGATGCTGCGGTGGTGAGATAGGTTCGGTGAGGTCGAGACGCATGAGCGCAAGTTCAGCGAAAGGAACGAACCCGGCCGAGGCCCAGGGTTTTCGAGCTGACTGTGCCAGAGGCGGAGACATCACGCCGGGTGCTCCGAGTGCATGAAGCCTGTGTGTGCAGGCTTCTATGAACCCCGAACCTCCCCGGATCAGTCTGAGTGACGCGTCCTGGGACGTGGCGTTCCAGGGGCGGGCCTCTCCTCGTGCCCACCCCCTGCGAAACGACACCAGCCCGGGCCAGTCTCCTTTTTGAAATACTCGATGCGGCGTATCAGCGAGGGCCATGATCTCTCCCAAAGAACCGTCTCACCTGCTCCATAACTTACCGTGGGTCGAGAGATGCCCAGTCCATGCGACAATCCCTCTATGTCATTACTGCTTGTTACCCATGAACTTGGGCTTGCCCACACCTCTCCTGAGGGCCACCCGGAGCGGGTGGATCGCCTGGTCTCAACGCTCGCCGGATTCCGTCGATCGTTGCCGTCGATAACGGAGGTCGTTGCTCCGCGCGTGGAACGCGGGGATCTCGAGCGTGTTCACGATCATGAGTACATCGACGAGATCCACAACTTCTGTATCGATGGTGGGGGGATGCTCGATGAGGACACGTACGCCGTGCTTGACTCCTGGGAGGCTGCTCTCCACGCCGCCGGGGCGGGCGTGGCCGCTGTTGATCACCTCAATGCCGGTATTGGTGACACGGCTTTCGTAGCCGTGCGACCTCCTGGCCATCACGCCGAACGGCATCAGGCAATGGGTTTCTGTCTCTTCAACAACATTGCCGTCACGGCGTCGTATCTGAGAAGCCTGGGTCAGAGGGTTGCGATCGTCGACTGGGATGTGCACCATGGGAACGGGACACAGCACAGCTTCTGGACGGATCCTGATGTGCTCTACCTGTCGCTCCACGAGTTCCCCTTCTATCCGGGTACGGGCTGGATCGCCGAAGCAGGCGGAGAGGCAGGGGTCGGTTCAACGGTGAACGTTGCCCTGCCGTCTGGCACATCTTCAGATGACTTCCTCGCGGCATTCGGGCGCGTGATCGTTCCCGTCGTGCGTCAGTTCTCTCCCGATTGGATCCTCGTGAGTGCCGGGTACGATGCCCACGTCCGAGACCCCCTTGGCGGTCTCGGTGTCGAAACCGCAGCGTATGGGACGATGGCCAGCGCCCTTGCGGGGATCGTCCCGGCGGACAGGATCATCGCCTTCCTCGAAGGTGGATACGACCTCACCGTTCTTGCCACGGCCCCGGTAGCGACTGTCAACGGGTTCATGTCTCCCGAACGCGATATCTCATGGCCAGAGATGTCGAATGGCTCGGCGGCACGCCTCGTGGACCTCACGGTCGAGATAGCGAAGGAGCATTGGGACATCGCATGAGCGCCTTCCGCTCTCTGCTGTCCGCCCTCCGAAAGAAGATCAACTCGATGGTGAGTTCATCTCAGGGTGTGTAACCAGTGCGAGGAGGAGGACCGAGAACAACTCATTGCAGATTGCGGAGAGCGGATTGCGGAGAGCGGAAAGCGGTAATCTTTCCTCCATGCCTTCTTTCACGTGTTCTCGTTGCGGTGATGGGTTCTCCCTGTCCCAGTCGGTGGTCGACCGGTATCCCGGATGGACTCCAAAGCTGTGCTTGTCATGCAAGGACCCAAATGGTGGCGCGACGAAGAAGAAACAGAACCCTGGTGCACCAGCGACAGATCCGACAACCGGTGTGTTCACAGATGGGAGTGCGGTCCCCAATCCCGGTGAAGGTGGCTGGGGGGCGGTTTATGTTGTCCAGGGAGAGGTCATTGCCGAGAGTTCCGGATACGGCGGCGAGACAACGAACAATCGGATGGAGTTGACCGCCCTCATCCGCGCCGTAGAACTGGTTCCCGCTGGCACCGCTACCAAAGTGTTCTCCGATTCGAACCTCGCTGTGAGGACCATCAACGAGTGGGCCGCTGGTTGGGAGAAGCGAGGGTGGCGACGCAAGACCGGCCCGGTGGAGAATGTGGACCTCGTCAAGGAAGCGTATATGGCATATAAGGCTCGTCCGGAACTGGATCTGGTGTGGATCAAAGCGCACGTGGGCTTCACGTGGAACGAGTACGCCGACCAACTTGCGAATCGCGGAAGAGTGGAACGATGATCCCGGACAGGCTTCGTTCCGTTCTCTTAGAAGATGTCATGTCACTGTCTCGACTGTTTCACGACCGGGGCCATGATCTGTACCTCGTCGGAGGATCTGTGCGCGATGCACTGCTCGACAGAAAGTTCACCGAGCCTTCCGACCTCGATTTCACCACCGGCGCTCGACCGGATGAGATTCTCGACATCACACAACCCTGGGCGCACTCGTCGTACCTCGCGGGGAAGGACTTCGGAACGATCGGCCTCGTTCGCGATGGTGAGAGGTACGAGATCACGACATTTCGTTCTGAGGTGTACCGAGACGACTCGCGCAAGCCGGTCGTGACCTTCAGCGACGATATCGCTGAGGATCTGTCGCGCCGTGACTTCACGGTCAATGCCATGGCGCTCAAAGTGCCGTCATCACCGGGCGATCTGCCAGAGATGATCGACCCGTTCGATGGCCTCGTCGACCTCGTTTCACAGAAGTTGAGAACACCCGCGGGTCCTGAGGTGTCGTTCGGGGACGATCCTCTGCGGATGCTGCGCCTGTTCCGTTTCATGTCCACTCTCGGTTTCGAGCCAACGACCCGTGCCCTGGCGGCAGTGACTGAGATGAAGGGACGCCTCGCCATCATCTCCCCCGAGAGGATCAGGACGGAACTGGACAAACTCCTCGTGGGAGAGTTCGTTGTTGAGGCGCTCGAAGCTCTTGTGGAATCAGGACTTGCAGATGAGTTCATCCCTGAGATCCCTGCCCTTGCTGTTGAACAGGACCCGGTGCACAGGCACAAGGATGTGCTGGCCCATTCGATCGCCGTTGTGGGCAAGACAGAACCCCGGTTGACTCTTCGTCTGGCGGCCCTCTTCCACGACATCGGTAAGCCTGCAACGAGAGAGTTCGACGGCGGCGGCGTCACCTTCCACCACCATGAAGTCGTTGGAGCCAGGATGGTGCGCAAACGGATGAAGGCGTTGCGTTACCCGAAGGGCACCACTGAGGACGTATCCCAACTTGTCTTCCTCCATATGCGGCCACACACGTTCAAGATGGGGTGGACGGACTCGGCGGTACGGCGGTACGTGCGTGACGCTGGACCCCTTCTCGACGATCTCAACAACCTCGTTCGATCCGACGTGACAACAGCCAACAAACGCAGGGCCCGGACGATCTCGAACAGGATCGACGACCTCGAGGAGAGGATTGCGGTACTGAGTGCCCAGGAGCAACTGGATAGTCTTCGGGCTCCCATCGATGGCAACGACGTGATGGAGTACCTCGGCATGGAACCAGGACGCGAGGTCGGCACGATCATGAAGATGCTGCTCGAACACCGGATCGAAGATGGCCCGTACACACCCGAAGAAGCATACAGATTGCTCGATGCGTGGAGAAGTGGCCGTCAGCCGTCAGCCGTCAGCCGTCAGCCAGAGGACATGTCGTAGGGTCGCCCCGCTGATTGAGGTATTTCCATGTTCTGTTTCTCTCCCGGCCTTTGCGGGGAGATGTCGAGGTACGAGACAGAGGGGGCGGCCATCAGCAAGAGGACCTTCCGTAGATTCCTGTTGCTGTCTCCGATGCATTCGTTTCTGGATGACGCTAGCGTGGTTCCTAGGGCGGACAAGAGGAGTGGAACGTTGATCTTTGATCACGCTGATTTTGGGGACCGCACTGTCGCGTTGTCCTCGGGAAATCACTCCGATGTCGGTCTTCGCCCGAATCTCTACCTGTGCCCCCTGGCACACAGATGCAACTGGAGGATGTTGTGAAACGATCGCGTTCAAAATGGTCCCTACTAGCCGTACTGGCGATGGTGTTCGCCATGGTGCCGCTCACCGCGGCGTCGGCTGCGCCTGCTACAGGTGTATTCCTGTCTGAGTTGCATTACGACAACTCGGGTACCGATGTTGGTGAGTTCTTCGAGGTCACTGGAGATAAGGACGGCGATCTGACTGGTTGGTCTGTTGTTCTGTACAACGGCAACAACGGCGAGGTGTATGACACGATCGACATCACCAGCACGATCCCTGATGAGGATGGTTCCCAGGGTGCTGTCGCGTTCGTCCTACCTGCGAACGGCATCCAGAACGGCGTCCCTGACGGGCTTGCGTTGGTTGATGATGGCGGTGCTGTGATCGAGTTCCTGTCGTATGAGGGAACGCTCACTGCTGTTGACGGTCCTGCCAATGGCACGACGAGTATCGACATCGGAGTTGAAGAAGGTTCCGGTACCGCTATTGGTGAGTCGCTGCAGTTGGTTTCAGGTGTATGGACCGGTCCTGCAGCCGAAAGCCCTGGCCTCCTCAACGGTGGAACCCCTCCTCCTCCTCCACCACCTCCGCCACCGGGACCCCCCGCCACTGGGGTATTCGTCTCTGAGTTGCATTACGACAACGGCGGCGCCGATGTAGGTGAGTTCGTTGAGATAACGGCAGAAGCAGGCGGCGACCTGGCTGGCTGGCCCATCGACTTCTACAACGGGGGCACAGGCTCTCCCTACGGAACCATCAATATGTCCGGTGTGGTTCCGAACGAGGATGGGTCCCACGGTGCTGTTGCCTTCTTCTACTCCGGGATTCAGAACGGTAATCCTGACGGTTTCGCTTTGGTCGATGCTGGTGGA